>Ga0116228_10000263_pt1 | contig 38208 bp, 28 predicted proteins | sample S1TSphfallax_2_FD_89694 | JGI IMG/M metagenome (GOLD analysis project Ga0116228, IMG submission 89694) | Host-associated microbial communities from peat moss isolated from Minnesota, USA - S1T2_Fc - Sphagnum fallax MG | ecosystem: Host-associated > Plants > Peat moss > Unclassified | place... | reverse complement strand
TATATTAAGACCGTATATACATGTTGCATACGTAATGTCGCATGCAACTGGATGTCATGTGCAACTTGTCTTATGCAATTACACAAATTTGCAGTTGCATGTGTCGCATGCAACTGAATTTTAGTGGCAAAAGACAGTTGCAAAACCCAAAATTTCTAGTAATGTGTAATGCTTCTTATTGACCTATGAGTTCATTTCCATGCTTTAAGCTTTTAACTTTCACATTCAATTGCTCCAATTATTCTCGTAATTCAAAAGCTTCACATTTAGCCTTCTTGGCATGTGATTCCATAGTTTGCAATTATTCCTTCAACTCCATGACCTACTATTCCACAAATTTGGCCTAGGCTTTTATTTATGCAACCTATGTTTGTGTTTGATGTTCTACCTCTAGTCCAGACCCCAACCTCTCAATGACATTTGTAATGGTATCATGGAGGCTACCTAGGTCCACAACTTGGTTTGTTTGAACATTTTCAAACATGTTTGGAAAATCACAATCAATATCTATCTCATCATCATGGGCATCAAAATGTACACTAATGGGAATGCCACCACTAGGGATCATTCAAATCAAGAAGTTCCAAATGGATCGTTAAAGAAGGTGGGCCAAATTTCAATTTACCACAAAATTTTGTGATGCAAATTTGATTTTTGTTGTGATTAGGAGCTTGTTGGGATGTTGGACCAATCCATCTCAACACCCAAAGCCACCTTAACATACACCATGTGGGCCATGTACAATGGCACCACATTACATTTGAACTTTTATGTCCCCTAAATAGCCATCCACCAATTGTGATTTCATATGATGGTCTCCTTATAGCTACTAAAATGGGCTACATTTGTTTTTGACATGAATGTCATGCCTTTGCACTAACCAAAATTTATCAATGTGACACAAATCAACATAGTGGTTTGCCACACAATGCATTTAAAGGTCAAGTACACTTTACCATCCATTGTGTGTCAACTGATTAGGATTTTCCAAAATTTCCCTATTTGGGTTGTGTAGATTGCATTTTGCTCATTTCCTTGGAAGAAACCCTAGCCCAACCATTGGTGATATTGGGTGACACACCCCCAAGCTCTTGATGGATTCAATTGCGAGTCCAAAGGTGAAGACAACAGAAGGAGAAGGAATTGGGCCACACTCCTTGGCTTGCAACACTTTGGGGGTAGAGGGGCATGTTGGAGCTTCAGGATGGGACTGGGAAGATTGACAAGTAATTCAATTACTCACACGGACCTGCACCAACCAAACAACAAGTTGGTTAGTGCGTAGTTGGAGCACTTTGGTGCATGGACGAACCACAGGCAAACACGGATTCATAAGACTCGACACGGCCCAAACTTGGGGGAAGCCACCACCTTCCCCCTTATGGTATACTCTGTGCCTAGCCACGAGACCAACACCCAAATGTCATTTTGTCGCAAGACTCCCAAATGGGAATCTCGAAATTCCCAAAGTTGGGACTCCCACAACTTTGGGAGCCCATAACTTTGTGTGCAAACCTCCGATGGAGATGAGCTTTTAAGCAAAGTTGTAATAGTTGTCAAAAGATTTCCAACGATATGTCACACGCCACCTGCATGTAAGGAAATCAGGGCGACTCCCAACTTTTAGTGGTCGGGAATCAAATTGGCAATTTGACTCTCAACCGTTCTTTTGGCCATAACTTGTGTTTTAAGTGTCCAAATGGGTCATGCGAGCCCATTGTTCAAAGATATTTCCAATTATATAAAGAACTACTCAATTCAATGGGTTTTGACCCCTGCAAATGCTCTTTGAAGATTCAAGAGTCCATCAGGACTCCAACTCCCAAAATGGGAGCTCACTTGGGAGTGTGAAGGTTCATTCCCTCACACTCTCCTACACTCTTGGGAACGTGAGATGTGACTCCCGGGCTTCCTTCTTGGCCCACACCCTTGCAAGCCCTTGCTTTCGTCGAAAGCCCAAGGCTAGGGTTACAACATTGGGTTAGTTCTTTCATCCTTCAAATCTACCAACCTATCCCTAAAAGTTTATCTGTTATATACTTGTTACAATAATCCTTACTATTAGCTTTGAAGGCCTAAGGGAGAAGTTTATGACATGAAGTTGATTTTGAATACTTATAATGTAAATTAAAATGCTTATTAAGAATGGTATGGTGAATATCAATGAGGCCAAACAATTAAAGAATCCAAACTTCATTACACCCCAAGAATCCACCACTTTTTTCCAAGTGTACGGAAAAAATTATTCACACAACCATAATCCTCACACGTTGAAGGAGAAAATGAGATTTGTGGGTTATAATGACACCTTTTATAAAGCTAGTCCCATATTCTCTTCCTTCCTCTTTTCTTTTCAAAGATAGTTGACACACATGTTGAATTTTGATTTCCTTGTTGATTAAAAAAAAGGCATAGTTAGGGCTTGTGATTGAATACAACCAAAAATGGACACATTCAACAAAATGGACAAATTGTGACAAAACTTATCCACTTTTGGTCGCTAGCTACACAATGGCATGTTGTATCATGTGACCAATAGTAGATAGGTTGGGTCCCAAGTTCGAGGTAGGTGACTTGTCCAGCTTATGATCAAACTTCTCCACATTCAGTCGCAACTTGGATAGGGGGGTCACTAAACAAAGATGTGATCAAAGGTTTTTAATTTTGGTTACAACCTAGCCAAGGGATTGGTCAATATTTTCCACGTGGCAAGATCCTTATGGGTTTCAGTTAAGATATTATTAAATATTTGGTCATTAAATATAGGTTAAATAGTAGTAGTAAAAATGGGTGCAATTTTTTTTAATGTGTCGATGTCGGCCTATCCGTCAAAATCGACAAAAAAACCAACACATCTAATTTAATGTCGATGTGACAACCGATGAAAAAATGGAACGTCACATTGATTTTGATAATGCTGGATTTCGTAAAACCTTATTCCAATGTTGAGTTCCTATTTTCACCTCAAATTGTAATTTGTCCTCTTATAATTTTTTTGTTTTGATAGCCTACTTGTTAAAACCCTCATTGAATTTACTTCTTTGTGGATATTATTGATTGTTGGCATAATGTATTTTGTAGGCATTAAAGGATGTAACCCATAAACAAGTTGGTATGGTGTATACCTTGTGGCCACCTTGTATGTTGTTATGTAAGAAAATAAGATTGGGTAACTGTTCATCCCAATTTGTTTTATTCTCACTAACTTAGTCAATAATGTTCCCAATACCTTATTAATGGACTTTGCTTAACCATTCCCTTATGAGTAATAAGTATTGGAATTGACATGTTTTAATAAGAAATGATTTGTCAAATGATTTATAACGTCATTTATAAAATGCACCTCTTGATTTGTGATTATACTTAATGAACATCCAAACTTGGTATAAATGCATTCATACATTAATTTTGCTATTATTGTTGCAATGTTTATCCTTGACGTTCTAGCCTCCACCCATTTGGTTGCATGATCTATGGCCACCAATATGTTCCACGTATACCTTCTTGTTTGTTTGGGTCCCACAAAATCCAGGCCCCATTTCATGAATAGTTCCTGTAAAAAAGTTGTTATTAATTTGGCCAATCTTCCAATGCCTTGACACGCATCACACGGTCTGCAACCATTATTGACATATCTATATATTGTGGGCCATTAGTACCCCACATCTAAAATCTTTTTTTGTGTGATTTCAATTGCGAAGCGCCCTCCTACTATTCTTTCATGCAGCTCCTTCATCACCTTCTAGGCTTTTGTAGTTGACAAACACCTCTTCAATATGTTGCCCTTTCCCATTTTGTACAAAACATCATTCTTCATTGTAAAGGGTTCAACCATCTTGGCCAAGTGTCGTTTTTGCCATATTGACAAAGATTCTTCCATTTGTTTAGTTTGTAAAAATTGATGTTCTGACATCATTCTAGTTATGTGAAAAGTAAACTAGCATTTGTGGTATGTTTTGGAACTCTTGAAGGTTCTGTGACATCAAGCAATCTATTCAACACATATGCAATTACATGAGTCTTGCTTAACTTGTATACTATTGTGAAGCCATATTCCAAAAACAACAATAACCACCTAGCTATTATCCTTAAGACTTGTGGTTTGTTTACTAAGTAAATTAAGGCCATATGATCAAAGATAAAACATAAACTTATTTCCCAACAAATTATGCTTGAACTTATGCAATGCAAAAACCATGGCTAAGGCTTCTATTTTTATGGTACTAAAATTATGTTATGCATTATTCAATAGTCTGGAAGCATACACTACTTCCTTATGATATTCTGCACCAACAAATCTCCACAACCAATAATGGTGCATCTATGTGAACATGGAACTCCATGTCTTGTTTCAATGGTATTAAATTAGAATTGGCGCTTCAATATATTTTTATTTTATAATTAAGCTCCCAAGCTTTCTGACAATCCTCTATCCATAAAAAATTGTTTATTTGCCTTATGAGCTTAATAATTGGAGCCATAAACCTTGCAAAGTTCTTAATAAAACATTTGTAAAATTGTCTTATACCATTGAACACTTGAATGTGTTGTAATTTTGTGGTACATGCATGTTCACCATTGCTTGAATTCCCTTCGGATCAAGTTGTTTATCTTCCTTTGGAACAAAAATCCAAAAATTATTCTAGAAAATACCATAAAAACACATTTTTTTGGGTTTAAATTGATGTTGTATTCCATGCACTTTTGAAAGCATAATCCGAGCTTTTGCAAATGAATCTCCATGTCACTATAGGTTATAAACTCATACAAAAAAACCTTCATAGAAATGTTTAGATATTTTGGGAATGCTTTTGTCACAACTTTTTGAAATGTTGAAGGTCCATTCTTCATTCTAAACAACATTGCTCTCCATATAAACGTTCCCCAATTTGTGACAAATGTTGTCTTGTATCTATCCTCTAGAGCTATAAAAAATTGATGATACCCAAAATATCCATCCATAAATGAATATGCCCCACACCCTACAACTATGTTTAGTACTTCATTTATAAATGGTAATGGGAAAGGCACCTTTTTTGGCATTCATTTTCTAAAAACTACATAGTGTTTGAACTTCCCATTTTTCTTTAGTACTACTGTAACACGAAATTAGCTCGCCACACCAGTGTGAACACTTCCTGATCTTGGGGTTTATGTTTGTTTTATTAGCTGTTTCTTTTTTTGCTGCGGCTATTTCTCAATTACTGCTACATGGGAGTGCATGGGGAGATCTCTCTATGGGTGTGTGTGAGATGTTGTACAGGAAGGAATGCATAGCGGCTGTTACTGAATGAACATGAAGGCTAATCACTCATGGCTGAGGCGGCACAAAATTATGGTGAAAAGTGGAGCTGCAATTATGGGCAAAGGCGGTTGGGATGCCAGCGGCGGAGGAGGTGTGAAAATTTGAATGGTTGGGCAGAAGGTTCAGTGGAGGGAGCTGAAGAGGAAGCGAGGAAGGAGGTTCAAAGGGGATTTTCTATGCAGAGTAGACAGAGGAGGAGAGATTAGTGCAGCGTATGATTGTGGAACTTAGAGAATGCGTAGGCAGGAAAAGAGATCTAATTATTGACAGAGCTTTTGGCTGGTTATAGACTTTCCGCTGCGCCAGTAGTTCAGCTAGGTAGTTGCAATTGTCTTCATGAAGCATTGTCCGAGAAGATGATAGAGTGTGATTTGAAGCTAAAGATTTGATGAGTGTGTTTGCATGAGAGCCATATTTAGCGAGGGGTTTTGGTAGGATCGAATTCAGATGATTATGTATTGGAGGTTTCTGAGTACAATGAAGCTTGTGAGCATATAGTACAGAAGACTTCGGCAAATAAGAGAATCTGTGAGGTTGTGTTTGTTGCACTATGTGAAGGAGCAGATTGGAGGTGTTGGATTGAATAAATGTTGAGAGTCTCTAAGCTGAAAGGTTGTGCCTTCTCAGATGTCTGATCGGTAATGAACATGCTAGAGGCCGAAAGTATGTAGTCCCTGGACTTTTTGTAAATAAAAGTACAAGTTTAAAGTTATGTGATCAGAGCTCTGGAAGTCCACGAGTACAAGTCGTGCATATGCAGGAGTTTCCAGGGTGTGTGTAGGCGAATGCTCGTGTCTAGGCAGAAAGGATCAGGAGTTGTAGTTAGTTTCAGAACCTCAAAAACTGCAGATTGTGTGTAGATCCAGGAGGTGTCAGGGTGATTGTTTAAATTAAGCACCCTCCTTTTTGGTATTAGAGCTGGTTCGGATCTGGTAGCTTCAATAGAACCTGTAGAGGTCTGGGTATAATGATAATTGAAGTATCATGTCTTCATCTAGTGCAGATGAGGTAGGAAGAGAAAAAGCGACCCAGGAGATTCGTGAACAACGAATCATCAATAGGTTTGATTATCTGAATACTCAAGATGGACCACAGAAAGGAGCGGTAGTCCTGCGTTTCTTGGGTTTCGGTGCGATAACACTTATAGGAATAGATCCAGAAGAAGCCCGAGTCAGAAACATAGCAGTTGAGGTAGCTCACAGTGGTTTTCATACGCGCGGAGAGGTTTGGTTGAAGGTGAGAAATGGAGCAAGGGGATGGGTGTCAATCTCACAGCTACAGACACAATACTACTACACCTCGTACCTTGCGTATAATGACGTCGTCATTTGCTGAAAGACAACATAGTGTACCTAGGTTGGGAGACATATGGATTCCCAAGTCAGTTGTTTCACCTAACCATTTTGCCAAATTTTACATCCCTGGTGTAGAAGACTTGTTCCAGATTGGAGATCGTCTTGTCAGGGTGGAACATGCTAGATCGAGGTTTCGTTTCATAAGTTGGAGAGTATGGCACGATCTAGAAAAGAAGTGGCAGTTCCAGCAAGAATCCACAGATGAGCATAATTTTTCCATTTTTCCATTTTCCCATCTAATTTTGCACCTTTGAGACCAGTGGCTGAGGGAGTTCAGTCTGAGTTTGATGAGTAGCTCGGATGACGTTTGTTTTTCTCAAGAGTCAGATCTGAACTGCAGAGGCTGAGAAACTGGTTGATTCTATTGACACCTTATTGTTGTTTAAGGATCGTGTGTTGTAGGTGGTGTTGCGATTTTTGTTTGTTACTGCGTATTAGCAAAATGACTAGTCCCCAGGGAATGGATGAGCTGTTCTGGGGACGAGACCATGAGGATGTTAATGATTGGGCGGAGCGACTCACCATGGCTACTGAAGTGCGAGACCTGAATGGAGACAAGCTCTTCAAGATTGCCAAGTTGAATCTGAGGGGTTGAGCCAAGGAGTGGTTCAAGAGGTTGCAGCTGGCACCAGCCGATTGGGCTGAACTAAGGATGCTGATAGTGCAAAAGTATGGGAATGTCGATGCTGATGACATCAGAATGAGGCTGGATGCCATCAAGCAAGAACCCAAGGAGAGAGTTCAAAAGTATTTTGAACGTCTTGACAAATTATTTCAGAAGGGCCGGATACGAGACGCCGAGCAGAAGAGAAGATTCCTGGCCATGTTGAGGCTAGAGATTCAAAAATTATGTGTAGTGAGAATGTTTGCAGACATTGAAGAATTAGTTGGTGTTGCAACGGAAGTGGAGAGAGTTCTGGGTGAGCTTGGGGAGATTCCGTATGAACCTTTGAAAGAGGAACAAAAAGAGGAGTCCTCGCAGACCATCATGGAGAAACAGGTCACAGCTCTAAACAATTCCCTCATCAATTTCTTCAAGGGGGCTGTGCATAATCCAGAAGCATCATCGTCTTCCACCGTGTTTGGAGGATGCCAAATCTGCAAAGGAGGGGACCATATGGCCACCACCTGTCCAAGGTTGAATGAAGCACGGCCAAAATGTGCCAAGTGCAAAATGCCTCATAGGACAGAGAATTATGGAATAAAATGTTCCTTCTGCTCAGGGTTGGGGCATTTGAGGACCGGTGCTGGAAGAAGCCCAAGGATGGGAAATCGCAGTCTGGAGCATCAAACTTCTTGGAGGTGTTGTTGAATGATGAGGCAGCAACCGAGCAACAACTTAATAAGCTGTGTGGTAATGAAAACCTTTTCTCTTATACCCGAGTGCCAAGAAGGAGAACTCTTGTCGAAGTAGCACCGGGAGGGGCTGTGCCGATCCCTGAAGCTGTAGGAGAAGGAGTTGGTGCAAGCCGGGATACGTCAATTAGATCCAAAATTCTTTCACACTTCATAAAGGGAAAGATTTCCCTCTCACCTATGGAAACTATTATGATGATCCCTGGAGAACTGGAGCACCTTGAGAGTTTGGTGAAGCTAGCAAAGAGAAAGAGGGATTCAGAAGCGACTGAGAATCAAGTGTCAGTAGTATCTACGATTCCGTCACTAAAGAAGATCTGCATCAACAAGACCCATCGAAGCAAAACTCTGCATTTGCTTGTGGAAATCATTAACTATGTTGTTGAAGGTCTGGTGAATACTGGAGCTTCAATGTCTGTTATGGCTACTATTGTAGTTAGAGAGTTGGGCATGATGCATCTTGTGACTGGAACCGAAACTTACAAGACCACATCGGGAGTGGTCACTCAGGCTTTAGGAAGGATTGATGAGATGCCAGTTAAGGTAGGAGGTGTACAGTGCGCCATGACCTTTATGGTTGTGGACACAGACAGTTACAACGTGCTTCTTGGACTAGACTTTCTGATGAAAATTGGAGCAATTGTGGATGTGGAATGAGGTCTACTACAAATGAGACATGGTCCTGGGACCAATGTTGAGGTGTTGTCGTTGACGGTGGTGAATTTGTTGTAGAGGATGAGTCTGGGAGCCCTGGTGCAAGAGGCGTCGACCACCTGGAAAGACACACGCTCCAATGGAGAATTTGACTGGATGCCAAAACAGGATCAGACAATTGTGACCAAGGAAGACAATGCATACACCTCGGATTCTGATGCCACTGATAGCAGTGAATATTATGATTTGGAGTCTAATCGATTGGAGCAAATTGATTGCGAGGATGAGTTCAGAGATGCTAAATTAGAGGAATTAGTGAGCTCAGAAGGGTCGCAAGAAATTCTGCGATTGATGCTACAAGAGCAGGTTGACGAGTTCATGGCAGAAGAGGTCACAAATTCAGATGATTACGCCGACTGGATCAGATGGGTATCTAATGCAGAACAGGCAGGCTATGAATGAATCCACACATGATTTACCTGTCCCATTGTTGCTGCAGCAACCTAGCCCAAACCACAACTCTTCGATTCCAATGCTGTTGTAGACTGTCCAGGTGAAAAATGCCCACCCTGACTCCAAACCCACTGAGCAAGTGGCATCTTCCAGCCATTAGGAAATGGACATTAGGTGGAAGGAGATCTGCCGACGAATCAGGATTGACACCGGTTTGGACGATGAAAAACAACAACAAATCTGGGGAATTCTGGAACGGTACCAAGACGTCTTTGCTTGGAACAAGGGAGATTTAGGCTGTTGCACCATTGGGGAGCATTGTATAAGTACGCAAGGATTCCCACCTTGCAAAGCATCCCCTGGTCGATTATCTTACTGGGAGGAGGCTGAAGTGAAAAGGCAAATAGATGTCCTAGTAGATTTGGGTAAGATGAGGCCCAGTAACTCTGAGTATGCTTGTCGGGTGACTCTACCAGTGAAGAAAGATGGGAGCAGGCGTTTATGTGGAGACTATCGACCACTCAATGCACAAACACGTCGAGATTCATTTCCGATGCCACTCGTGGAGGATGTGATTGATCAGCTAGGAAACTCATCATGGTTCACTGCCTTAGACTTGTAGTCTGGTTTTTGGCAAATTCGGATGGCTCCAAAGGACATGAAGAAGACCGCTTTGATTACTAAGACTGGATTGTATGATTGGAAATTATGCCATTCGGACTGAAGAATGCAACGAGTACGTTCACCCGAACTATGTCAGAGGTCTTTAAGAATTTGGGCAACAAGTTTCTGAAGGTATTTGTTGATGACCTCAATGTGCACAGCAAGAGTTGGGGGGGGCATCTTCAACATCTGGATACAGTCCTCTACAAACTCAGGGAAGTGAATCTTAAACTAAACCCAAACAAGTGTTGCTTTGTTGCTAAGACTATTACATTTATGGGCCATGTGGTAAGCAAGGAGGGCACCAGACCAGATCCTGGGAAAATCGAAGCAGTTTTGCATTTCCCAACACCGAAGACAATCACAAGTGTCAGGTCATTTTTAGGTCTGACAGGTTACTACCGAAAGTATATTCGAGGCTATTCGAGATTGGTAGGTCCTTTGTTTGAGTTGACAAGGAAGGACGTTGCATTTGTGTGGGATGTGGGATGTCAACATGCATACCAAGCGTTAAAGGCAGCGCTAGTGGATGCGCTTGTGCTCACACGACCAGATTTCAAAAGAACATTCTGGCTGGACGTAGACTGGTCGCCCAAGGGTGTTGGAGCTATATTATCACAGAAAGAAGGGAGGTTTGAAAAGGTGGTAGTGTATGCCAATAAGAGCTTGACAGAAGCACAGAAGAAGTTCCATCCCATGGAAGGGGAATGCTACGCGCTAATCTGGGGTGTGATGCATTTCAGGTAATACTTGCACAAAAATCATTTTATTCTACGCACAGACCACAAGCCGCTTGAATGGTTGGCTACGGTGTCAGATGCGCATGGCAGGAGAGGAAGGTGGGTAGACATGTTGCAGGATTTTAGCTTCAAAATAATGCACCGACCAGGACTTAGGCATACAAATGTTGATGCTTTGAGTAGGAATCCAGTTGGACCAGCTGCAGATGACGATGACTTCAGTGAAGAGATACAAGACATTGCAAGTACTCAAACTGATGCACCTAGGGGAGAAGAGGAGTTTCTCTATGTTCAGATGGGAAAGGAAACGAAATGGCTCGGTACCAAGAGAAGGGATAGGGAGTTGGTACAACACCATGCTTGTTGTTTCGGGATTAATCACTATAGGGATGACGGTAGCCATCAGCTGTATGTAGTTGACGTTGTATCAGGAGAAGGGCAACCCAAGGAGATTGTTTCAGGTGAAGCAGAAGCTACAAATGGGGGTGAGCTTGTGCAGGATGACGGTGAGAGAATGGTGGTGAAGAGAAGGAGACCCCAGTACCTTGACAAGTTGTAGCAATTGGACCTGGTATTGGAGGCTTAGGAACTAGCTAAGTTTAGGGACCATGAGTTGAGTCTTACCGAATTTGATGATGAGGAAGACCAGGAAATCGATGTGAGGTGCATAGACATCTCGAAAGATGCAGTTTGTTTGGGATTATTAAAAGAAGGCGTACTGCCCGATACAGTAGACCTTGAGGAGAGTAAAGAGGGCCAGAAAGAGGGTGAGCAATTACTGCTGGAAGGAGCAGAGGCTTTACTTCAAGGGGTTACTTGTGCCCAAGCCGGAGGAAAGGATATCCCTAGTGAGTCAAATGCATGAAGATCTGGGGCATTTCGGGGTACAGAGGACGTTGGCTGAGATTCGTCGAAGGTACTTCTGGCATCATCGAACTGAAGATGTCAAGATGGTAGTCAGAAGGTGCCAACAATGCCAACTGGTGAGGAGCGAGGGTAGTATCCGCTCTGGGGATGAGCAATTGAAGAGCATTCCTATCTGTGACTTATTCCATAGAGTTGCATTGGACACTGCATGACCACTGCCTAAAACTAAGTCAGGAAACAAATACATTTTGGTGGCCATCAACCACTATTCTAAGTGGTGCGAGGCAAAAGCAGTTGCTGATCATAGTGCCAAGACTGCATCCAGATTCTTGGAAGACGACATTATCTATAGGTATGGAGTACCCAAATTTGTACTCACTGACAATGGTGGAGAATGGGCTGCAGAATTCAAGATGATGTGCAAGAACTACGGAATCCAGCATCAATGCACTACACCTTAGTGGCCTCAATGCAATGGTATGGCGGAGTGCATGATCAAGACCATCAAGCATGGCATCACTGTTCTTGCTACAACACCAGGCAATGTGGATTGTTGGGACGAGCATCTGGTTAAAATTCTGTTTGGTACCAATGTGGGATCCAGCACAATTTCTGCAGAAAATGGAGCTCATTGCAAGCATCCACGAAAATGTTTTGCTCAATGTGGAGCAAGCATAGAAGCAACAAAGGAAGACTTATGCCACCCGGAAAGGTAAGCATCTGTTTGAGGGTCTGGTTATTGGGGTGACGATGGTGAAGATGAAGAAACCAGGAAAGAGAAGAGCTTTAGCTACGAGCTGGGAGGGTCCATATCAGTTCATTGGGCATGCCGATGGGAAAGGAAACCTTGACTTTGAAGAGGGCTGTCGAATGTGCATCATCCAGGATGCTGATGGACACCAGTGGGAAAGGTCTTGTCGAGATCTCCAGATCTATCACGTTCCACCAGACTGAATGAGGCTGAGGGACTCAACCTTTTAAAAACGGAGGGGTTACATATGTAACACGAAATTAGGTCGCCACACCAGTGTGAACACTTCCTAATCTTGGGGTTTATGTTTGCTTTATTAGCCGTTTCTTTTTTTGTTGCGGTTGTCTCTCCATTACTGTTGCATGGGAGTGCATGGGGAGATCTCTCTCTGGGTGTGTGTGAGATGTTGTACAGGAAGGAATGCATGGCGGTTGTTACTGAATGAGCATGAAGGCTGATCACGCGTGGCTGAGGCGGCACAGAATATGGTGAGGAGTGGAGCTGCAATTATGGGCAGAGGCGGTTGGGACGCCGACGGCAGAGGAGGTGTGAAAATTTGAATGGCTGGGCAGAAGGTTCAGTGGAGGGAGCTGAAGAGGAAGCGAGGAAGGAAGTTCAAAGGGGATTTTCTATGCAGAGTAGACAAAGGAGGAGAGATTAATGCAGCGTATGATTGTGGAACTTAGAGAATGCGTAGGCAGGAAAAGAGATCTAATTATTGACAGAGCTCTTGGCTGGTTATAGACTTTCCGCTGTGCCAGTAGCTTAGCCAGGTAGTTGCAATTGTCTTCATGAAGCATTGTCCGAGAAGATGATAGAGTGTGATTTGAAGCTAGAGATCTGATGAGTGTGTTTGCATGAGAGCCAAATTCAGCAAGGGGTTTTGGTAGTATCGAACTCAGATGATTCTGTATTGGAGGTTTCTGAGTACAATGAAGCTTGTGAGCATATAGTACAGAAGACTTCGGCAAATAAGAGAATCTGTGAGGTTGCGTTTGTTGCACTGTGTGAGGGAGCAGATTGGAGGTGTTGGATTGAGTAAATGTTAAGAGTCTCTGAGTTGAAAGGTTGTGCCTTTTCAGATGTTTGATCGGTAATGAACCTGGTAGAGGCCGAAAGTATGTAGACCTTGGACTTTTTGTAAATAAAAGTACAAGTTTCAAGTTATGTGATCAGAGCTCTGGAAGTCCACGAGTACAAGTCGTGCATATGCAGGAGTTTCCAGGGGGTGTGCAGGCGAATGCTCGTGTCTAGGCAGAAAGGATAAGGAGTTGTAGTTAGTTTCAGAACCTCAGAAATTGCAGATCATGTGTAGATCCAATAGGTGTCAGGGTGATTGTTTAAGTTAAGCACCCTCCTTTTTGGTTACACTACAACAATTAGTGTCAACCAGATAGTCTCTTCAACAAGTTGTGTGAAACATGCTGCTAGCAATTTATCAATATCCTACTTGATTGCATTGTTACATAATTTGGATTGAATTTATACCTAGCTTGATGTGGCAGTGGTATGGTTGTATCCAATTTGATTAAGTGTTGAACCAACTATAATGGAATGCCATTTATATATTTATATGTCCAAGCAACCCCCTTAGCAATTCCTCCAACTCTTGCACCTTCTATGGTTGTATTTTGAATTTACCTTCATCAATTTGAGGTTTTATTTGAATCCTTAGATTCAAATTTGGGTAGATGCACAATCAAAGTGGCTCACTTCTGAGAAATTTTAGTTTTTTTTCATGGGTACCTTTTATTCGAATGCATATGGTGATTAATATATCTTTAGATCTATTATTTGGGACTTGGATTTGAATTAATAACTTCATTATGAATAGATTTGTGTGGTTGTTTATTAATAACAAATTCATTTGCTAGTAGTTTTGAAGTTAAAAAATAAGGACTAATCATCTGATTGAAACATCACAAATGGAATAATTCATATTAATTCACATTCCAAATTTGTTATTGGGACTCAGTGTATGATGAAATACAAAATGACAAATTCATATCATGAATTTTTTATTTGAAAACCTTAACCATTTAATAATTAGGGATTTTTGAATGGTTCAAATTTGACCATATTTTCATAAGTCCATATGAATTGCAATTTTTCTTTGTTTTAAAAAAAAAATCCCAAAAGCATATTTTTTGAAAGCTTTAGATGGGTCATTATTCATATGGACTTTGTGAGTTTTCATTTTAGGACTTTCAAGTTTTAAAATGACACCAACTACATTAAATATAAAATTTCACATAGATCTAGGAAGGTTTTGAAGTGATTTAACATGTATTATTCAAAGATTAGAATACTAACATTTTAAAAAATAACAATGATGTCCATTTGAATATTTTTTTTAAAAAAATGTTTAGATTCATAAGGATTGTAATTTTTGCCATTTTTGAGCCACTTGAATGTGCATTCACCCATTTGTAAATTGTTGTTTTTATATGAATGTCCAACCTACTATTTGTAACTTTTGAACCTTGAGCTTGGTTGGAGTTTCCTTAATTTGAACATTCCTTGGCTAGTGTTTACAATATGTTTTGGGATATACTTTATTTTCTAAAGCAACTATTGGCTCATATCTGTTGGTGTTGTCTCCTTCTATTGAAATCAATTTTATATTGCTCCTATTTATATTATGATAATAGACTTCAGTACCTATGTGGGTAGACTTTGTAGTTTTTACATATTGAAATGTATATGGTACACTAATTGGAACAATTATGGTTTTATAATGAATATGATATCTTCCTCTTCATTGGTGATACCATCATGATTTCGAGTTGCTTCACCTCTGCTCTCGGTGCTTAGTCAACATTGTGGTTATGATTGTTCCATTCCCTTGAATAGTCACTATGTTGTTCCCCCAATCATGGGCTACTCTAGCATCCCTCAACCATGGTCTTCCTAGTAACATGGAATAATTAATGTTTATCGCACTATCCAATAATACCATAAATATAGTGACATAGGGTCACTATTAGAATTCCAAGTTTTTCAAACTATATTTTCAAACCAAAAAGTACCCCAAAGTGATAGGGGGTCAAAAAACCATTTCGGTTTTCTAGGAAAAGCTAATTTTAACAAGTCCAATACGACTAGGATCGTTTTTTTTTACCAACCTTAGGGTGGTACTTTTAACCAACCCCAAGGTGGTGCTTTTGATTATTATTTTTGACTATTGGTAAAATGTGACATGTTGTAAGGTCATTCAACAACCCAACCCACATGTCATCATTTGATTAGTCAAATCATAAGTAAATGGTTTAATAAATTAATTAAAAATGTAGGTAGGTAGGTGATGACTTAGGCTACCCTACACTAGTCTACACTAGCTTAACCTAACCCAACTTATTGTATTCATTGTAGTTTATGGACATACACAGGTTGCAAGTGTTAGGAATTGAACCTCTCACTTTCACCATAACAAACAAAGTCAAACCAATGGACTACACCATCAAAAGATGCCAAATTTTGTTAAGTTTTTTATTTCACATGTTACAAAATTGTAAAAAAGTAGTTGGTTAAATCTAATGGCTAAATTCAATGGCTACACTTAATGGTTAAACTTATTTAAGGATTAAATTCAGTGGGTAAATTTAACGGGTAAACCTATTTAATGACTAAATTCAGTGCCTATATTTAATGGCTACACTTGTTTAATGACAAAATGCAGTGGTTAAATTTAATCGCTAAACTTAATGGTTAAACTTATTTAATAGTTAAACTCAATGGCTAAACGTTATGGCTAAACTTATTTAATGATTAAATTGAATGGTTAAATTGAATGGCTAAACATATTTAGTGATTGAATCCAATGTTTAAATTTAATGGCTAAACATATTTAATGACTAAATATAATTATTAAACTTAATGGCTAAACCTATTGAATGAAAAAAATTAATGACCACATTTAATGGGTATATCTATTTAGCAATTGAATCAAATGGTTAAATTTAATGGTTAAACCTATTTAATGACAAAATACAATTGCTAAACTTAATGGTTAAAGCTATTTAACAATTAGATTCAATGGCTAAATTTAATGGTTAAACCTATTTAATGATTAAATCCAATGGTTAGACTTAATGGCTAAACCCATTTAATTACTAAATCCAATTGCTAAACCTATTTAATGACTAAATTCAATTGTTAAACTTAATGGCTAAACCTATTTAGTAACTAAATATAATGGCTAAATTTAATGTCTAAACCTATTTAATGAAAAAATTCAATGACCACATTTAATGGCTAAACTTATTTAACAATTCAATTCAATGGCTAAACCTTTTTAATGATTAATTTTAACATTTAAACTTAGTGGCAAAATATATTTAATGATTAACTCTAATGACAACACTTAATGGTTAAATCTAGTTAATGACTAAATTCAATGGTTAAATTTAGTGGCTAAACCTATTGAATGACTAAATTCAATGATTATAATTAATGGATAAACTTATTTAATGACTAAATTTAATGGATAAATTTAATAACAAATTTTATTTAATGATTAGTTGTAATGGTTAAACATATGTAACAATTAAATGATCCATTAGTTAATATAAGCTAAATGGCTAAAATTATTTAATGACCAGGTATAATAGCTAAACATAATGATTAAATTTAAGTTGAACCCAATGGCTAAACCTAAGTTGAATTTAATGGCTAAACCTAAAATATATATTTAATGGTCAAATGTAATTTATTAAATGTAATGGCCAAATTTAATATTAAAATATAATGGATAAATTTGGCTTAAATGATTGGTTAAAATTATTGGCTAAAATTGGTCAAACCTAACAAGTAAACCTTATGGCTAAATGGATTATAGGAAGGTGATTTGAAATGTAGGTAAGTAACGACGTGGGTAATTGGGTAGGTGAAAAGGTATAGGTTGATAGGTAGGTGATTTGGGTTTTTTATTAAACTAATAGTTATTTTGATTGAACTTGTTTATTTGACCCTTTTATAATTGGCCCTATTAATAAAGCATGATACTTTTGACTAAGGTGGTTTTCTTGGGGTTGAATTTGAATAAATGGCTATTTGACATATGGTCAAATTAATCATCATAGTCAAATTGATTAGTCAAAACATACCCATGCCATTTATTATTTTGGCCTTTAGTAAAAAGCACATGTTATTCAATCAAAAACAATCTTTCAATCAATGTGCATTGTTTTAAAACTTGGAATTCTAATATTAGCTATGTTGTGAACATATATCCTAAGATCACAAATTAGTCCCACTAGCTTTGTGGTGGTTTGGTTCGCCATCCTTAAATTATATGCTGCGGGTTTAGGCTTTGGTAACCCCAACTTCTATCTCAACTATTTTGTAATGGTATTAAACCCATACCCTCCATCTAGCAAAACATCCTCTATAGAGTTTTTTTTCAATATGTACTTTAAGAACCATCATATTGTTTTCAATAGCTACTATCATTGTTATTACTTCTGGTACTACACATGTATTGTTTTTTCTATCATTTTTGTAACTAAAATATGTGGTTTATTTGGTTTCATTTTTTACCATAAGCATATCTTCAATTCAAGAGCCATTTTGAGTAACTATCCCAAGTTCAAAGTATAATTGGTTTCCAACATCTATCTATTGATAGTAATCTACTTTGGGAAACTATAATTTCCTAAGGCTTTTGAGGTCCTATAAAAGGTGTAGTACTGGGTATACCTGACCACATTATGTTCCATCCCTCTATTGATGTAAAAGATCTTTCACGAGTAGTTATGTTTTTGCAACTATCAAATTTTCTCTACCATTGTTTTCTTCAATTTTCCTCCTCCCAATTTGTAGTATTTTGTTATTCCTTGGAACATTTGGTCTTTTGTGATTCTGCTTCTTGTAGTAAGATTGACATCTACTACGTTCACATTTGCAATGATTGTCTTGACCTCAACTATTATTTTCCCTTTTGAGCTTGATGCATTTTTCACTTGGAACATCTTTTGCATCTTTGCAAACTTGGGAGAGTTTGTCATCTTATGTCCATTTAGACCACAAATGTGGCAAGCTTACGAATTATTTTTCTAACCCTTTTGAGGTTGATTAGTAGCCTTTATTGTTGCTATAGTGGGTTCCTCCTTTTTGACTTTACATATCTTCACATTATGATTATTTCATCCATTATTTGTGCAATGTTTGTTAGTCTATTTTTGTTTTGTTTGTAGTTGCATCATTCTTGCAAATTTAGAAATTTATGGTGCCAATAGTGCACTTTGATCTTTTGTAGGTGTCACCCCTTATTCACATAATGTAACCACCTCCTTATGCAATTGTAATGTGGTTTGTTTCTTTATTGCAATTGTAATATTCAAATAGGACTATAATCCTACTTGAAACACAATGGTCAAAAAATTGTCTATGGTTAGTGTTTGTAATCCATGAGCCAACTCTATGTGCATTCATATTATGCTTCAACCTACTCAGTCTTTCGTTGTTTAATATTCTTGAACTCCATGTAAATTTGTTTGTCATTCTAAATCTTCCAATGGAAATTACAAAATGTTTGAGTTAGTTCAAAAAAAATACAGTTAGGAAATTTTGACATGTAATTGTGACACCAATTTGATGTCATTTCAAAGCGTAGTTAAATGCATGGATTATGTACTTCTTAAAAATTTCTCTATTCACTATAATAGATGCTTGGAACACTTTCACATGAACATCTATATCTGCATCTTTCTTATAATATGAACATTTTGAAGTTAATCGATGTAATCTAACCACTAAGCCTTTTGCTTTAGTATACACCACTAATCCAAATATTTATTGTTCATAATCGAATGAAATCATTAGTGGCCATCCCATAGATCTATTTGCTTGAATCACTATTAAATTCCAAGTTTTTCAAATTATGCACATTGATTGAAAGGTTGTTTTTGAATGAATAACATGTATTTTTGATTGGAGGCCAAAGTACTAAATGACATGGGTGTGTTTTGACTAACCAATTTGACTATGATGATTGATTTGACCATATGTCAAATAGCCACCTAGTCAAATTCGACCCCAAAAAAACCACTTTAATCCAAAGGACTATGTTTTAATCGATAGGGCCAATTACAAAAAGGTCAAATAAACAAAAGTAGTCAAAATAACTATTGGTTTAGTTAAAACACCAACCCACCTACCTATCACCCTATACCTTCTCACCTACCCAAAAAAACCACTTTAATCCAAAGGACTATGTTTTAATCAATAGGGCCAATTACAAAAAGGTCAAATAAACAAGATTAATCAAAATAACTATTGGTTTAGTTAAAACACCAACCCACCTACCTATCACCTTATACCTTCTCACCTACCCAACTACTAAAATGGTTACCTACCTACATTTCAAATCACCTTCCTATAACCCATTTAACCATAAGGTTTACTTGATAAGTTTGACCAATTTTAGCCAATCATTTAGCCAAATTTAACCATTATATTTTAATATTAAATTTAGCCATTAGATTTAATTAGCTGTATTTAACAATTAAAAATATATATTAGGTTTAACCATTAAATTCAACTTAGGTTTAGCCAAAAAGTTAAACTTAAATTTAGTCATTATCTTTAGCCATTATATTTAGTTATCAAAAATAAATATCATGTTAACGAGTTTTAAAACAATTCCGATTAAGTTTTTAATTTCTGATTTTTCCAACAACAAACATGTAAAATTAAACTATCAAAAGTAAAAAATATATACTTCCTAACTAATATGTACTCAATTTGCACATAACTTCAAAAAAATTGGTTGAAAGAAAAATGCTTCATGTTTCAAATGAAAAAGAAAGATAAAATCCTAGTAAAAATTTGTAAGTCTCTTCTTCAAAAACAAGTTTGTCCTTTTAGTCTTATACTAGCTAATTCAAAAATAAACAATCATAATTGACTATTTAAACAAGTATTAGCTAGTACTTAAACTAACATTTCAATTTTAAAAAAAACTACACCCTCTTTTACTACATGTTCAACTTCATGTTTGCCACCTATTCTACATACTACCGATTAACTATCATGTCAACCTATTTACTAACCTAGTATAAAACCACATGTCAAGTTTCGTAACTAGTTAAGTTATTGTCATAAGTTAGGTTAAATAACAAGTTAGATCACTTGTTAGGTTTAACAACATGCCTAAATCTACAACCTACTAGGTCATATTTGATTAAATTTGGGTAACATTATCCAACTTTGAAAATTACATTTTGTCCTTGAAAGGTTAGCTCAAAGTCATAGGTTAGTTTGGTCTTCTCCAACCAATTGATTGATGGCTCCTTCGACAAGTTCAACACTTGCTTTCTCCACATGTTTAGCTTGACTCAAAATTTGAAGACCTATCAATGTTGTAGTCATCTTTTGATTAGGTGTTTATTCAAAGTTCACTATGGGTGTCATGAATACCTTTAAAGCATGTGGGGTACTAGAAATCAAAGTAATCTCCTAATTGACCTATACTTATTTGGTGTGGGGTCAAAGGTAAACTAATAGATTAAAACTCCAAGGGTCCTACTCCACTATCTAATATAGTAAATGAAGGATCAACATGTTCAACTTGTTCCTAGACAAACTTTTCATTACCTTTCACATGTTCGGTAATAACTTATATTGTGAAAAACCTGGGCACATGGTAAATAATTATTATTAAAAAAAACATCATGTGCTGAATGGAAAGCTACAACAAAAGAATTATGCATCAATTAACAATCAAGGTGATGAACAATTGTTTGTGATGCAGCACATGGCAAATCCATGATAGGAAGTGCATAAAATAACATGTATGGTATGTGAATTTTGGAGCTTCAAACCACATGACTAGTCATGAATAATGGTTTAAAGACACAAGGGATTTGAAAACAACGAGGTTTGTGAAAATTAGTGATGACATTGCACATCCCATCACACAAATTAGCAAGGTGCCATTGTCCATGCAAGATGTATTTCATGTTCCAACCATAACAAAAAAAATAATTTTTGTAGGCTAGATGGTGGAACAAGGTTTAAAGGTGACATTCAACCCTAATGGATGTTTTTTGGAGGACATGAAAAACCAAGGCAGGCAAATTGATTGCAAAAGGGAAAAGGATTGGACAAATGTTCACCTTACATGCGAACATGCTTGAAATGAATTCCATGTTATTCACACATGGAAAAAGAGTTGGAGACATTAGACTTTGGCACAAGTGGGATGGCCACGTTAATTTCCAACATTTTAAGTTGATGGAAAAACAAAATCTTGTTGGTCTTCCCAAATTTGGAACAAAAGAAGTGATGCCAAAAGTTTGTGAAACATTCTAGTTGGGGAAGCAAGATGTGCATCCATTCCTAGCTCAAACAACTCATGTAGCTTCCAAACCTTTGGAAATGATCCACTAAAATGTGTGGACCATGAAAATATAATCAATTAGAGGATGTAGGTACTACGTGAGTTTCATTGATGACCACACAAGGAAGGTGTGGGTCTATTCATCAAACACAAAAGTCAAATGTTTCAACATTTTTTGAGTTTCAAAGCAATGGTAGAGAAGGAAAAGGGCGTGAGCATCAAATGCCTTAGGTCTGATGGAGGGGGAGAGTGTTACCCATATTTGGTAATAGGTGACTTAATAGGTTGATAATATAAGCAAGTTGTTAAACCTAACAAGTGTTTTAACATGTTTTTAAACCTAACTTGTAATATTGATTTAATTAGTTATTAAACTTGGTAGGTAATGTTATTGGGTTAAGATGATAAGTTGTCAAGTCAGTCAACAGGTGATTTGTAGAATCTATACTTGATAAAACCGGTAATTGAACAAGTAGTTAAACATGGTGTATTTTTTTGAAACTTTGAATTGTTAGTTTAAGTATTGGCTAATGATTCTTTATAATAGTCAGTCATGATTATTATATTTTGAAATAATTAGTATAAGAACTAAGAGGACAAACTTGTTAATGATTTTTTGGATATCATTCATGATTATGTTTTTCATTCTTCAATTATGGAACATGGATCATTTTCCTTCCAACCTATTTCCTTCAAGCTTGAGCAATTTGTGTACATGTTACTTTAGGATTTAATAATAGTTTAACTTTTTATTTTCTATTGTATGTACATATTGCTAAAAAATCCAAAAGTAAATTAACCTTGATGGGAATAGAAACCTGTTAACATTTGGCGACCACAAAGTGGATCAAAATTCAGAAGCAATCACACTTAGAATTTATGCTTAGATTGAGTAGTTTTAGTAGATTAAGTTTGAAAAACAATCATGCTTCAAAATTTGATTTGTCATATGTTTGTTTGTTTTTTGTAAACTTTAATATTCAAGTTTCTAATCTTGATTTTGTTTGAAAATATTAAGAATAAAGTGAGGTTAGTGTAAAGTCTTTGAAGATAAATAGGCGCCCAAACTATAAAAGAAGTTTCATACAAACTTTGAACTAATGGGAGGGGTGCTTTAGAAAAAACTAAAATCTATTGTTCAAAAACAATGCAAGTGTTTTCTTAGAACTTGTTGATTTTTAAAAAATTCAAGAATAGTTACTAAAAGTCTTAGAAAATAACTAAAATAGGTCAGACATCAACACGTTCAAAAACATGCACAAGAAGAAGATGAATAGCAAGTGCAACCTTTAAGAGATGGACTTGTGAATGCACCAAACACAAATGCAACATAAAAGGGAGAAGTTAATGAACATCAAAATGTAGCAAAACTAGTTGTGTAAAAAGACCCAATAGCATTCTCAACCACTCATCAATAAACACCATGAACAATAACCCAATCAAAGGTAGTGAATGTTAATATTGATGACAATCATGAACTTGTTCAGCCGTTTGATGAGGTCATATCTATTCGAGAACCATGGTCGTTTGTAACCCCAGGTTACAATCTTCCTACAATCGATGCATCTACACCACATAAAACATTTGTTGGTTTTTAAAACCAACCATGTCATAACCTTAGCCTTGGGCTCGCGACCAAGGCAAGGGCTTGTAAGGGTGCGGGCCAAGAGGGAAGCCCGGGAATCACATCTCATGCTCCTGAGAGTGTAAGAGAGTGTGAGGAAATGAACCTTCACACTCCCAAGTGAACTCCCACTTTGGGAGTTGGAGTCCCGATGGACTTCCAAATCTTCATAGAGTAATTGCAAGGGTCAAAATTCATTGAATTGAATAGTTCCTTATATGATTGAAAAGATCTTTGAACATAGATGTCTAAACTAGGCTTGCATGACCCATTTGGGCACTTAACACACAAGTTATGGCCAAAAGAAAGGCTAGGAGTCAAATTGGCCACTAAAAGTTTGGAATCGCCCTGATCTCCTTGTTTTCAAGTGGTGTGCGACATACCATTCGAAAGCTCTTGACGAAGGCTATAACTTTGCTGTAGATCTCATCTCAATCGGAGATCTACACGCAAAGTTATGGGCCTCCAAAGTTGCGAGAGACCCAACTATGAGAATTTCGAAACTCCCACTTGGGAGTCCCAAGACAACATGACATTTGAGTGCTGGTTTTGTGGCCAATCACATATTATACTATAAGGGGGAAGGTGGCGACTTCCCCCAAGTCCGGGCCATGGTGAATTTTGTGAGTTCGTTTTTGCCCGTGGCTCGTTTATGCATCGAAGTGCTATAATTACGCACTAACCAACTTATTGTTTGGTTTGTGCAAGTCCATGTGAGTAATTGAATTGCTTTTCAATCTTCCTAGTCGCATCCCGAAGCTCCAACATGCCCCTCTACCTTCAAAGTGTTGCAAACCAGGGAGCATGCTCCAACTCCTTCTCATTTCATTGTCTTTACCTTTGGACACGCAGTTGAGTCCATCAAGGAGCTCATGGGTGCGTCATTTATCTTAATTCGTTGCAACATCTTTTAGATCTCCTTTGTTTTAGATGTTATTTTCTTGTTAATAGGTTTTTCATGTGTAATCAACCTATTTTCTTGTAACATCTCTACTTTTAATAGTTGACTAGTTAATATTCTGACAAAAGTTGGATCTACATGTTCACCACGGGATAATAATAGAAACTTCGTAGGCAATAATGGATATGTAATCCATACACAAGCTGAAGTGGGGTATGACATGTTCCAACTTTGTAAGTAGTTTGATATGAAAAGAAGACTATGGACATGTGTTCATCCCGATCATTATTGTTCTCATAACCAATTTGGTTAGTAAGGTTTCCAAAAACCTTGTTTATAATTTCAACCTGTCCGTTTCCTTATAAATAATGCAAGGTAAAACTGGTATGTCAAAGGATAAAATGGTTAGTAAGATATTTGAATGCATTGTTGATAAAATGGGTATTTTGATCGAACATAATTATTAATGGACATCCAAATCTTGTAAGGATATGTTCGCGTAAAAACTTGGCAATTATTGTAATAATGTTGGTGTGGAATGCTAGTTTTTCCACCCATTTTGTATAATCAATGGCCATTAGAATGTACTAGTTACTTTATACTCGACTTGTAGGGTTAACATGTTCAATAAAATCCAATCCCCATTTTTGAAATGGTTTTTAGAGTAAAGTAGTAACCAATTTGGCCAAGTTTTATGTTAACATGTTACCTGTTATTTGACATTGATCACAAGTTCAACATTATTCATGAACATCTTGATTCATCGTCAACCACTAATAACCAACATTTAGGATTTTATCATGGTAGTGTCAAAAAAGAAATGCCCTTATGTAACTCCTCCTTGCAAAACTATGGGTACTTGTTTTGGTTGTAAGACTCAACGAAACTAGTTGTCTTGTCCAAATCTATATAGTATTTTTTCTCGAAGCACAAATGGTTTAGCTTTTTGGGCTAAATATTATCTTTGTGATGTAGTTATTAAGTGTGTTGGTTTAATTACTCATTTATGTCGCAACCCTACTTTGAGAGAGTGTGAAGATGAGACTCACACTCCCGAAATGGGGACTTGGGAATCCTCCAATACTCCCAAAACTTCAGAGTTTGATTACAGGAGTCAAAACACCTCGCATTGGGGCGTTATTTATATCATTGGAAAACTATCGAAGAGCATATGTCGAAAATGGGCTCGTATGAGCCATTTGGACATTTGTAGCACAAGTTTTGGCAAAAAGAAAGGCCGGGAGTCAAAATGCCAGTTTGATTCCCAACCACTAAAAGTCAGGAATCGACCCGACCCTGATGTGTTGAGGGAGAGTTCAACACACCATTGGAAAGCTCTCGACAAGAGCTACAACTTTGCTTTAGACCTCGTCCCAATCAGAGGTCTGAGCAAAAAGTTATGGTCCTGCAAAGTTGCAGGAGTCCAAACCGTGGCAGTTTCGAGACTCCTCCTTGGGAGTCCAAGGACAAAAAGCCATTCGGATGTGGGTGCCGTGGGGAGGCACAAAGAATACTATATGGGGGAAAGTGGTGGCTTCCCCCAAGTCTGGGTTGTGGTGAGTCTTGTGAGTCCAGAGTTGCCCGTGGCTTGTCCTAGCACTAAAGGTGCTCTAGAAATGGTACTAACCAATTTGTTGGTTGGTTTGGTGTAGGTTCGAGTAAGTAACTAAAGCTTGTCACTCTTCCTAGTCCCATCCCGGAGCCTCGGCACACCCCTCTACCCCCTTTTAGTACTGAGAGCTAAGAGCGTGCCCTAAGTTCCTCACAATTCCGATGTTTGAGTAACTTAGACCCATCTTGGGTCTAACTAGGAACTTGGGAGCGTGTCAATTTAGGTCCTAGTTGAAAAGGGTTAAATTGGGTTAGTTAACTAATTAGTTAATATTGAACCAATTCATGTGTAAACAAGGTTCAATATATTTGACGTGGGATATAATATGGTCATGTGTGACCTCAAATCACTTTTGGTGATTTGAAATTCCATAACATAATTTCTACTTTGTAATTTTTTTTGTTATACAAATGTTTTGGTTTTCTATGTTTTGGGCTTGGATTTTTGCATTGTTACAAGTGAGTCAATATTTTGAATCACCAAAAGTCTAGCTAGTTGTTTTTGTGCTACAACAAGGCTATAATTGTTTTAACATTAAGATTTTTTTTTGTTTTTTATTATGTGTGTGTGTGTGTGTTATGCATGGGAGTTTGGGTTAACAACAAGTGTTGTGTGGTTTGCTTAGGTTTTTATATTATAGGTTGGTTTTGTAGGAGTTTAACTTGAGTTGCAAATATTGCTCGTTCGCATATATTACCTTACTTTTTGGCTAAAGAAGCTCACCTAGCAATTATGATATTTTTGTATTTTTTTTCACGTAAAATTCCATGAAAAGTTGAACCCCAAATAGGGCATGAGTACCCAAAGTTGAGAAGAGGAAACAAAAACATCACAATAACCAAGGAAGGCCTTGTTGCTGTCATAGGGCCCCCCTTGGTGTCTTTCCTTCTTATGTTATTTTATTTTATTTTATTTTTCTTCTATTTTTCCTATTTTTTTCTATTTTGTTTGTAGGTACAATAATGATGGTGGCAACAAGAACCACTATTGCCAAGCTCCTAATTTCCTAGTCATTGATGTTAATTTGTAAAGAGAAGCAAGGGCAATGGGTGCCACTAGTCAATCTTGTTGTTGGTGGCATAGCTGCGGCTGTAGCATGTTAACAAGAAAAGGTGAGGAGAGGAGCTCCCCGCCATGTTTTCCTTGTTTGTTGAAGCTACAGTAAGAGGCATCAAACAACAACTAAAAAGGAGGAGTTGTAGTGCATAGCTACAACTTGAGGAAGAAGGAGAAGGAAGGAAAGAAGGAGAAGAAAACAAATAAAAGAAGAAAAAATGGAGGAAATAAAAACAAATAGGGGGGTGGCGGTGGAGAAAGCTAAATTCTAGCCACCATTGCTGGGAGCTCAAGCTCTCTTTTGAACCTTTGAGGTTTGGGCATGAACATGGGCTTGCATGCCTTGGAGGAAGTTCAAGATAAAAAGGATTGGGGGTCCAATTTGAACCTCCCTTTTTATTTTATTCTATTTTCCAAATTTTTGAACCTAGGGCACAAGTTCGGCATTAATTTGAACATGCCAACATTTTTTTTGTTTTTTTGTTTTTTCATCCATTTGGAGGATTTCATCCAATTTTTTTATGAAAAAAAATCCATCTAGCTAAGGCTAGTTAATGGGCGAATAGGGGCTAATGATTGTGTGGGTGGGTTAATTAACAAACATCCCACCTTTGAGCATACACCGAATGATTTGACCCTTCAAACCGATTCAACTAATGTAGAATCTCTAGAGGAAACAAATCGAACTTTATGTGCTTTGCAGTTACCATATACTATATGACATTCAAAAGTTATGATATGTCCACATCATCTTTTTTTACTTCCCAAAAATATTTAAGGACAATCCTCCTAACATTGGGGTGGGTAGCATGTTGTCTTGTGGCCTCTCTTAAAAAGGTGACCACATCAAGTGCAAATTGGATTTGCCTTACATTAAGCTTAATATGTTCTTTTTGAATCTCCCTTTTCAACAATGCACCGGCCCCATCCACTTCCCCCTTCCCATGACCAATATAAAAATAATTCCAAATCATTTAACAACACTAGTAGAAAAACCCCCCTTTTTGCAATTACATTTTCAACTACTTTTCAATTACAAACCAAGTCGAAAATTGCACATATAATTGTAGTTTAGTTTTTGCAATTGGGAATTTTTTTTTATAACTTTTGAAAATGTACGCCACGTGCCAACACCACAACAATAGCCATTACATGCCACTACTTACCAATTTAGTTGAAAATTGCACTACTAATATAGTCAAGGGATGTTGTTAGCTACATTCAACTAATGGATGAATTTCATCCACTAACTAAACATGACATTAGCCGAAAATATAATTACAATTTCAACTAGGTTGTAATTATGTAAGTTGAACATTTCAATTATGTTGCAACTATGTAAATCGAACATTTGGCAAATGGGTTGGTGACACGTGGCACACTCACATTGTTGATAGATGGCACATTCATAAAATATGGGGTCAGTGAATAGTTAAATGACATGTGGCATGCTCACAAATTATGGGGTCAACAAATAGTTAAATGACATATGGCACGTCCACATCAATAAGTTAGGCCACATGGTGCCTAAGCATAGGTTAGGTCTAAACCTAGGCACCTAGGCTAAACCTAAACATAGGCCATTTAATTTAGGCTTAAATTGGGCTAGATTTAGGCACCTATGTTAGGCTTAGACCTAAACCATATGGCAATTAATAAATGAAATCCTATGTCATTTGGTTTAGCTTTTAGGGTTGAACCTTCTTGATTGGCACATCCCAAATGGTTATTAGATTTTCATGTTTATTGTGTTTTCCAACAATCTTAATGCACTCCTTTATATAGTTTGGATTCATGGAATGGAAACCAAACAATATGGGATAACGATTTTAGTTGTAACCTAAGGTAGACACACCTATCACCAAACATTAAACAATATTGGATCATTATAACTCTCTTGTCCATGGTATGTTCATTTTGAAACTTAAAACAATTTTATAATCCTCCACTTGGCGTATCCAAATTTATAAAGAACGCTACAATTTAATGGAAAATGAGCAAGATATGCCCTTTCAAAATGAAGGGGGTTGTGCTTTGGATTTTTTCATAAGTGTTCAATATGATTTTGAAGCTTAAGCTCTTCAACTCTTTTTTAAAAAACTTTCTACTTAAAACAAGTTTTACAGATTTTGAGATAGCGCATTTGTAGCCTTTAAAATCGTTCAAAATGAATGAGAAATGAACAAGATATAATTGCTAGAAGTAAAGGGAGTCTACAGACATAATTTGACACAAAATATCACTCTTTCTCTTCTTGCATTCTTTGCTTTGTTTCTTTGCTTTTGAGGTTCAAAGAACATTTATAGCTCTTCGTTTGTGCTTCTAATGACATAAAAAATGTTCAATTTGGTGTTGAAATGAAGGAAAACTTGAAAGTGTTCAATGATAGAATACCATTTGTTGTCTACCTTAGTTGTAACCCAGTTGCAACCTAATTGCAATTTAAATAGTTGTAATCTAGTTGTACAAGCTAGTCTAAGCTCAGTTAGGCCTAGACCTAAAATAATAATCTACCTAGCCTAGGTCTAGCTATTTACTTTAATTGCTTATAATAATAATTCATCAACTATTTAAAACTATATAGTGGTATAATTAAACAATTGAACATATCATCATCATTTATTAAATAATATGGTGAATATTTTTAATAAGAAATTAAATTATTTATCTATTAAATAATTATTTATCGTTGATTTTTTAATTCGAAATTCATTATAATTTCTTATTAACATTTCACAAAACAAATCATTAATTCAAATATCAATATTCAATAACAAAATTTAGATAATCTTTTAATTACAATTATTATTATAATGTTGTGATATTTATAATTGACTACAATTACAACAACATTAATAATAATATTGTAGAGTAGTTAGGTTAAACTAGTTATTTAAATATTTTTATTCATATTTATATCTAACTTGTTGAAATTATTAAATGACTTAGTATAATAACTATTAAATAAGAAAAAATATTTTATACTATAATAGTGTTAAATAATAATAGTTTCTAATATTATATGATATTTTATTAAGTATTTTTATTAAATTAAATTTTTTTCAAATCATACATACATAAATAAATAAATAATATTAAATGAAAAAATATTGGAATTAATAACGAAATTTAGAATTATTATTATTATAAAAAATATTAATTATGTATCATTACATGATATGTTGTAAACTAAAATTGAATCTACATGGAAATAATAAATTACACATGTATTGAACATATTCCAACAAAATATTAATTAAATATCCTTACTTGATATGTTGTAAAGTAAAATTGAATTTACATAGAAATTATAAATTATGCATGTATCGAGCATACACATTATTAAGTTATTTATATTTCAGAATTTCTTTAAATTTTATTTTCAAATTAAAGTGTAATATTTATATACACAAAAAATTCATCATATATGTTATCATTCATGTATAAAAAAAACATTTACGTGTACCTTAATAAATTAATGAATTTTTATTGTTATTCTAATTATATATTAATACATCATAAGTATATGAATGAATAAACATTAAAGTTCCACAAAATTATGAATTACATATCATAACGTGATTTGTTGTAAATTAACATTTGATTTACAAAGAAATAATAATTTACATTATTACAAACTCATATTCCAAATTTTCTTTAAATTTTATATTGAAATTAAAATTTGATATTTATATGTAAAATAACAATTTACATCATACATAAACATTCATTTGCACAAATAGAATTTACACGTAGTTTAATGTTTAATGAAATCTTATTGCAATTTAAAGCAAATATTGAGATATCATGTCTATGAAGATCAATAAACATTAAAGTTCCATAAAAAATATTAATTATGTGTCATTATTTGATATGTTGTAAACAGAAATCCCATTTACATATAAATAATAATTAGGTGCATTGAACATGCACATTCTTACAATTTTATATTTCAGAATTTCCTTAAATTTCCTTAAATTTCCTTCAATCAAATTTTATTATTTGTGTGCACAAAAATTTGCATCATACATAACCATTCATTCTATGCAAAGATAATTTACACATAATTTAATCTATTAATGAAGGTAGATATTTTGTTTTGTTTTATTCTATCATATTGAAATTTCCCAAACCAAATTACTTCATATAATGCTATTGATATTTTTGAAAACCGAACAATGAATAGGGGTGCACTAACTTGGGTTGAAATTTTTTGGAACTACAATGCAAAGGTTATTAAATTTTTGAACCATTTTCTTAATAAACATTAATAAATCCATAAATAGAATTTTTTATTTGAATCCAAATGTGTACTTGGTGTTGTTGGAAAATAATTGTTAAGTTAGATTAAATGTAATTTATTTCATAATCTTGACAAGGTGCAGAAGATATTGAATTTTGTTGTTGAAAATTCAAACAAATTACAACAAATTGGGTTTAAAAGGGAAAATGAGTTGAGTGTGTTCACACTTGGGGCCAACAACACATTTTACCTTATTTATCCATGAAGGAAGGTAGATTGTTTTGTTTCGTCATAATGATATCTCCCAAACCACGGTGTTTTAAATTATGCCATGGAACCTATCATTAAAAAGGTTCTCAATGAATAGGGGTGCAACAACTTGGTTTAGAATGTTTGGAGCTACAGTGTGGAATCTATTGATTATTAAACCATTTTTTCATCGATTTTTTTGAAAAAACAAGATTGAAAACAATATTTAAATTGGGGGTGTTCTTGGTATTGTTGGAAAGCCCTCGCCAAGTTTGATTCAATAAAGTTGATTTTGTAATTTTAAGTCCTAAAATGTGGAACAATATTATTTTTGGTGGGTACGTGTTGTTATTGGAAATTCAAAGAAATTGCAAAAAGGAGTTTGGAAGGAAAATTCAATTGAATGCATTCAAACTTGGGCCAATGACATAGGGTACATTAGTGTTTAATGAATTTTTATCATAATTTTAAACAAATATTAAGATATCATGTGTATAAAAATGAATAAACATTATAGTTGCACAATATTCTTAATTATGTATCATTACTTGATATGTTATAATGATCTACATAGAAATAATAAATTACATGTGTATTAAACATTAAAAATTAGTATTAACATTTTTTTTAAATTAAATGTATTTCGAAATTAAAGTTTAATATTTATATGCACAAAAAAACCATTCATTTTTTTCAAATAAAATTTACATGTAATTTAATGTTATCATAATTTTAAATAAATATTACAATCTTATATGTATAAAATTAAAGTTTCCTATTAGTTGTTTAACCTAATTGAAATAAATAATTGCAAACAAGATTGTATTTCATCCATCCTTTAATACATTTTATCATCCATTTTCTACTACATTTGATCATCAAAAATAGTTGAACGCTAGTCAATGTCTTGATTTTGTGCCAACTAAAGAACCTTAGATGCCAAGAATATTTTTTAAATGACCCCTTAGTTGAAACATGTTTCACATTGTTTACCAACATAATTAGAAGTTCAACTTGGAAACATTGTTGATGCTGGGAAAATTCGGCAAATGACCACATAGTTGAAAAATGCTTTCAACTATGTACCAATATAGTAAAGGAATCAACTGAATTGGTAATTGCCATAATTTTATTTGAAACATAGTTGCAAATGTCATGTAATTGAAAACTTTTGGTTAAAAACTAGTGCAATTAGAAGGTAATTCCTCATACGTAGTCATGTTATGATATCATGGCAAAAAATACCAACATCCAACATTTTAAAATTGCCCGCTACATCCATTAGACCATATGACATGTTGTTCCGAGAAGCAGCCTTTGTCCTTTAAAAACTTCCAATTCACTTTAAAGCATGTTGAACATATAATGTGTCATGTTCTTTTTCATTTAAGATGTAATAATGCACCTCCTTCAATATTTTGGATTATGGATGTGCTAGATCAAGTGCATGAGTATGATGATATGTGATGTGCACTAGGATTGTAATCTAGAATGAGAACTAGTGCATGTCCTAGATCTCGTTCTACACCTTGAAAGCATAATTATCTGATAAATCAATATAAAAAACAACAACGTTAGGTGGAAATTTTGGCACATATGCCTTAAATTCCTTCTCTTGCCACTTTGATGTAAAATTGTGTACTAGAATCTCTTGTAAATTGGGTTTCATGTAATCTATTAACTCACATGGTTTTGTCTCACAATACTTTATCCTTTAAACTTTCTTGTCACGACCTTCATTGGTTTTCCCAACAACAACATAGTTTATTTTGCGCCAAGTCACAAGCCTTTCTGAAGTCAATTCAAATGGGCAATTCTAAAAGGTTTAAATCCCACAATTTTTACACTCCCCCAACAAACATTCCTTTTGATGAAAGGCTAACATATCAATCTTGGGACATAAAATGGATGAACATAAATCTATCAATCTTTTAAAACACTTGAAATGGGCTTGACACTCCATTGCACCATCTCCTAAACCTTCTCCATTTGGGTGACAAATTTATGTATAAGAACAATTACACTGCCCATGGATCCCTTTTGTTCAACTTTTAATACCATTTGAACCTTCCTTCCACTCATTGATTTTAGTGTGATACTGACAACAACAAGTGTTCCACTCATGTAACTTTTTGACAAACCAAGGCTTCAAAGACTAAAATTTTGACAACATCGCTTGTACATCAAGATGTTTATCTTTGAACATTGTAAAAAAGTCCAACTACAAAACAAAAAAACAAACAAAATGTAAATTTATCCAGCTTGATATTGATTTTTCAAAAGTGCAAAATAAATTTCACACCCTAGTGACATTAGCTACACATTATACCATATGCACAAACCCTATAGTGACATATTTAAAAGTAGTCCAAGTGTTTATTTTCACAAAATCATAGCTGCAGCTTGAACAAGGATTGGACAGACTTCACCACTCAAGTTTTATCCATTAACCCACACATTACAAGAAAGCTAAATGGGTATATTGATAATTTGGTTTCCAATTTGTTAGATCAAGAAATTTTTTTTTGCCCCATTGAGTTCCATAATGTACTTGTCAAGCTTGAAAAACCATGTAATCACCAAATGTCATTGTTATAAGTAATTGTTCCCAAATTAAAATCTCATTCAAATGAACTTTAACTCTTATCATTTGCACCTAAATTCCAATGAATTTCAATATGTGCACCAGTTAGAACTTCCAAACAAAAAATATTTAGTTTGTTGTTTTATATCAAAGAAAAGCCTTAACCCTAATCTGGACATAATTATGAAAGCGCTAGAACCTTATCATAATGACCATCCCAAATTTCTTCAAAACACGTATTCATTATAATTATGTTTCATCAAATGACATTGTACATATAGACAACAATTAACAACTATTTTTACAAACCTTAAACACATTACAATAAGTGTTTAACAACACTTTAGCCTTACCATAATGATGATTCGGCAAGTTGTTCCAAAGCACATAGTGATTTATTCCACATCATTTAATTTAATGTGCACTACACAACACCTTGAATTCAATGGGCAAACATTTTCAATTTAGGAATAATCCTAACACCTACACCTTGTTCACTTGGTCAATGTTGACCTTAAAGGTTTTCCAAGGAAACATTTTTTACACACAAACAACTACACTTTGAAAAGCAGTCAGTATTGAACTAACCAAAAATAGTTCTTGAAATCAATACTTGGAACTGTTCAAAAGGACTTTCTAGAGGTTAGATCACAATGACCACCACAAATTTCCCCACAACACATACTCATTATATGTTTCATCAAATGACAATGTACATGTCAACACCAATTAAGAATTATTTAAAAAACCTTAAACACATTATACAATCAATGTTCAAAACCACTTCAACCTCACCATAGTGATGACTACAAGTTTTTCCAAATCACATACTCATTAATTACACAACATTGGATTTATTCCACATCTCTAGACTAATGTATAAGGCATAAACATCTTGAACTCAATGGGAAGACACATTTTCAGTTTTTGGGGAAAACCTTAACACTTGCACCTAACTCATATGGTCAATGTTGACCCTAAAGGATTTCCAAGGAAACATTGGCTACACATGAGAACTTGCACTTCTAAAAGTAGTTAGAATTGGACTAACCAAAAACGATTTGAATTCAAGACATAGAACTTTTCCAAAATACTTGAACACTGACAACTTGTACCTTTACCACCTAAAGTTACATTCCATGACCACCTAGAGTTGTTTAAACAACAATGCTTAATTTTATCAACACAAACCACTACCAAGATTGCTTCACAAAGCACATACACCTTGAAGCAAACGAGAATAAAATTTTCAAGGATTTGAGAGTCCTTATAGTCTTGCTTAAAATATTATCCCAGGAAGAAGTCATTGTAATTTAACAATTGGTACTTGTTAGGGCATCTATAATTAATTCACAAAGTATAAAGCCCTTATTATAGTACATGCACCTTTCGTTCCATGACCACACAAGACTTTCAAAGTAAGCATTTTCAATTGTTTAACAAAATATCCTTCTAAGGCCATAAATAACTCATGGTAAGGAAAGGGTACTTCTAATGATCAACACAACAATGAAGAGTTAGGTGTATGAATATACTTGAAAAACTTGAAAGTAATGTGTAGCATGAATGTCATGTTGCTTCCTTCCATTTTTCTTTCAAGTAACATCCTTACTATTTGGTGAAATAATGGTCTTTGAAGTCCAAAAGGCAACAATCTATTGGACTGCAACTTCACACAAAGCATTAGCATGTTTTCTTGTCCTTCTTTGTAGCCAAAATGCATCTTCATTCTAATCTAAAGTGTCACCTTTCAATTGCTCTCTTGATGTTCCTGCGATGAACGCCCAAAATTTAAGCAACTTGTTTATTGTTAGTTGTCTTGTTAGATGTTGTTAAAGCATAAACAATATCCTTGGCCATGACCATGGATGAAGACTAATGACTTCTCAAGTGATTTGTCAAGCCACATTTCAGATTTTCTATAACACCTTTGTTCTCTTTTAATTTCTTCAGATCATGTAAGTACTATGGTACATACTCTTACAACACATAACTTGCCAAAACCTTGTCAACAATTACACCCCTAAAGGAAATTGAGTACCCTTTCAAGAATTCAAAAATGATAAAAGATATAGTATTGGCTAGTTCAACATTTTGCCTCTGAACTTGTCGCTAACTGTTAAAGCCAAGACATGTAGTTTTTGTAGGTGATGTAAGAATGCATGTTTGTTCTTTTGCCAATTTTGTTGTTCGTAACTTTGTTTGACGCCATCAACAATGTAGTTGTTGTCATTTTGTTAACCAATACTCTTTGTGAATCAGTACTTTAACTAGTAGTAATTGAACTACTGACACATGTTGAATTGGTGACACTTGTTGAACAAGTAGTCTATAAAATCTATAGTTGAAAAAACAAGTAGTTGGCAAAACATGTAGTTAACAAAATAGGTAGTAAAATTTGAGAATTGTGACTATTTATTAAATAGTTTTTATTAATTGATTAGAACAGAGAGTTTTATTAGCTAGTTATTATTTAGGTCACGAAACATTTCAAGGTTCAAACTTATAGTATAAAGGAAGGATAGTAGAAGATGAGAGACATCAAATCTCTACTTTCCATACTTACTTTTTGAAATAGTAATACAATTTGTATTTTTCACTATAAGTTAGAAGACCTATAGCATTGAGTAATTTGTACATGTTTAAAATTGAGGAAATGAGGCTTACATCAAGTAAGAGACTTTTGACATTAATTTGATTTTGTGTTTATCTTTCATAGAAAACATGAAAACATTTTTGTACTTCAACAATATCTTTCTTAAAATTATGTGCAAATTGAATACATGTTAGTTTAGGAGTTGTAAATATTTATAGCTTTGTTAATTTAAATGTATTTATTTGTTGTTTTAGGAACATGTTGCTAGGAAAATCAAAAGTTGAAAACCTTAATGGGAACTGAAAAACCCATTAACATTTGGCAACCACACAATGGATCAAAATTCAAAAGCAATCACACTTAGAATTTTTTGTTAGATTCAATAGTTTTGGTAAATTAGGTTTAAAAAAAAATCATGTTTGAAATCCTAATTTATTAAATGTTTGTTTTTTTGTGTAAATTTCAAGATTTAATTGTTTCTTGATTTCATTTGAAGCATTAAGAAATAGGGTGAGGTTAGCGCAAAAGGTTTTGAAACAAACTAGCACCCAAACTATAAAAGAAAATTTCTACAAATTTTTTACTATTGGGAGGCGTTGTTTTAGTTCATAAAGGACTATATATGTGAGAAAAATTTCAAGTCATTTGGATACGTATTGAAAGAGATTCAAGTATCTAAAGTTTCAACCTTAGTTTTGAAGTCAATTTCTTTTGAGAGTGATAACTCTTTGTGGTCGTCACCAATAGAGCTGAAATTTTGAACAAATATAGAAGACATATATGTTATATGTTTCTCAGAATCTCAAGGAGTTTGAAGTTGCTGAGAGCGAGTTGTAAGTCATTTTGTGTTCAGGTCCCAGTTTGAGGTGACTTCAAGAAAGTAGCAAGATCTCTCATTTTATGAAGTCAAATGAGCTGAAATTTTGAGAGACAGTAGTAGACGTAGCGTTACATGTTTCAGTAAAATTTCAAAAGGATTCAAGGTCATGTGTGAGCGGTGTAGCTTCGCAAAGTTGTTATGACAGAAGTTTACATTGAGAAGACATCAAAACAAATTTTTGAAATGGAGCAAATACAACTTGGGAGAACTTGAAAGGAGTTTGAAGATTGGGAAGCGCAAATAAATTATCAAGACCTTCATATGAAAGTTTGGTATGTAATCATGTACTTAATACCATACATGATATTATACGAGATACATACATATACGTAAAACCTATGTATAATATAGAATTTCGTATAATACTTGGGACATACATACATATACAAGGTCCATCTTGTTTAACCCTAACCCTAACCCTAATCCTAGAAACCTAAAGAAGGAAAACCCTAATCCTAATCCTAGAAACCCTAAGAAGACATTGAATGTTGCTTTGAAAAATGGAAGACAGTCTTTTTCAAATTGCAATTGAGAAATTAGATGAGAACAATTTCCAAGTGTGGAAATTTAGGATTATGAATTTCTTGATGGGGAAAGGTTATTGGGAATTCATAACTGGTGATGAAACAGAACCTCCTCTCCAGAAAACCTCACACAACAACAAATTCAAGCCAATAAAACTTGGCATGAAAAAGCAAGAAAAGTCTTGTATTAGCTTTCTATGAGTGTGTCCGATTCCATGATTGTGCATATTCAAAATGAAAAATCACCCAAGCAAGCTTAGGATACATTGGTGAAGATGTATAGCACCAATACACAAGCCCGCAAAATGCAGCTCAAGCAAGAGTTACATAATCTACAGAAAAACAAAATGAACATTAGTGACTATTCTACAAAGGTGAAAAACCTTGCAAATGCTCTTGCATCTATAGGAGCCCCTATAGATGATGAAGATTTAGTGGTTGTGACCTTGAATGGT
>Ga0116228_10000262_pt1 | contig 38210 bp, 22 predicted proteins | sample S1TSphfallax_2_FD_89694 | JGI IMG/M metagenome (GOLD analysis project Ga0116228, IMG submission 89694) | Host-associated microbial communities from peat moss isolated from Minnesota, USA - S1T2_Fc - Sphagnum fallax MG | ecosystem: Host-associated > Plants > Peat moss > Unclassified | place... | reverse complement strand
GGGGGGGGTATAATATTTATTTTTAAAATTATATTAAAATTATATTTTTTTTCTGAAAAAATTTCAATTTTGATTTTACATAGGCTTATTTACAAAAATCAGCTTATGAAAGAAATATATAAAATTTTCAAAACATGATTATTAAATAGTGAGATTCAAATTAATTGATATTCTAGTCTTCAAACAATTATGGATGTGTACATCTTGGAAATATATATATAAATGAAATTTACTTTTTTCATTTGGACAAAGTATGAAAAAGATAATAATGGTTAAAGTTGGCTTTTGTAAACATTGGGAAATTTGTTTTCAAAACATCACTGTTGAGTTACATCAAATAATGAGATTCAAATTTCATTTCCATTCAAATTAATTGATAATTTATTCTTTATAAATTATAGATATGTTCATCTTTGATTTTTTTAAGAATGAAGTTTAATTTTTTTTCATTTGAACAAAGCATGAGAAAGATAATAATGGCTGAATTTGGCTTTTGTAAAACATTGGGAAAACAAATTTAGAACATCATTAGTGAATTATATTAAATAATGAGATTCAAATCTCAATTTTGATCAAATTAATTGATAATTTATTCTTTAAAATATTATAGATATCTACATGTTTGAATTGTTTTTAGGAATGAAAGTTATTTTTTTCATTTGGACAAAGTATGAGAAGAATAATACTAGTTGAAATTGGTTTTTGTGAAACATTTGGAATAAACAATAGAATAAATTTAATGACCATCATGTTTTTTTCACAACAAATGAGGTGGTATAATGGCAAAGGCAATGGGCTCTTACCATGGTGACCAAACTTTGAATCTCATTCCCAATCCATATGGTCAATGGCATATGATGATTTTCTATAAACTTAGTGCATGTTTCAAGTAGCTCCTTTTATTGTGACTAGACCTTGGAATGTGTAATGGATTACATTTGTAAAGATCAAGTTGTCATATTGGTGCAACATTATGATGAGTTGGTTTTAGTACCCTTGTTGACAATTGCTATGGATTTTTTGAATATAGGTCAAATTGCAACTTTTATTCCTCCAACAATTGGGCTGCTTTCAACCTCATTGTTTGGGTCAATGGCTTGAAATGTAAGAGGTTATTGAAGTCTTTTAGTTAGGGCTGAATTGTCTTTGTTTCATAGATTTGATGTGGAGAATGCAGATGTCTTCATCCTTAAAAATGGTGATCTTGTAATAAACCCATATTTTCAAATGTGGGAATTTTTGTAGCATAACAAACTTTGGGCTCATCCTAGGTTCATAGATTGAGATTGAAAATATGTTCTTAGATGTAAGCATTGTCAATAGTTTGCAATGATGTCTTTTTTGGGTTCACAATATTGACAAGTTGGTCATAATTTATAAGATTTGGCTGATTGATGCATGAGTGGATTACAAGCTTATTAGTGGAGACAAATTGCTTAGTTTTTTATTTGTCCAACATGCCATGTTAGAAGAAAATGAAGACCTACATGAAAAGGTAGCGTATTTTGAAAACAAGGAATGGTTATGAGGATGTTAAATAGTTTGTTTTTCTATGCATATTTTGTAGATGTAATTATACATTGTTAATTACAACTTTTTGGATTGTTGCACTTTCAACTTGCTCATAATGCTTCATGGAATGGTTGGTTTATGTTGCATGCATGTTTCTTTCTTGCTTCTCATTTTGCTGATCCTAGCAAATGTGTCCTCTTGATTGGATGAAGGAGCTCACACAACAAATAATAAAAATTAGGGCACCCACTGATAAGATCCAAGTTAGTATTTGGCCAATATGAACATTGTCATACTATTGTTCATATTGGTGTTGCTAATTTACTAGCATGAACCTATTGATACCATGTTGGTACTCAGAAATTAATTTTTGAGTATTTAAAACCCCTACCTTAAGGGTGGTGGCAATAATCTTATGAATCCCTTGATTTAAAGGTCACCTTAAAAAAGGTTCCTTAAAAAAACCGTATATCTATATATATTTATGTGTATTCTGATCAATATTGTGTATTGTGATGTATCATATAGTATGTATGAACATATTATACATACACAAAAACTGAAACCGACAATATTGATTTCCTCTTGAAATTTATTTGTGATTTGTTTGTAAATGGAAAGTCTCATCAAGTAAGGCACTTTGGTTCACATTAGCCTTTTGCTGTAAATGAAAACCTTGCCCATCAAATTTAAGGCCTGGTTGTACGAGGAGGGTGTGTTTCGGGCGCTGGGGACGGAGTGAATCAGCACCCACCAGTGCACCATGGATGAGAAGTGGTCAAGAAACAGTTTTCTGTTGGGTTCAGGTACAATACCCAGAGCCAAATCAGTACCTATTTACAGTATAACCAGCAGTATTTTCCATTTGTCGCTCAATAACCTCTCAATACAGGAATAACATATAAAAATGTAGGGCCATGGTGAAAGAGTAGTATAGAAATTGGTTGTTGTTGTTCTCCTCAGTGGGATTTAGTTTCTTGTTAATTTGTTTTCATACCGAGATCAAGCAGCAGTTAAAGAAGCAACCCACACTGGCACGAAATCTGAAGAAAATTCTAGACGTCTCTATAGTATATATCAGTGTTGTGTGGTTATTTGATTTAAAAAATAACCAGCAGTTCCTATTCTCTAAAAATTTCAGAATCAAAGAACTGTTGGTTTCAGTTTTTTGAGAAAATATTAAAATCAGAGAACCACACCTTTTGGTTGTTTCAGAAACATCAAAGAACCGATGATTAGAAAGGTCGTTTTTTGAGTTAATTTTTTTTTTTTCAGAATCAAGGTTCTAAACCAAAACCAAATTTTCAAAAAATAAAATCACCCTTATTGGGCAAATGAGTAAATACCCAGGTTAATAATTGGTGGGTATTAGTATTGTGAAAATTCTAACACCTGCACAACACTTGGACATACATCCGTTCCTACTTGAGAGGTTGCAAATCAATGATATTAGGCTAGCATGCACAAAGCAGAGGCACACAGTTCCATGCAAGCTTGAAGCTGGTTCTAGGCAGGAGGCCAGGTTGTGGGAGCAGATTGCATGAACTTCTAGGCAATTAGCAGGAGGGATGTTGATGGGGAAAAAGGAAGGACAATGATACATCTCTTTAGCAGTTGGGTCATGAATTATGGCTGATGTCAACTAAAACCTAACCCAAGCTTTATGGCAGCAAGGCTGGAGGGCTGCTCAGTGCTTATTGCCACAATCATAAGAATGTTCCCAAGTGATGGGAAAATTAGTCCTACAGCCACATGGAAGCCTGAAAGTTGGTCGTTAGTAAGAGTGTTCTTCTCAATATTGTGACATAGCCATACTGCCAATTGTTCATAAGAAGAGTTAGCTGAATTTAGCAATAAACGAGATATGAAGGCATCAAAATTTAAGGACCCTTCAATATTTTTGGTGCCAATCTAGTATAGACATATGGTGATTTCTGTTCTTTTTTTGGGGTCAAATCTGGTGATTAAAAGTTTGAAAAAACAGTTCTTTTTCGTTTTATGGTTAAAAAAATTTCCAGGCAAGAAATGCTGGATGATAATTTATTATTGCTTGCTCTCTCTAATTCCTTTGCATGGACTTTCCGTAGTCAGATCAGCCAAGGTTTTGCTTGCCTTGTCCATACTGTGCAAACCAGAATCTAGTTTGTTCTGCACCTTAGCATTGGGCACATTTGTGTACTGTAACACCCAAGGAGTGGGGGTGTTTCTGAAATAATGACCCACCTGAGGTGGACCCGAGGGGCCCTTACTTTGCCAATATCAAGCTCCTAGGGCATTTACCTGACACAATAGGGGGCGAGAATGGCCAATTTCGGCATAATAGGGCATCAAACGTGTAACTGGGAAGGAAAGTTTTACAAAAGGAAATAAATGGTACCCAAACTAATTTTCCCATGAATTTTGGTGGTAAATTAAGTTTCATCCCGTCTTTCCTTTTTCCCGAGGCCTCCAGTGCTGCTACATATATTTTCACTGCTCCTACCTGTACAACTACTATAATTACTCTCGAACCTTGCGCATTAAATGCTGAGTTTGAGTACTTCATATTGAGATTTAATAAAATTTCCTTACTTTGCGGATACTACTGAAGGAGGGTATAGGGGGTGAAAGACAGGGTGACTTTACTGATAACTCCAGTGAATGGTGACTTTTTTACTTGTTTTTCCCAGCAGTGGTACCCGGCGGGTGAATCATTCTCAATGTGACATATATGTGAAGCAGAGAACCTGGTCAGAGGTACTTGACTAAACTCTCTTGCAATTAAATATCATGTGGGGACGTTTAGCTTTTTAAAAACTCTTTTATTTTGCTTTGCAGAGGAACTTGTGGAATTCTGCAAGGTGCTCAATTTACACCACTAATTGTGTTGCTGAGTAACTTTGATGCAGGTGAACTGGGATTGCTCAAAGATAGTAGTACTACAGACCAAAAATGACACAATGCATCCAAGAAGGAGAGTAAATTAATGATTCAAAAAACAGTTACTAAAACCAAGAGCATTTTTTGGAAGTGGTGAGCTAGAGCCAAGTAGTAGCCAATCTTGGCTCCAAAAACTGGGGATAAATCAACTGTTCCTTTCCTATACAATACATACCAATATGTATGCAGAAATAGTGTGATTTGGTTTGAGATTGGTCGATGTCTCTTGGGAAATAAACTAATATGCGATTTATTGAACTTTGTGACAGAAGAAAAGAGCATACACAATAAAACCTTGGGGATTGAGAATGGATACACTTGCTGTATAAGTCAGATGTTAGGATTTCAATAAGAAATAAAAGAAATCCATATGATTAGAACACCAAAATCCCAAAATCCAAACCTTCCCCACTTCTCCAAAGGGAAAAAATATCGGGCCACTTCAGTGCATGCTGCATCATCTCATTGGCTGAGTAGAGAGTAGAGCTTTTATTCCAATGAGCTCCATGACAATGGGTACTTACTGTGTGTGGAGGAGCGTGCACTCAGGTGCGCAACGCTGACAAGTAATTGTAACTTATACACAAGGATTTCATATTGCTGGCTAACAATATCAGCAAATTTTAATCTATTGATCCCAATAAGAATTTCATTTTAAAAATTGGCACCATGAGTTTCTGAGGAGGCCACCATTTTAAGGTTTGGTCTCCAAAGTCCAAACCAGTGTTGTTTCAGTTCTTGATCATAGAAGGAACCTTGGGTCCTGGTTATGAAAGTCTTTGATCTTTTGACAGACCCTTTGGTGTGGTCTGAGACCAGCTCTTTGGGTTTCTAAAGCCTCAAATTTCAGTCTTTTCTTAACAAAATTGGAGCTCTCTTCGGTTCAAAATTAGGTTGAATTGCAAATCCATTGCACACAACCTATTTATTTATTTATTTAGTCTTAGTTTGTTCAACAAATTCACATAGTCCTAGATTGATATTATTTAACTTTAATTATGTACAACCAATTGAAATTACTTATTTTCCAAAAGAAAAAGGTCTGATTTGTTTATTTGAAAGAAAAGTTGTACTTACGTACCTAGAGGACCTGAATCTGCATAAAATCAAGAACTAGCCAACAATAGTCCAAATAAATTTTTTTAAAGTGAGACAACAGTTGTCCTAATTATTATTTTTCTTCTACTGAATCCAATTTGGGTTACAGTTGAGTTTATTGTCCTATTGTCATGAGTTTTATTTCATACTTAGCCAATAGTCCTATCATTCAAGCTTTGATTTGTCTCTACTTTGAGAGTGCTTACTGGGTAGGTTCAGTTGGCTATGTATTTGCATATTGAAATCCTGTGTTTGAACTTCGACTACATCACTTTTTTACAAACATTGGGGAAGGAACTCACTCATGGTCAATTTGATTGGGGTGTGAATCCAAGTTGAAACAAATTTTCTTGTAACCCAACTTTTGGGTTTCTTGGAAGGGTGCAGAAAATGCATTCTAAAGTTGGTTTTGTGTAGGGTAAAGTGCCAAGGTGGGGGGCATTTCCACAAGAAGGGGCCTAGGATGAGGTGGTTGTCAAGTGTAGCCTTGGATTTTGGGAATGTTCCCCATCTGTGGACTTTACCCCATCTTGAAACATGAGGCCAACATTATCATGAACACAAACATATATAGATCAAAAGACGGTTCTTGCACCTACTCCCTATGACTAGGCAAGGCCTTACACCTAAAAGTAGGCATAATTTCCAGGAGGGATGTTCATGGATATAAGGTGGCCTCTGAAAAAACTTCAGGAATGCTTTATGGCAGAGGGTCACAACAGGTTCACACAACACAGAGTTGAATTGGGTTGGTTGCCACCTGCCAATCATGATCCCAACCTGGCTTGAATTGAGTATTTTAATGAACACGTCACAAATTAATAGGCTATTCTACTCTCTAATTTCGAGATTGTTTTAAATCCTTCAGATGAAAGTTACTCAAGCACGAAATATGTTAACCAAAACCCCAGGTGCTACTTAGACAGAACAAACCCTAGTGTGGCATGTGCTGTTGCCTCAGGTGTGAACTTGGTAGTGAACTAATTTCATTCAATTTTTGAATTTTTATTCAATTTTCAATATTTAAAAATCAAAATTCAATTGCTCTAGCATCTTAGGTCTAAAACTTATGAAACCACCTCCATAAAATCCTATTCAATGAAGGCTTTTGAAGTTCCAATATTATCAGAAAGTGCCCCAATGTTTTTTGATTTGATTGAATTTCAATGACAGAATTGTTCAACATTTTATAACTCTTGCATTGTATGTCTAAATATTAGAAAATCACCTTGGTGCATCTCTACTCACTAATGGTTTTCTGGTTTGAGTGAACCAGCCCCCATGACTGCACCAGTCCTATTTTGGATGGAGGGCCATTCATCCACTGACTTTGGGTTGGCCAACCATGTGCAACATTTTCATTTTGGGTGGGTTTAAAAAAAACACTCTTTTTTTTTAACCTTTTTTAACAAACTTGTTTTACAACCCTACCAACCCCATTCTAGGGCTGCAACCCCTTTCCTTTTCCCCTTCCCCTTCTTGTAATTTTGGTGGGCCTAGCACTCAGTGTCAAATGTTTCCAAGAAAAATGCGCAAAAATCCATCTCCAACACCATTGTTCATTCCATTGTGAGCTCCATTGTGCCATTGTCATCGCTTGTTCTACCATGAGTTCCATTGTGCCATCGCCATCACCTATGTCTCTAGGTACAATCTGCACTCTACCCCCTTTTGCATACATTTTATATACAAGAAATGTACATTTTAATACTTTTATATAATTGTATTGTCCATTTTTATGAAATGACCACTTTGTGCATACACTGGTTTGTCTATGTGGGTATTACAAATTCTTGATCTTCTATTGTCAATGGTTTGGATTCTCCATAAAGTCCCTCAAATTGCAATACCCACATCATCTACCCACATCATCAACTGACCCATGTTTACGTCACATTACCCTCATTTAAACTTTTGCTTAATATCTATTTCAAATAAATAGAGGAGAAATTGGGTTTAAGGTAACATTTTTGCTAGCATTTTTATTATTTTCATGGAATATTTTAAAGGTGAATTTATGCATTCATATATATATATATAAGGAGGTTCCTATTTTTATTTTTCTTTCATCTACTAAAGGAGAGGAGAATGAATGTGATTTCATAGCAAAGGTATAAATGATATAAACCTTCCCACTTGTTTTGTTTACATTTTATTAAGGGTTGGGGCTCCTCCCCCCAAATTAAGTTTAAACACAAGTTTTACTGGTACTTATATAAAATTATTTCATATTTTTATTACAATTATGTATCCAATGTTTATAGTTCATACACAATTTACCCCTGTGCAAAAATAATTCCAAAATTAGGTTTAACACTTAGTTGTAAACAAATGATTGTTAAATTTTAACATTAAAGTTATGCAACCAATTCTTTTTGTGTTTGTTTTATTGAGGGTTAGTGTAGGGATTTTTTGTTGCATAAAAAGGTTTTAAGTCAACATTTTAAAGTTCAATTGTATAAATCTTCTTGTTTTCAAATTTAGGCTTATGCATCCATTAAGTTGTAATGTCTATATCAAAGGCACAAAAACAACCAAGACTACAAGATTTTCTAAACAAAATGAAAACAAGGGCAAGCTTAGTTCCAAATTTAGATTATGAAACAAGAAAAAAAAATAAAATATGACACATGTGAAACAAAAATCCAACAAGGTTTTATTGCAAAAAATAAATAAAAACAAACCAAGGCCATGACAAAAAAAACATACTTAAGATTGGTGTTGAACAAATTTAAGGTAATGGAAATTCTACCTTTATTATATCTATTGGGCACTTAGCTCAAAGAAATTTCTCGAAAACTTTCCAACCTACATGTGGCCCATGTTAACTCATGCATGCCCACGTGCACCCATGTGTGAACTTTGAATGAACTAAGATTCAATTAAAAGTGAACTAATAATTAAATAGGGATTAACTTAAAATGAACTAAGAGTTAACTAAAAGTGAACTAAAATTTAACTAAGGATCAATTAAGAATCACCTGGAAGTGAACTAGAAATGAACTAAAACTTAATTCGAATTTAACTAATAATGAACTAAAATCAAATTAAAGGTTAAATACAAGTTTATTACAAGTCATGGATGAACATTCAAATGAATGGATTCCATGCCATTGGCACCCATGATAACCTACATAATTTATGGTTTATGCAAGCAAAATTTACAAATTAGATTAAACATTTTTTGGTCATTGGTACAAAATTATTTAGTTTCTGATGAGGGTTAAGGTTCCATTGGTTGAAATGTTTACATAATTTAAGGTTGATGCAATTGATTGTGTAAGAATTATGTTGATTTAGATTTAGACATTTGTATCAAATAGTGATGATGTGGGTATTGTGGTTTCCCAAACTTTTTGGTTGTTTTAACCTAGGTAGTGGATCAAAAAATATTTGCAATACTTACATCTTCCAACCTTTCTATAATCTAAATATAAGTGGTAACAAAAATAATATGGGAATTGCAAAGAATTGGGTTATTTGCATTTCAATTATGTAATAGGCCCCCCCCCTTTCAACATGAAGGAAATATGGAAACTTGGTCCATTGTTGTTCAAGTTTCATCACATCATGATTGGTCCAATGTATGCAATACCTTCAACCATAGTTATGCAATTGAAGCATAATTTAGCTAGATTTCTTATGTTTCAAGCAACACCCAAATGTTGTGCATAAAATATCCATTATTAATGATTAAAAAAAAATACAATGATAAATTTGAATTTTGTAATAATTAGAAGAAAAATAAAAAAATTAGACTCATGATTTTGAAATATATATGTATATATAATTTTATTATTTTTACAACAAGAAAAAGGCAATAAAATTGTAGAAGGATAAATAAATTTAGCCAATACTAGATAGAAGTTTTGCCAATAAGACATATAGGTCTTGTCAAGAGATAAAAGTTATTAGTGCATTCAAGGTGTTCGATTTTACTCATATGTATATTAAATGATTTGAAATTTTTATACCTTTTTATTCATGTTATGTTCTTCAAATTTAACATTGCATTTTTGTTTATTTTCAATTTTTGCTTAGATCCATGAAAAAATTAAATTGATATTTTTTTCGATATTGAAAATCACCTTCACAAAGCTTAGACTTTTAGGGGTTAATTGTATTTTTTTTAAATTTATTTTAAACAATACCCTTCTTGTAAATGACTGAGGAAAAACAATAGGTCAACCAACATACCTCTGATCAAAACTAGGTATCCATTGTTTTACAATAATAACATTTTTTGCCATTGTGATAGCCTTTAAAATGGGTATTGCAAGGCTCCTGATGGTATTTCTATCCACGAGCATAGGTAATGCACCAAAAAACTTCTAGCATGGGAACAAATAGCAAAAAAATCATTTTCATCCACCATTTTTTGTCCAAGTAACTTCCCAACTTGATTGAGATATAAATTTAATCAATAAGAAATATAGGTTTTGCTAATGGATAGAAGTTTAGCCAAGAAGAAATATATGTTTTGTGAAGAAATAATTTTTTTGCCAAAAATAAACATATGTTTTGCCAAAAAATAAAAGGTAGGTAATGGATTAGTTGTTAGTTTGTAGGTAGGGCTAAGATGTAGGTTAATTAGGTAGGTAGGTGGGAGGGTAGTATGGAGGTTAAGGTTGGGAATAAATTAACAATAAAAAAAAATGATGAAAGGTTAATAACCCAAAAAGATTGGTTGTAGTGGAATGTTGGTTAACGTAGGGTAAAGAGGCAAATGGAATACATGGCCCATCCTATTAGGTTGGGCACATGCATAACTTAAAGGGGCAAATGGGGGGCTAGGGCAGCAACCTCCCCCTCTGCCCCTTATTGAAGCCCTTGGACATGGATGTGGAGCCTCACAATTGTGGTTGATAGCCTAGGCTATAGTCATTGCAACTTTGTCCCAAATTTTTAAAAATATAACAAGGTAAAAATAAGTTTTTGTTATAAAAATTTATCACAAACAAAAACGATCATTAATTGTGTAGGATACTAATTAAGACTTTTCAAAGGGTTGAAATTCATTTTTGTATTCCAACACTTGGACTCCAACAACTTTTTTTACATCGGTATGTGTTTAAGATTAAATTTATTTCCATCAACTTTTGGATTCTTTTAATTTGATATTAAGTCTTTGTGTATGTGTACCCATTAAGGTTGTTTTTCACTAGAAGAAATCTTGTCCATTTCAACCATCATTTTAAACTACAATGCAACTCTTGTCCAAACCTACTACATTTGCGACTATGATTTTTGTAATCCTATGTGTCCATACAATTGCAAGTATATACCATTACATGTGCAACTAAATGATGGGTCCAACCAACTATTAGTTGAATATGTAGTTGCATGGTATGACTACAAAAGTCTTAGGTCAAAATGTAGATGAAATTTGACTTATTTCATTTGTTTTCTCTTATTTATCCATTTATGGATGATAATTGAATTGCATGATGGACAACAACTATAAGTTTTTTACAACTATGGACGATATAAATTGCCGATTGTTTCTAACTAGCCTACAAGTGTACATGGCATTTCCATAAATTTTCAACATAAATATAATTCTATTTCAATGCATTAATCTAAATTAACCATTTAAAATTTGGCTATATATTACCATGACACTATTGTTTTCACCAATTTTGTTAAAACATTTGTTATTTTTGTTTTTGTGGTAGCTAGATTTTTAACAAAAATTAGATTAAGTACTTAATTATCAATTAATTAGATAGGTTAGGTAATATGTAATAAGTAGGATAGGTACTAGTAGGTAGGTAGGTAAGCTAAACAAAAGGTGTTTTATTTTGTGGGTATGTCATAATGTTTTTGTATCAATTGATTAATTAATTAGCTATGTTGAGAAATTAATTTATTAAATGTAGGCTAGGTAATTAATTTCTTAGGTAGGCTAGGTAGTAGATAGTAAGTATGTAGCATAAGTAATATGTAACAAATAGGACAAGCACTAATATAGGTAATAGGTACGTAGGTTATAAGTTAAGCAAAAGTTATTTTGTTTTATGAATATGTCGTAGTTTTTTTGTATTAATTGTTTAATTAATTAGCTATGTTAAACAAGTAATATATTAAATATAGGCTGAATAATTAATTAATTAGGTAGGTTAGGTAGTAGATAGTAAGTATGTAGCCTAGGTAGTATGTGATAAGTAGGATAGGTAGTAATAAATAGTAGGTAGGTAGTTTAGGTAGTAAATAGTTGGGGAAAATAATAAATGTTTTATTGTGAGGATATATGGTAATGTTTTTGTATGGGACAAAGGATGTGATAATGTTGTAGTGTTTCTCTTTCATTGGAATTTATCCCATATCCTTTGTTTATAACTTCAAAATTGTAAATTGTATAAGTAAAAGAAAGAATGGACTAGATTTGTGGTATTCACTATAAACATAGTGCATATGCCATTTGGGATGTCCCCAACAATCAAAAGGCTTGTCCCCAACAAAATAAATAAGATCTACCTACCTACTTAACTTATGCTACGTAGCCTATTCTACCCTAGCCTAGCTTAGAATATGTTGCCTATTATAGTTTAACCTAGGATAGATTATAATTAATTGATTATAACATTTAATTATTTTAATATAATATTTAGTTTTTGTAATTATAGTATTTAATTTTTGTAATATTAATATTTATTTACATTGATTATAATTTATAATTATTATAATTATGATATATCTTTTTTGAACAAATGAAAAATTGTCATGTGTTTTATGGCCATTGGCTTTTAAAAGTAACACATGGTGAAATCCTAACCATCCATAAATGGCACATTTAGTAGCATGTGACTATCCCAAATGTAGTCGCAAATTGGGGTTCCACATCATACTAATGACCATCCATGGCAATAGACAGATATGGCTTCATCTGTTTTTTTGCCTTGGGTAGGAGGTATATGGTAATCCACTGCATACAACATGGCCACCCAGGAACACTGGGCAGATGGAACAAAGATTGGAAATACGTTGGTGGGATCAAACTTATGTGATATGTACAGAAACTGAGTTGCTGATTCACTAGTGATGTGGCTCCAGTTTTGCCTGTGCCGAGTCATGGAAAGCACGATAAGGTCTAAAAGCATCAGCACTACCAAAACCTGTGACTTGAATTTCTTCTCCAACAGAAAACATGAGATGGCAATAATTGAAGTATCATTCTTTCATGTTCAAAGTACAATTTAAGTCCCCTTGTCATGTTGGTTAGTCAGGCCACTCTCTCATGGAGAGTCCCTGTGTTTTGGCGACTGTGTAATTCAGCTTGCGGGTAGAAACAGATGCCAGGACACCAATACCCTAGGTATACGCAGCACAGGGTTGTTTTTTTTTGAGTTTTGTGACAAAGTTAAAGTGCTTATCATCCATAAAAAGATGCAGCAAAATGTGGTAGTCATCCATAGGAAGATTTAGCCAAGTCTGGCTATAAACCAGTAAAGTGTACAAAAATCTAATGTATCATTTAATATTTCTGGCTACTTACTGGAACCTCCAGCAGCATTCTGGCCCCTCCTCAAAATCCCAGGGTGAAATTTTGGCAAATTAATTTAGTTTTTTCTTAGGATTTCCTTTAAGAAAGAGAAGGAGCTAAAATATGGGTGCTTTGGACGAAATTTCACCTGTAAAAAGAAGACTGATACACACAGAAGAGTGTGGTAAACTAGATGGTGAGTTTGGCAAAATGAAGAGGCCTGTTCTCTATCCATCTATTTTGCCTTAAAAATACCCTCCAATTTTGGATCCGATTTCACCACCCAAAAGCATTTCTGATTGAAACACTCAATATACTCCAGCACCTTGGTGACTTGGGCACAAAATATTTTATTTTTAGACATGCTGAAACTTTCCCAAAACAAAATTCTGAAAAATGTGTGAAGTAAAATGAAGAATCTTTGGGAATATCTGAAGTTGTAGGTCTAAGAACCCTTCCCCTCCTGTGCCTCAGAAATTAAGTATGTTAAGTTCTTGATAATGTTTGCCTTGGGCTCTACAATGACTGAAGCCTCCAGGTGGGGGACATTCCCAGAATGGGGCGTGGGACTCAGCTGGGGTAAGCCCCTTATTTTGGGAATGCCCTCCACCTTGGGCCTTTACCCTAAAGAAAGACAAGCAGGTGGACCCCTGTGTCTGAGTCCACAAGGATTTGGTAGTTTTGATTGTAACACAGGGGTTCTGCTCATTCTTCCATGCAATGTTTTCTGTAAATGCAAAGTTCTTTTAAGTCCAAAGGAAAGATTGCATGGAAAACAGGATGGGTTTCACCAGATTGGTGGGAGCTGGTGGGCCAGATCCGACCGACCATTTTGTCCTACTCAACTGGTCAGCCGCCCGGAGATGTCTTGGGTAACTTGTTGGAAAAGGAATAGCAGCTGCATGAGCTTTGGCTTGGCAGTTAAAAGCGCAATCCGGGATTTTCTCTTCACATTCTCGTGTCAGAGGAACAAGAAAAAGGCTCTAGTAATCTAGTAATCTAGCCAGCAATGATCCCAAATTCCCCTATAGGGCAGTCAAATTGTAGGTGGGTGGCACAAGCGTCCAAAAGCAAATCATCCATTGCTATTTTCAATTGGTTTTCAACACTCCGCCACCCCTCAAACCGTCCCCCCCCCCTTCCCCAACCCCTTTGTCCTTTTGAATCCATACCGATTGTCCATTCTGGGAGTGACATGATAATAACAGGAGGGTAATGGGGAACACCATGCATTCAGGCCAGGAGACCTCAACTAATGTAAATTTGGGTCTTTTTCATGTGTTGTTGGCCTTGAGGGGGGTGGGGGGGGAGGCAAGATTGATCTCTCTCACTTTTGTAAGGCAATAAGAGAGTTGCATAAGTATTTGGTGTAGGCAGATGTGGAGGGGTTTCTTTGTCTCCCTGGGCCCCTTTTACACAATGATCAAGTTAAGTATGCATGGTGTTGAAAAAACCATAATTATTGTCGTGGGGAACAGTGTGCACTCTGGTTGCAAGAACTGGAGCTCATAAACATTTGGGTTTGTTTCACCTCTGTTTTTGAGGCCAGGAACTCCCTGTACCAGGAACAGGTTAAAAAAAAGGGGTATTTACAAAACATTGAAAAAACAGATTGGTTTGTGGGACTTTTTTTGTGATTGGCGTTTCTTACTACTTTCTTGACTGACTAGTTTTGTTCAAAACCCAGGCAAATATATTCATTAAATATTTATACTGACACTTCTTAAACTCTTAAATTGGTCAAGTTCAGGTGCTCACAAGTTGAGAAAAAAATGACAAAAAAAGTGAGATTTTTCTTTTAGATTTCACTGGGAGCTTTGGGACAATTGATCACACTGGTTTTGATATGTCTTTCAGGGAGACATCCACGAAAATTCAGATTGGGGAAAGACTTTGATGCAAATTTAAGTTGAAATGATTTTGAGCACCTTTACATACATACATTTATTTTTTCCTCTTTACAGTTGCAAGCTTAATTGGCAATGCTACTAATCTTTGGAGGTCATATATCCCTAGGATATTATTTGCAATTTAGTATTTCTCATCTTGGAGTTCATGTGGCAATTAATGTATCCACCTTAAGTAGGACACATTTCTTCACAAATTACAGTTTCAAAACAGTAAGTTCAAAGGGAAATAATTCTATCATTCCTTCAAAATGAAGAAATATGAGACTCTTGAAACATCTTGCTATTATAATATTGGCTGAAGAAACACAAAACTTGATGACAATTTGAAAATTGCCTTTCACAAAAACTTAATAGTCACAAGATTCAAGTTGTCTTGCAATTCATGAAAGAACATGGTTAATATTCTCATGAAGTGAACGAAATATCTATTCATGTACAGACACGCAATTCAAGATGTCAAAGAGAAACGTTCAGCAAGTATCACGGTTTCAAAATATTGTCTAAAAAGAGCGTATATTCCAGTATTGAGTGGATATCATATTTTATGATATCCATTGATTCTGGTTTTCAGAATAGGTTTTAAGAACCAGGTCAGAGCTCTTATTCCTTTTTAATTTTTCTCTCTTACAATATTGGGCAAGGATGTAAACTTTTATAAAAAATCAAAAGGTCAGATCTCAATCTTCCAGATATTTTGGAGAATAAATATTTATGAATATTCAAGGTACTTATCATAGCTCAGATAGCAGAATTCAGTAATTTTGTTACAAACAACCTATATAAAGGGGATGAAATTACAAATTATGTGTCCACAAGTTCATGTCACTCCAACTCACCCTCATCCTTTTCTAACTTCTTTCAACTCTATCAAGCTAGAAGGCAGAGTGCAACCCTCCCTAATATCATTGAGCCAACTTTCGCCTATAAATATTAACTTATCTAAATTATATGTTTGTAGCCGACACCTCCTAAAATTCATGAGTATGTTAGCCAAGGAAAAATCTTTTTAATTTTGTTTTGGGATCTCACAATGTGAAGAATTTGAAAAGCAAAGAAAACAACAATTGGAAATGATGATTCATGCTTTCCCCATCACTCTTAAAAGATTTAATGCCCTTCACATCGATTTGATACCTCCTAAATATTTATAATTCCTTATTTAGAAACTCCTTGATTGATTCACTAGTCCAAACAATCATATAACAAATGTGAAGATTAGAATCTTCATCATTTAGGGTATCTACCACACATTTTGATTCTATTGTAAGGTGCAATACAAGGTGACCTTTCAAAAACACTGGCAACAAATACTATCTATAATAGTCTTCAAAAGAAACACCTTGTTCTTGACCAACAAAAGAAGAAAAAAACCAAAGACTTTTAAATCTTGGGTTTCACATTAAAATTAACATTTATGGGTTTTTCTTTTTCATATTTCCTTAGGAATGAAAAAAAATCACAATGTTTCCTTTTTAATGTTACATGCAAATATCCACAACTTTAAAGTCACATTATAATCATTTTCCATCAGATTATCCACATAGGTTGCAATTCCAAATTCTTCTTTAAATTTCAAGGTCATAGTAAATTGTTACATGCAAGGCATTAAAAAGTAATTGGTGCCCATAGGATTTGTATAGCACACAAATACTCAAGATTGGAAAAAAGAACATCAATAATGATTTCAGATATGTGCCAAGTTAGAGGTGGAGGAACATGGTTAGTAATCATCATTGATGTCTACCAACTATAATAAAAAACAATTTTTGCATTGAATTGTAATGCTTCTTGGAACAATGTGATCTTACTTGCAAATTTAAAAGACTAATTCATTTATTAACAAAATAATAATATTATAATTTCAACTAACAAATAGAAAAACCAAAAAAACAAAATTACCTTAGTTTTCATTGTTAAATTTTTTTGGCTTCAATTAGTTCCAATGCATGTTTTGTTCCATTTGTGTTGACAATTGTTAGATGTTTTTGGTCAAGTGATGCATTTTCATAAATTTCCCTAGGTGGACTTTATAAAAAACATATTTGAAATCCCTACAAACTTTTTCATTACTGGTGGCATATTAATAAGTTTTGGAGTAATCATGCCCAAAACATGTCCTTGAAAGTTCTCCTCCAAACTAGAATTTTGACGTTTCCCAATAGACTTGAAAACGTTTGTCATTGTGTTCAAATTTAAACTTTCATTTTTAACATATGTTGTAATTTTATTCCTTAAGCCATATGCATCCAAAAGATCAATCAAACTTTTGCCAATACCTATCATGTGGTCTCAATAGTCTTAAATAATCCAAAAGTTACATGCCTTTACTTCCAATCAAATCCCAAATAAATTATAATAAGTGTAAAGACATCATGAGCACACTTGGCTATCCAAAGATCAAAACTAACAATAGCAAATGAGATTTATTGACAAGACACAAAACATATGTCTACTTGGTTTTCTCCACAAAGTAAACAAAACATTGTATGAGAAAATCTTTCATGAAGGGAATTGAATTCAAGGACACAAATGCAAGATCAAATGCTTTGGCCAAACACTTTCCACAAACCATAAGGGCAAATGGCTTTTCATTGTGAAAAAAACAATATCCTGCAAATACATTTTTTTGTTCCACATCATTTTTTTGAATTTTTTCATTAGAAATTAAAAATTATGTATGGAAGAATTAGATACATATGCTCTTTTCTTAACATGTCCCTCCAAATTTCTTCTTGTTTTCCAATATTTTTGGAAACTATTGAATGGTTTGCATCAACATGTTTTCTTAGACATGTTATTCCACTTGTCTTCAAATATGATATTAAACCTTTCTTTAATTTTTCTATATTAAAATAAGTAAATTATTGGAATAACACAAGGTACAATGCCTGATTTGAAATGCATCAAATATAATTTTTTCATTATCATTAACATTAAAAAAAATAAGAATAAGGTAATATTATTATGTAACCTCCATTTTTTCCTTTGTGAATGCAATAATTCAAAATTTTTAAAAATTTCCTCTTCATCATTTTTTGAAACTACACTCCCTTTAATTTGCAAATTCGGATTTTCTATATTGTCTTCAATTACATCATTTGCAAATTTAGTTTCATTCATTATTGTTTCACATCCTTCATTTTGCATTGATTTATTTTCATTTTCACTAGACTTTTCCATTTTTCACACAAATATGAAACAAATCCGAACGTGGAAAAATTGAAGCGAATGAATGTCTTGCAAAATTGAATATGGAATGTGTTGTTGCTATGCATCCTTTGAGAAAACCAAAGGAAACATTTACAAACAAGAATAAATATTTCATTCACTTTTCATCAGAAGGCAAGAATGATGTGTAAGATAATGTTCTAATGCAACAATTGTTTGTTATAAATCCTACACAACAAAACACAAAAAATTCCATACATTACATAAAATGGAACCTTCAAGAACATCAATACAAAAAAAAACCTAAAATAATTCTAAAAAGAACATAAAATATTTTTTAAAAAATGAAAAAAAAAATTACTTCATAAAAAAGTTGAACCACCAAGGCTCCAATTTTCAAACTTGCAAAATGCTAAAAAAGAGGTACTACAAGTTACAAACATGAAGAGCATGAACACAACAACAATGTGAAGGAAAAACATAAATCTAACAACATGAAAGAAGGGCATAACAACTAAGCTTCGCAATTGAAACCCAATGACGCTTTGCATCTTGTCAAGGGTCTAGGTAGTAATCTAACCCCATCAACTCCTCAAGGGAAGCGATGACACAAAGTTAGGAAAGTGGGTTGTTTAAGTGTAATGCATATAAAAAACATAGACATACTAACAATGTGAAGGAAGAACACAAATATAACAATAGTTTGAATGAAAGACACAATAATAGTAAAAATGAAAAAACATGGACACAACAACAATGTGAGGAAAGGGCACAACAACATAATAAATAAAGAGCATAGACATAGTAGCAGTGTGATGGAAGGTTTAGGGTATAAAGGACAACATGAAAAAAAAACACATACATAGAAGCAATGCAAGGAAGAAGATGAGAACAATAATAGCACAAAGAAAAAGCATGAACATATTAGTAACACAAATGAAACATGGACATAATGTGAAAAAACAAACACAAATGTAGCATGAAAGAAAAACACAAACACACTATTAGTGCAAAGGAATAACATGGTAGTAATGCAAAGGAAGAAAATGAGACCCGACAACAAGGTGCACGAAAAGCACAAAGAGCTTGAAATAAGGAAATTAAAAAGAAAAAAGAAAAAGAAAATGTGGGGCCCAAATTTCAACTTAGGCCCTTGATAACTCTGAGCTTGAGAGGCACTTAGGGTTTGAGGCAGCAATGGTGACCTCATAGTAGAAACCCCTCTTTTCTCAACCCTTACCTAATATCCGAATTTGGTTAGGGAACATATATCTTGCTACAATTTAATGTTTTTGATATCTAGATTTAAAACTGGATATTACATGGCTGGATCTCATAGATGTGAGATCCAGTAATCAGGATATCACCCCAAATATCAAGTGTGATATCCGACATAATATGATGGCTTGATATCCAATTTTTTTGGATATCTGCCCAACACTAGTATATTTTTGCTGTGCACTGTCAAGTCTTGCCCCCAAATTGTTCATTAGTTTTAAAACAAGCTGGTCACACAGTTTGGTTCCTAAGTTGGACACTTATGGGGTTAGATTGTGAAATAGCCAACGTCACTCAACGATACAGAGGGTGTATTTTCACAAAAAGTTTCTTGTGAGTATATGCACTGAAACTTTTCTAAAGGAGGTGAACTTTGCCATTGTCTTATTGGAGATTTTCTTTGGGGGAGAGGGAGACTTTTTTTTCATGTAAGGAAAAAGGAGAAAACACAGAGACAGAATTTTGGCACATTCTTTCAAAAGAAGAGACATGTGGGTTTTGTTCCTCTGGCTTTCAGCAAATCATCTATTTCTCCTCATACACACTGCTGACTTATACAGCCTGTGTGTACAAGGACCTCATGCTCCCAATTGTTAGTAATTGTTGATGCTCCGGAATAAAAAAGAAAAAGAAAAATCAAATTATTTTGTATGTTCTACACAACACCTACACCGGCACCTTCACCTTCTTGAGTGAGGCTTCTTAGGTTACATGCCTAGTGGCCATATTGAAAACCCAAGAGAATGTTAGATTTGGACCCAGAAACCCTGATTTAGTCTAAGCATGGGATATTTATAACATATAAAAGCAATTTGTATGAATCTTGGGGTTTTGGTTTTTACAATGGTATCAGTGTAGGTAGTCACTGTTGGTTCACCCAAGCTGTTTATGCAATTCAGAATAGGGTGAAACAATTCTGCTGTACTTGTAAGGACTCAGTAGGGCCCCTCTTGGGTGGAAGTGGGCCCGCCACCTTATGCACAAGTTTGTTTCATTATCTGTCAAACACCAGTCCAACAGCAGAAGAGAAATGCCAGCATATTAACCTATCAATTCCAAATATTGTAGTACAATAGTGCATGCCAGAGTCCTTATTTGGTGTGTAAAGGTAACATGTTACATGATTCTACTGTACTCGAAAAAAGGTCTCTAGAACAAAGCTGATTTCTGATGATAGAGTTGACAATTTGAGTGATCCAGTAAAATTGGAGACTGCTCTTATATAACCAAACTGACATCAATCAACCCCCTCATGGTAGCCTGTGAGAGGAAACTGTTGCAAATTTGGCCATCCAATTAAAACTGAAGATTAATGTCTACCAAGTTCGAGCATATCTACGCATAGCACCAAAATGGCATGTACACACTATCTTGGATTAAGTCTCACCATCAATTAGTGTGAAACTGAGTTTTGGGTTATAAATATGCCAACATTGTACAGTTACATCCACTAGGGCAAGTAAAAAGGAGATGACTGTTTTTGATTGGTGAACTATAATGATTGGTCCAGGTGGTAAGAATTATATAATCTCTCACATTATCTTGTCTAATTTTCATGTATATGGATGGAGATGGCAGAATAATTAACACTTTATGTTCAATGCTATAATAAATATTCATAGAGGCCCCAATAGGAGGTGTGGCTGGGGAAGCTCTAATAACTGTATGTAATTGCTGCAAAGTATAGAACAAAATGTCCACAATTCAGCTTCAGATTTCAACTGGAAAACTTGTTTGGTGTTGCCCCCAAAATAACTATTTCTTCAAGACTTCTAGTATTATAGATTTGTTGGCCCACTTCTGGAACAGTGGTGGACACTCCGACAGTGCAGGAAGGGGGATTTTAAGCCAAGTTAAGCGAAGCCAAGGGTCATAATGTGTCTTGTCTTCTGCATCCATACCCCTTGATGAGGCCCTATGAATAAATGTTTCATTGGTACAGAAACCCGGAACAACCACATGGCTAAATTGAGAGAAAGAATGTGTGTGCCTGTTGTTGGCTATGCAGTCAGTTTTTATGGTTTTCACCTGATGAGGAGGGGAGGGGAGGATATGGATTTGGGGTGAAAGGTTCTTCCCAATTTTGCAATCTCATCAGAAATTTAAATTTGATGAATTTAAATTTAAATGAAATGGTTTAAACAACCAGAAAGATCAAAAGATAGAAGGACACAATTTTGGGATGTGGTGAAAATTGGATTTTGCTTGGGGGAGGAGTTTTCCTCCCCCAAGAAAAATCACTAAATAATACACATTTATCAAAGTTGCCTAGAGCTTCCTATTTTCATGAGCACAACACAAACACTTAACATGTATGTTTGTGTTATGCATGATGGCCACTTTGGATACATCACAAAATTCACTAAATAATACACATTTATGGGCATAAGGGGAAAAAGGAGGTTAGCTACTAAGTACAGAACAAAGAGCCCAGTTGTAAGGAGGCAGAGCAACTGGCAAGTGGAATAGTTGGGCTTTCAGACTTCCAAGTCTGCAAAGGTAGGCGAGATTCATTAGTCTTCATGCAATGTTACATGAAGACATTGGACAATCAATGTGTCAGGTGATTCAGCAGAAGCCAAGTAGCTAAATGCACTTTGTTTGGTACTACAACCCCCTGACGTATTAGGGACTCTTGAACAAAGCCCATTTGATTTGGAGCTTGGACATTGGAGCAACAATTCAAAACATGGCTGGGAATTTGGGAAAGTATATTTGGCGAACCACACAGCTTATAAACACCTCTCTCTTTTTCGTTAGTTGAAGGCATATAGCATAGCACCTTTTTTTAATACACTTCTAACTCATACTCATCAAAGAGGGCCATGAAATTTAGCCAAAAAATACACACTGAAGAGGGCCATGAAAAGTTCCCAGCCTGCTCCTGGTCCTACAGAGTTTACGCCATGCTACAGTGCAACAAATAACTACACTAAAAGGTCTCCTCTAAGTGTTGATGAATGGAGTTGAACAATTGGGGATGCCTGTATTCAATTTGATGGCATGAAATAATGAACGAAACTGTAGGTCACCCCTATCCGAAAACCCTCCAAAGTGTTGGGAAATAAATCGTTGGGGTGGTGGTGTGAGGTAGGTATTCCCTCCACCTCCACACCCCCCAGCTTTTGCATGTGAATAATTTTTGGGCTGGTCAGGAATTACCAATTGAATGAATTAAGTACCCAACAGAAATTTGGAACTCCACACAACTTAGAGTGTGACAATTGATGAGTCAATTTATAGTTCAGCAAATATCAGCAGACAAGTAGTCAGTGTCGCATAACTGGTAATGAATTGTTGTAGGCACATACATGTGGCAAGTAATTCTTAGAGCTAAGGAGCTGTAAACACAAGGATATACTGACAAAGAAGCCTAGAGGTAGGGCTTCCCAATTCCCCATTCCAAGGTTGTTAGTTCAAGTACCCATTATAAAGTATCATAAATAATACAGAACCCTTGATCCGATCTTGATTGGATGTATCCTAACTGATATACTCAACTGCCCTTGCCTCCTAGTGCCTTCACCTTGAGCCTAATAACATCCTCTTTGGGAATCGGGAGGGATGTGGTGAGAATATTTACACTGAATAAAGGAGATCTAGTCATGAATCAAATCCCCAATGTCTCATGGATTATAACAAATTGGAAATTTCTCAGATCTTCTAAAAATAGGTCAATATGCACCCTGAAGAACAATGCTGGAAAACCTCCTTTTGCTCATAGATGTTATGTTGTTAAACTCTTGGAAAAGAGCTTCGTGCGGGCAATCGCAAACTTTATCGGTAAGCTCCACTGTTAAATTGTAACAAACTCATTTATGGAATCAGTTGCTATGACAAACGTCTCGCACAGTTAACCACCTTCTGTCCAGTCACTCACCTAGAGTAAGCCAGACCCCAATTGCCATAGCATACATATGGTTTCGGAAGTTGTGTTGGAGTAAATAATAAGTTCATGAATTTATGAGTTTTCACCTGGCTGACACCAACACAAGCATTTCATAAACAAGTTTGTTTTCTTTTCTTTGCTAGCTTTTGATTTAATATGTACATCCTGGTATCTAGGTGGTGTCAGATAGGCACTTGGTACCTTTTCTGACTAACCCCTTTCTTCAGTGGCCAGCGTGACAATATGGGCTTACTTTCTCAACCTGGCCACCCCTCGTGTTAGGATGCTCTCAGCTGTGGGCTCCAGCGAGGCACGTATTCGAAATACTGCAGAAGAAATATTTAAACTTGGTATGGATGAGCGGAATGGCCAGCATGCAATCAAAACATCAACAAGACGAGTCACTCATCATAACAAAACAGTAAATAGGAGGTCCACCCAATTCTCCAGTGGAACGAAATAGTCAGTTGGACATGACTGCTTCACAACCAACAATGCACAATGCCCAACCCCAAATTCTTACAATAACAACAACAACAATAAAGTATCTTGATTAGGGGTAGTCACCCTTGGGTCCTGCTTCAGTGTCCAACACATAATCCTTATTGCACATATATTTAAGAACCATAATAGCCAGAGGAAATTTTGAGGCTAGGGCTTGTCAGATGGGTGACATGCAGGGACGAAGGCAATAACCGGTTATTTTTCCCTATGGGCTTTGGTATACTGTTACCATGCCTATATATAAGCAGTGTACCAGAACCTACATGAAGTTGGAGCTGGGACTAATTAGATTCCTTGGCCATGGAAAACAAGGGCTAGGGCAAGTGGGCTTTGAGATCAACAAGGGATGATGTATATTGTCCCCATTTATTTTGAAGTGTGAGGAGGAAAGTTATCAACACAAATCGTGTGAAAACAAGTAGAATCATGGAAAACTCATGAGCATGTGAGCAAAAGAAAGGCCTTGAATTAGATTATGTATATAGCCTGACACTGTAGGGACAACGTTTCCTCCATCTGACGCTCATATGTAGTGGCCACCCCATCACTGCACGCAATCACCTCATCAGGAGCTGATCAACTTTAGATTCTAGTTTGACCTTAACTATGGATTCAAGCCATATATACCCCCCCTAGTTTCGTGAATCATTTGCCCCTAAACCCTAGATTCCTTTCTCTACAGCTAGCTGTTACTAGGTAATCCCCTCATCTAGCTGACAGCATCCCATCAGGGTCGGGGCCGGTTCTCTGTACTTATCGACTTATACTCCAGCTGCTGATCACATCCTTTTCCAACTGCTGCCACCCTTTTCTCTTTTGCATTGAATCGCCCACCCTCCTGTTTACTTGGCGGGGGGGGGGTCACAGTTGTTATTGTTTACCAAAACATTGGAAGGGTTCGGTAAGTATAGCAGGAGCTAGTGGCCGGCATCACCACAAGAGCATTCATTATCAGGAAGAGAGGTTTGAGCAACACACGGTACTGCGACTAAGCAAAGAGTGTAACAGGTTTGACAAGGTCCCTGAAGCTGGTTTCTGAAACCACTGGGCTACATAAGTTTATTGGATTCAATCTCACAAATTTGAAATGTTTGAGGACAGGAAATTTTGTCACATTATTGAAGTGCCACAGAATTGATAATTATGACAAAATTGTGTGCGGCCCCAAAATTAACTTATATGTACCTAATTTTAGCAGCTGACCTAGAATACAGGTTGCTCTAAGTAGTACTGCATGTTTTTACTCTTCCTAATATTGGTCCAGTTGATACATTTAGCTAATACTCAAAAGCTCTGGTACTGAAACTTTCAGAAAGGAGACAAAAGTGAGTCCGGCTTGCTAAATCACTACAAACCAGCTTAGCTTTGCATGAGTGTGTGTGCATGTTGATCTTTTACTTGATTTGGTACAAGTGGATAGGAGTCATGTAACACAGTCCAAGCTTAGAACCGTGCTTCCATACCTGAGGTCCATTCAAGGTCAGACCGATACAGCTAGAAAAATGGTCAGGACCCTCAAGAGCTCCATCTGATGAATGCATCCATGAAACTAAGGCTTGTAAGCAGGTGCAGGACACAAGTGTTTGTATGTGTGTACATAGTAATAATTGACCTCGCCGGGTATGGTATATTCTTAAACTGATCAGAGCTTCCTATGAATGCGTTTCTTCAAGGTCAAGATTCAAGACTAGGAGCTGCAGCTGATGAGAATACCTGATTATAGGTAGCAATTAAAAAAGTAGATGAGATGATGAGTACAAGCACAACAAAAGGTGTCTCTGTATGCCAAGTGATTTCAATAGATTTTGAGTGAGTGAATTGTTAGTAAACGGGGACTAGTTGAAACATTTTGTAGTAGTCGACAGAATTGAAACAGTATGTCATGGGAAAGAAAGCTAAGGCCTGCACTAGTTTGATGTTTCGTTTCTTGCACTTTGTCATGAACAAGAGGTTAACTGCTGCACAGCAGGGTTAAAGAACGTTTGATGTTCAGTTTAAAGTGGTCGCTTTTAAGACAAGACATTCAGGCTTTTTCACGTGATTAACCAGTGGGTCTAGTGGCTGGGGACCGCAGCATCTAGCTACAGCTGGGAATCCAATTGCTCTGCCTAATCTCGGAAGCCGCTTACACAAAGAGACGAGAATAAGTCTTTCAAGAATCCATGACAACGAGAACCCGACTCTAGTCTCTAGAGAGTTAATTTAGAACAGTCCATGAGTCCAGCCCCCTTCTTCTTTCTAGAGCAGATTCAGTACTAGAGTTAACCCTAAGAGTTCAAACGTTAATCATGTCCACATGATGCAGATTCCTCTCTATCTAGTCACAGGACATTCCTGAAAATTATTCCTCAACTCTCAACCACTCTAGTTTACTTGAACCTCACTATTGACCAGCTGTAGTCATGTTAGGGTGAAGTTGAAACACCCAGGATGATCATCTCTTGGGAACACTCGTCACTCGACCAAGTTAGGCCTCAAGAGACTAGTACCTAACCCTAGAAAACAAATGATCCTAGAGGCCCGAAGTGCCGAAATCGCAATGGAAACTCGAATAAAATGGCACAGTTATTCACTTCACGACAAGAAGGAAATTTTATCTTCGACAGAAGTACTAGAAGCTTATCTAAACTAGTCGGCAAAAAACTTGCTTGAAGTCTAGCCAGAATGTTAACACATCCAAGTGCACACTGCGTGCGGCGTCAACCTACAAGTCACAACGCAGCAACAACCACTTAGTACACAACATACGCTCAAGCTGGACGTATACCAACGCCAGTACTTCTGACGAGAGTTTACACTAGAATTCAACAAAGACATGATCCAGAAGCTCGTATTGAGCATCGTTGAGAGAGCCAAGAATTCGGCCACCATAGATAAATCCAACATACATAACTTTTTATTAAGTGTGTACCCTCTAGAGGTGAACCTGCTGGTCTTTCAAGTCCTGCAAAGGAACCAGTCCTTATGAGCTCTCATGACGAGAGTCAATGTTGCTGGTTCTTTACTATCTACAGCTGCCAATGCTGCTGCATATGGTTTCAAGATGGTTGATCTACCCAAACATACATTTCTACATCTAGAAAAAAACTGGACGGGTATCTTACACTCGCTGAATCTATTCATGAGCAAACCCAAAACTAAATTTCTGAAATATATATAAAGCCCAAATTCACGAAACTGTTGTCTCGTGAGTACCGAAAGCCCGAGAGTGATCAACATCTGTTGCAACCCATTTCAGCTCATTTGAGTTCTTCGATCTCGAACAATCTGAAATGTCACTCTCTAAGAACTTTTCTGCACACTTTCAGAGTTTGCCCTTCGGCTACAGCTCGGCCTCCTTGGTAAATCATGGAGTTTAGACCTTGATCAGCTTGGTTTGAAACTAAATGGACTACTGATTATTTACACCATATAAGCCTAGGGCTGGCATGTCAATAGAAGTAGCTTCTCCGGTTGACAATGAGGAGGTTGCAATTGAATGAAAGATGCAGCGGTCCTCGCACCATTTCAGTACACTCTGGATCGAGAAATTTACAAGAGCCTTTTGATGAGCCGCGACAATACCTGCAGGCATGATCAGAAAGAGACAAGCTCATGATCAGCGACTTGCATCCAGCTCCATGATTGAACTGAACTGCTTTTGAATTCTAGACATGTTCGGCTTGATCAAACCCTCCCTCATTATCGCACATCAGAATGGACTTAAGCTAGCGTCGATAGTGCAATGAACTTCCAGAAACCAATGTCGGTTTTACCAACTTGGATCCATCGCTGGATGCATCTCATGGGCCTAATATAACAAATGCAAAGTTTATGAAGGCGGAAGAAAACCCTTGCCAAAGGTGCAAGATAATACACAGTATAAATGTCAACTTCTTGGAGGGTTTCAGTGTTTGTACCATGATATTGTTTGAAGTTTTGTGTCATGCTCCATGAAAAGCTGTTCCAACGATTTATCTGCACAGCGGAGGCTGCATGAAGAAAGTATCATAGAACAGTCCGTTAGAACTTCCAGAGACTAATGGTGGCAAATTCAGCGGTAGATCTGGCAACGTCGATGATCCTTGAAGGCCTGTGAGAATATTATCCAGGTCACTGAATCCCGCTAGCCCATTGTGATCAAGTGGTGGAATGCTTGGTAGAGGACCTATTGAATAAGCGCTGTCCTTAGACGACATGCAGATTGGGACATGATGCGTTTGATGATACGCAAAATCCTGAGTACTATTGCAGCTCGGCATCATGAACTCGGTGCAAGAGTGAAGAATGTCTCCAGAGAAGAATGGCGCAGGGATCTCATTCAGAGCGTACGGAGTCTGTCGGCGGGAGAAGAAGCTGCCGATACCATCAGCTGCTGATGATGATACTGCAGGAGGATGCAGCATTGAGCAACCTTGGTAAAGGTCTTGTGGCGACTCGTGATTATTCGAAGTCTGTGAATCCATGCTGGTGTAGAAACTGAAGGTGGAGGAGTCGTCCACGCAGTCATTCGACGTCAGACTACAATTATCAATTTCCATAGTGTTGCAGCATCCTGCAACTGGTGAGCCAGCTTGATGATCCGCGGACGCACCTCCGACGACGTGGCTCTGAGACATTGAAGAATCACGTAGTGGCGTGGAAATACAGCTACTTTGGTGGACCGTCGAGAACGTCGGGGAATATTCAGCCTCTTGAAAACCTGAAGAATCCGGCGAAGTCGCTGCTGCTGCCGCTGCGACTGTCTTAGTTCTTGCTCTTCGTGGTTGAGTACTTCCAGTAGTATCCGCTTTGCCGCGAGCAGGTCGGCCAGTCAGTCTTTGAACAGTCGACCGGAAGTTTGCGACATCCGTCTTGATGATTTTGGGCGCGAAGATGTGGATTACTCGAATGGTGGGCGCCGCCGTCATAGTAGTCTGATCAGGATGATGATGATGCTCCGGCAATCCGTGACGGCGAAACACTCCAGGCGATCCCGGCCCCGCGGGTGTCGGTTTTCCAAGAGTGTGAGAGCTCTTGCTCAGGCCAAGAAATGGATCTCCACTCGACTTGATATAGTGCTCGCTATAGTCGGCCTGGTTGTCTGCTATGTACGGAGCCATGGCAGCTTGAACTTACTAGTAGTCTAGCGGAAGTTTTTTATCAACCAAAATGCAAGAAAAAATGTGTAGCGAGATCGTGACCGAAAAGCTAAACTTGTCGACCTGAGTCGAGACGTCGGTCTTAATTATTGTGGTGGAAGTCTAAGCAACATTGTCGCTCCAGGAATGTTCACTCACACGGAGTCTAGATGTCGGCCATACTCTCTTTATCCTCCCCAACCTTGACGGCATGCGTCGATCTAAAACAGCAAATGTTCAGCTTGACGTAGTTACGCACAAGGAGATAACATTAAGCAAAAACTAGGAAACAAAACTGCTCACATATATGATGAGCAATACACTATGCCTGGAGTTGGCCAATTAAGGCTGCAAAACATTGAACTACTCGTCGAGACACTGTAGGCTCTGACTATAAACGCGAATGCACTGAAAGCTTCACTAGATCTATTTCCACAATTGTCGTTGCCTGGGATTCATTACCTACAAATAAAACCACGCGGTCTTGAGCTCTCTGGCACCTTATGTCTTCCTCAATCAACGTCGCACGGTCTTGATCAACTTGTCCACCTTGTAAACCTCTCTAAATCAATTTGTGACGTATCAGACACAGTCACTCATGAAAACCCTCACTTGATCTCTCTCTCTCCCTCTCGCTTCTATCTCTATGGATATGTGGATGTCACAGACGTCTTTAGATAGAAAGGTCACAAACTCCCTCTCGGTCGGAACTTTATCTTGAACCTCCAATCTCGAGCTTCAGGATGTAATAGTCCGACAGAAACCCTCTTGAACTCTCCTGACCAGTTACGCTCCTTGAAGCTCTCTTTCTCTCTGCCTCGTGCTCTATGTCTCTCATTAAAAGCCCCTCAAGCTGTTTGCTCTCTATTTCTTTCTGTCTTATCCTGACGGCACTCAAAGGTCTACACACAATCTCTTCAACTCGAACTTCGTCGTGTTTTTTCTGAATGAGCGTCTCTAGTACGTGTGCTCCCGACCAGTATCTTGAATTATGATCAGTTCCCACGGTGCCGATCAACAATGGACTGGAAGAAGACGGGGATAGCAGCGAACACTGGAACTTAAGCGATAATTTGAGATCGGTTTTCCACAAGATAGAAAAGCAGAAGAGAGCTGATGCGATGGAGATACATCGAAGAGAATGAACTAGGAGAAGAGATGAGGTTGATAAGGGCAGCGATTAACAAGGGTTCCAGCTTCTAACTCCAGAGTGAGACCTGACCCGACTGTGGGACCCATCTGTGACCACTGTACACTTTTCTTTTTCTTTTTTTCCTGGTTTATGCATTTTGCCGCCCCCCCCCATACTCGACGCTCCTTTTCTACTTTGCCTGGAACACGTATCCGTAAGCTGGACTATCCCACCCACCTTGGGTTTCCGTGGAGCTTCTTCCCAGTGCCGTCACGGCCTGGTGCGTCCACCAGCGCGAGCGGGCCCCATGCCACACATGATCAACATTGAACCGGACTGCTAGGTAATTTGAAGTATACTTGTTTTCTGTAGACTAAAATTCCCCGTATTGCTTGGACGTAAGAAAATGCGTTCATAAATGAAGTCCAGGGTACAACCGTACTCACCTTGGCAGCTTTCCACAGTAATTATTATTTGTCGAAATGCTGAATTTTACACAAAATTGACACGTTTCTCACTCAGCATGAACAAAATTTTGTGAAGGAAAATAGAGAATCCTTTGCAGTAAATTCAGGAATATTCATTTCTCCACATGTAATCTTGATGTAATCTTGAGAGAGAGACGTGTAATCTTCCTCAAATTTATTTAATTATTCCACAGACATGTGTTGAAGCTGCCCCTGTACTGTGGTATTATTGACCTGTTGCCCTACAGACTGACTGACAGCTCACCAACCCACATTGCGTCCAACTCCTGATTATTATACTGTGGTGATCATGTACTGTGAAATTTACCGGGCCCGTTTCACCTACGGACAAGTTGAGCCTCGTAGGGTGAGTAGGCATTTCGTCAAGACGTGGTAACAGGTGTACGAGGACCCGTTTCAAAATGCTTTAACTGGGGTTGAGTCACATCGCAAATGGAACTACCAGAATCAAAAGTGGAACCAGCAGATGACCGCCTGTCCCACCTGGGAAAATAAAACCTCGAAAAAGTACCTCAATTAGACACAAACACAGCACTGTGGAACTTTACCCATTTCGTCCATAAAAATCATGTCCCCGCGCAGTAAAACTTTTTTGAATGATTTTTGGCAGCCCTGTGTTTTATTTTTTGGTTGTGAAGTCCTATCAGACAATCCCTTCAGATGTGTAAGAACTGATCAGTGGCGCTTTCTGACGGGCATGGCCAACCTTTTGTGCTAGTGCTCTTTCTGTTTTGTTTCTCTGCCTTTTGGTTTGACATGGCATCTCAAAATGTTACGTATAGTTTTACCACATTAGTTGATCTTCATTTTTTCTTGATATTCACAAAAAATTGATCAAAGTTTCTTTTTGCTCAAAGAAAGAAATCAAATGTTCGCACCTTTAATCCACTTCAAGAATTTTGCATCTCCTTATGCCATGCCAAATGACCAGAAATATATATGATACACTACAATCCATGTTATCCTTTTGTGGTTGTACAACAAGACCAACACCAAAGTATCTGAAGTCTAAGTCCATTTTAATGACTTCCAAAAACCATTCAGATAAATTGAAGTAATTTGTAAATTCAAATGTATCAAATCATTTTGATTCAACTCACTCTGGACAACATTACATGCTAGTAATTTAGAATGCAAAAAAATATTTCAACATCTATGATTGCTTGATTCTCCATTTGAAACTATGTATCCTCCTAAATAGACAATACTTCATATTTTCTGTTCATGATCTTACTCCAAATAGGCATCTTCCACTAGATGTAACCATTCCATTCAATCAAATGGCACATCCCATGACCATGTTTTTAAAGGTTTTCTACTTAATTTCAAATATTTTTTCTACAAACCTATTACCACAACTTCTACCATTGCCCTCAAAAGCTTCTTGGGGTCAAATAAAAACTTCTTTTCAAGACCCACATGGAAGTATGATAATTTTCCAATTAAATGGTAATTCCACTTGGTAAAACACCTTCCAAATGCTTTAATGATTTACATAATGGCCTTGCTATCTTACAAAAAGTTAATTTAAGATCTCCCTCCAGTTTCAACTATTGTTAGTCAATTGACTCTTTTTGGGAAGCAAGATTTTTAAAAACCACATCACGTTTAATTAACTTCAAATACTTGAATCTTGTATTTGATCAAGATATATTTTGGATCTACTAAATTTATCTTTTGCATACTTTTTTTACCAAAAATTCTTTCAATTGTATCCTCTCATGCACATGTAGTTGACAATTTCCACCCCCAAATGAATTAAAAGGGTTTAACCATATACTCAATAGTCTAGATGAGACATACCCACTTAACCAATCTCAAATTGGCGACAAAAAGGTGGAATGACATGGGTGGAAGTGATTTCGTATATTGAGATTTAGTACAAAAGGTGATAGCTTTTATGAATCCATGAGTTGTAAAACACAATAAAATCTATGCATGCTTATTGAAAAATATTGTCCCAATTTACTATATTATGTAAAGGTGTATTTCAATGATATTATTCATGTCACATAAATAATTATGGGTAAAAATAATATGTTTTTGACTTTAGGATTAAATTTTCACTTTGGATGCTAAGTAATGGGTCAAATTGTTAATAGGTTTCAATAAATTGAAATTTCAAGTTGTTGATTTTGAATCCAAGCTTAATTCAAGGTTATTAGCATTAGCCTCGCCATGTCATATCAATCACATTTATTTTGATGTCAATGTAATCTTGCATCACATTGATGTAGGGTCAATTACGTTGAATATAATAATTTTTGTATCAAAGGTAAAATAATTATCCTTATGAACATAACACGTGTGGATTATGTAAAAATGTTACCATGGGGACCCAACATGTGCATTCTTGGTTGAACGTTTAAGAGAAAATTAAATGCTACAATAAGAAGACTTTATTGGATTTTTTTTTAGAAAAAAAATTTTCAATCATCCATCTAACCAATTACATCAATCTCAACGATGCCAATAGGTGAGCAAGAAAAAATCTTTGAATAATATTTCATGTCATCTCATGGAATATTCTTAATATACTTGTTTGCCATGCGGAAATATTATGTGACATGGCAAAATATTCCATGGAAATCCTAGAATATTTTGTCACATCACATGTGTGGTTTGTTCTAAAATTAACAATGGTTTATTGACTTTAAATGTATAGGTTTGGTCAATAGAGTTATTGAAAACATCATGTGAGGATTTGAAGGCAAAAGAAAATAGAAATATGCGTTTTATCATCCTTAGCTTGGTGCAACCAATGCTCCAAATGTCTAAGGCTTTTGGACAATAATTACAATATTTTTAGAAATGTTGAAATGGGTGGAAATTGCATGGTTGAAAAATATTTTATGATCATGAAGTATAATTCTCAAAATATATTAATTATTTGAGAAACATGTGTTGAAATGGCCAAGGTATTACGATATTATACATAAAGATAATACACATGGAAACATGTTATGATTGTCAAAGATTTTATTCTTAATATTAGCCATGGGTTAAATGGAAATAAATTTACATGAAGCCAAATATATTTATGGCACACCACTAATGTATATTCATCACAACATAAAGATTTTGTAAACCTAGATTTTGTAATAAGTAACTTAAAAGGTTACTATATGAAACAAGTTACCTATCCTAACTTGTGACCTATTGATTTAAATAATACACATTTGAGAAAAAACCTTCAAACCATCACTAGAATCTAAACTTCTTACATAATCCAACCAACTACAACAAGTTTTATGAATGAGAAAATCACAATTGATTTTATGCAAATGCAATTGTGATGTATTGTCACTAGAGTTCAAAAGTTTTAAAGCACATCAACAAATGCTAAACTCGATCCCAACTCCATGTGTAGTGATGAATGAACTCTTCCATGAACCCACATAACATAATTGTCTACAAAAAGTGATACACATGTTTACATTACACATATGCCCCACAGCCACCCAAAGAAGCTGCCACCATTATGACAAAATATATACATGAACATCTAAGGAAATTTCCAATCATGACATCATATCATTTGTCATAAAAAAAAAGACTATAAATTCTTCCATACCCAAGTGGTGAAACATTAATAGGGGGGAAAACAAGGCATTGGAGAAATAAGATGCCAACCTTTCAATTGTTGGTGTGTTGTTATGTTAATTTGAAGATGGAAGGTTGTATCACCTTCTTGCCACCATGAGTTGTGTAAGCCAACAACTTGCATTGGATGGCCTTACAAAGTTATGGCAATTCATAATAGGCACATGGGAATTGCTTGAACTAGAAAATTGGGAACCAAATAAATTTCGAGCATTGTTTTTAAATAAGCGATCAAAGGAAAACCTTACGTTTTTTAAAGTTGTTACCTCTTTTTGAGTTAAGTTAGTACCTTTTTGGATGGACGATACAATTGGAACTAGAGGCCTAACAATTGCATATTTTTACACTAGACACCACTGACACAACAATTCAAGTCATTGGGACAAAACCAATGTTTATGGTGTTCAAGTGATCTAATTCAATATTGTACCCAAAAACTTGAGTAACAGGGAATAAGAATTCCACTTACATATTTGTAAAGATTGGTCTTTACTTTGCATTTGAACCCCATGATTTTTTAGAGTGTAGAACATTGAATTGCAAAATTGGGTGGGCAATGTTTAATATGCCATTGGCCATTAACACAAATAATTTCCTTCACCTTTAGTGCACCTCAAAAGAACAAAGGCTATAAATTACGAGAACCAAAGGGTAATTATTGCATGCATACATCCTCAAAAAAAAATTGAGTTCAATAACAAAAATGGTTACATAACGCACACCCAAACTCCTTGAAAGACTCGAATGCAAATTTGAAAGTGAAAACAATGGAAGAAAAAGGAATTGGGGTTGGTTTTTTAGCTCGCACCACTTTGAGGGTAGGAAGGGCGTGTTGGAGCTCCGAAATGGGGACTAGGACAAATGACAAGCAGGTCAATTATTCATATGGACCTACACAAACCAAACAATAACTAGTGTGACCTATGCCGTTGGCCTGAGTGTTACCACGTCCTCAATTGATTTTTCCTTACAAAACTAAGTTTTTTGGAATTTATTTGAATTTTCAATAGTAGAAATCATTTTTAAATCAATATCTCCCACATTCTAAATCCAAATCTTACCAAATAAATTCCATTAAATCCTACACATCAAGATCTTTCCAACAACACCAAAAGCACATTCCAATTCCACTGAAATTTTCAACTATGATTTAAGTTAATGTTTGGTGAAAAAATCATTCAATATTCAAAAACTTTTACATGGCAAGTTACAATTTTATGTGTATTTTATAAAGTTGTAACTCATTTGATCACATTTACAACTAATGGGGCATAGATGGGTTTTTTTTAATGAAAGCCATGTTAAAAGTTGTCCAAATGGAAAAATGAAAAAAGCATTAATTGCAATGTAATTTTAAACACAACCAAATGTAAAAAATAGGTGTAGAAATAATCAATGATAGTTGAAAATGACAAATAATCACAAGTAGTTGCAAATTGATTAGTTACAAAATTGCAATTTTCTTTTAATGAATTATAATGACTATGGTGCTATCTTTTTCAAAGTTGACTAAGATCACTAAAATATCTAGTGCATGCACACCATGCCACCATTTCCATAATAGGTTAGTCCCCCACTTCCTTTCATAGCTAACTGCATTTATTCCCAATGTGATGACTTGCAATATTCAACCTAGAACATTGCATACAATCACCTATGGAATGGCATTCGACACAACACACATTGCTTACGTTGCACCATGAAAGAAAAATGATGCATTGAAAATGGTACATATAAACACATATGCCCAAAACCCACCCCCTCCCCCCCCCCATTTGACCCATATGGGTTGAGGTAAATTGAGCAAGTGGTGCTATCATGTGTGAAAGCTTAAAATGTTGGCCAAAAAACCCTACTTTGCCCATGTGTGGGTTGGGTTGGCTTGTACTCTCACTCTAAATGTGACTGGTTGGGCCGATCTCTGTTATTATTCCCATTGCCATGCTTAAGTAGGTCTTAAGGAAATACTTTTGTAATCCTTGACCATGATGTTAATTCTTATGTTCAAAAGGCCCCATGCTTTCAAAAATCCACACCAATTTGTAAAAGTTCAAATTTGAACTACACTTCTTAAAATGCAATCAAAATGCAAGTGGCCCTCCAATTGTAATATTGGATCTCCATGCCTTTTGCATCACATATTGTTGTTTCGATTTTCACATGGTTTCTAGTAGCGTTTCATGGAGCCATTACCCATGATCATAATGTTTCTTATTGACATGCGAGTTTTTTTTTTCATGCTCCAAGTTTTGAATTGTTGCATTGAATTGCTCCAATTGTTATCACAATTCAAAAGCTTTAGTTTCAAACTTTTTAGTTCAAGATTTTGGGTTCTACAAATGTCCCAACAACTCTATGACTTACTTTTCTTTATATTTTTCCCTAACTTTTAATTCTACAACTTACATTTGATGTTCTACCTCTAGTTCAAAACCACACCTTTAAATGACATTCGTAAGGGCATCATCAAGGCTATTTGAATCCACAACTTGGTTTATTTCAATGTTTTCAATTGTGCCAAATCACATTCAATATCTACTTGATATCATGGGCATTTGCATTTAAAAATACATTAAAGGGATTGGGCACCACTAAGGTTCGTTTGAATCTAGAAGCTTCAAATGAATCATTAAGGGGTTTGGGCCAAGTTTCAATTAACCACAAAATTATATGATGAATGTTTGGTTCTTTTATGCTTATGAACTTGTTGGGATGATTGACCAATCCATATCAACACCTAGAGCTATTTCAACATAAGCCATTTGGGCCATGTACAATGGCACCACATTGCATTTGAATTCTGATATACCCCAAATAGCCAAATTGACATCAGCCAATTGTGATTTCATATGTTGGTCCCAACAACTATTCAAATGGGCTACATTGTTTTTGACATGAATGTCATGCCTTTGCGTTAACCAAAATTTGTCAATGTGACACCAATCCACATAATGTGTTGAAAGGTTGGGTACATTTTACCATCCATCGTGTGCCAACTAATTAGGATTTTCCCAAATGTCCTTATTTGGGTTATGCGTCTTGCTATTTGTTTGTTTTTGGGAGGAAGCCCTAGCTTAACCATTAATAATATGGGGTCCATGTGTTCATCCCTTGAGTCTATTATATTATCCCTAAAAGTCTAATTGCTTCAATTGTTATACCTTTGTAATTATAATAATGTTTATTATTAATTTTTAATGCCTAAAAGGAAAGGTTTTTGGCATGTGGTCGATTTAAAATAGTTATAAGATAAATTAAATTTATTACTTGGAGTGGTATGGTGAGTATCAAGGAGGCCAAATGGATGGAATCTAACAATAATTGTCAAACAATCAAAAAATTCAAATCTTTTCAACCCCCAAAACCCACCACTTTCTTTGAAATGTAAGGCAATGATTACACACACCGCATTCCTCACGCATTATAGAAGAAAACAATAGGTGGGAATGATGCCCTCATAAGGTCCCACATTTTCCTCCCTCCTTTTTTTCCTCAAAGATAGCTAGCACATGTGTTGAATTCTGACTGCCTCCTTTGTTTAAAAACAACCAAATTGCAATTAAATTTAACGCTTGTGATTAGATGCAACTAAAAATGCACATGTTCAATCAATCCTCGTTAGCTTACAACAAAACTTGTCCTTTTTTTATTGCAAGTTAAACAAGGGCATGATTATTTTGTTAGATAAGGCTTTGGTTGCAAGTTGGACAAGGGGTGACTTGTTTAATTTGTGATCAAACCTATTTACTGTCAGTCACAAGGTACGTAACACCGTTATGTGTCTTATGATTGAAAATGGATAGGTTCAATCATAAGTTAGACAAAAGGTGACCTATTTAATTTGTGATTGACCCCATCCACTTTCAATTGCACACTAAATAGTGCCATCATGTAACTTTGTTCTAAAAAGTGAATAGGTTTCGTCACAAGTTAAACATGCGGAGACTTGTCAAGTTTAGAACTAAGCTTGTCCATTTTTGGTCACAACCTTGACAAGGGCAATATATAGCTTGTAATAAGAAATGGATAGGTTTGGTTGCAAGTTAAACAAGGGGTGAACTCTCTAACTAAATACTAATCCATGATCGATATTTTCCATGTGGCAAGTGATCTTGATGTGTGTTAGT
>Ga0116228_10000261_pt1 | contig 38243 bp, 23 predicted proteins | sample S1TSphfallax_2_FD_89694 | JGI IMG/M metagenome (GOLD analysis project Ga0116228, IMG submission 89694) | Host-associated microbial communities from peat moss isolated from Minnesota, USA - S1T2_Fc - Sphagnum fallax MG | ecosystem: Host-associated > Plants > Peat moss > Unclassified | place... | reverse complement strand
TCATGCCGCCGCTCCTGTGCTGCCACGCCGCGCCAGCTCCCGCAGCGCCAGTTCGCGATCGACCAGCAGTGGCGGCGGCTTGAGGCGCCACATCAGACGCTCGCCCCAGGAGGGGGTGCGCGCGTCGCGCCATCGGCCGGTCCCGCCCCATCGGTCGATCCAGTAGACCCCTTCGGTCTCCAGGTAGTCGGCCGCCTTCTCCCGCGGGATGAAGATTACGCCCTGCTCGGGCAGCCGGCGGCGCACGATGCGGAGCCACGCCGAGCTTTCCAGGTGCTCGGGCTCCGGCTCCACCGCAATGCCGCGGAGATCGGCATAGGCCCCGGCGACCCAGCCGTCGGCCTCGTACTCGCCAAAGAAGCCGGAGATGGTGGCCGAGTAGCCGGCGCCATGCCGGGACGGCAGGAAGTCGATGACGGCGTGCTGCATCCCGACGTCGTCGTTGACGAGGTGCTGTTCGGAGCTGATGTGCAGCAACTCATCCGTGCCAACCAGGCGCGTCAGCTCCTCCGGGCGTGGCAGGCGCGCCTGGTCGATCTTCGGCCAATGCCGCCGGGCGCGGTTTAGAAGCGATGGGCTCGGCCGCAGGTCGGCCCGCATGAGATCCAGCACGTCGAGGATGATTTCCGTGGTGAACCCGAGCGGGTGCCCCTCGTCCGGCTTCTCATCGAAGCGAGCGGCGACGCCGTGGAGCAGTTCCTCGGCGAGGGTCTCGTATGGCGGCCGGAAACGCGGCCGCCCGATATCGGGATCCAGCTCCAGGGCGTCGCAGGCCGCCCGGAAGCTGGGTGTGTCCCAGTGATAGTGGCCGAGGGTGGTCGTCTGCTCCAGGAGCGGGTGCGCGTCGGCGAGCTCGCGCCACGTGGTGTCGGCCGTCATGATCTGCGTGGCCAGGACGGGGAGGGTGCGGAACGCGAACACCTTGACGCCGATGGCTTTGCGCCGCTCGTCCTTCTCGGTCTCGAATAGCGCCATCTTGCCGGGCACGGCGAGGAACGAGTCCACCAGCGCCTGGCGGGAGCGGTCCACCAACCCGGCGATGTAGTCGTCGGCCATGTCCAGCCGGTCGGCTTTGGCGCCGGTGCTGGCCTGAGCGACCATCCAGCTCTCGGTATCGGACACCCAGACCGCGATCTGGCGCAGGCCGAGTTGCTTGAGGCGCTGGGCGTGCTCTGCCTGGCGCTGTTTGCCGTCCTTCATCGTCCCCGCCTATCGTCACTACTGACTGTTCCGAGGTCCGCAACTTAGGCCGAAAGGGCGCGGAGTTGCAAGCAGATCGCGGAGAAGGCGCGACGCGCTGAGCCCGCTACCGGGCGCGGTATGGCCTGGTGAACAAATCGCCAAGCGCCTGCCGCAGCCCCTAGGCCCAGTTGATCGCGAAGCTGTGCGTTTTGGCCATCTGAGTTTATCGCCACAGCCCCTCGAAGCGCCGACCCGCCTGGCACCGGAGCCGGATCAGGAAGTCCGCCAGCGTCCAGCCGCCCCGGCGCGGATCGGCTGCCAGCACCAGCCGGACGGGCAGCTGCTGGGTGCCACGACAGCACTGCAGCTCGATCCAGTTGGCACGGAAGGCCCAGTCACCTCATAGGCTGAAAAACGGCCAAATCGGGGAACGTAATGTGGACGCCGTGTTGGGTTCATAGCCTTGCACTGCTGGCGACACGGCTGATGGTTGCGCGGTGAACGCGGAAGAGCCTCGCGACGTCCGCAGCCGAACGCACCCTGTGTTCAGCATGGCGAGCACTTCGGCTTGCTGCTGGGGGGAGAGCTTGGGTTGCCGGGCGCCGTGACGGCCTTGGGCGCGTGCGGAGCGGATAGGAGGCCTTATGCCGGTTTTCTGTTCCTCTCAGCCGCACAGGCCGCTTTGGGCAACCCGCATTACGCTTCGCTCCATCGCGGGCTACGCGATTATTTTTTCGCGGATGCGTGACATACCGGGCTACTACGGCAAGTCACCGGCGCGTGGCGATTTTCTGTCTCGCCGCATGCCGCCCAGGTTTGCTGGCGTGTGGGATCAGTGGCTGCGGAATGTCGTTGCGGAATCCAAGGCAATTCTTGGCACGGATTGGCTGGCTGCGTGGCTCGATGCGCCGGTGTGGCATTTCGCGTTTGGCGGCGTTGCCGAAGAAGCTCCGGGTTTCGGCGTGTTCATTCCCAGTGTTGATCGTGTCGGCCGGAATTTCCCGTTCACCGTGCTGGGACTGTGCCGGGACGGCGGCGCGGAGCCTGAGGTTTGGGACGCGCGCGCCGAGGCCTTGGCGTTGAGCGCGCTGGAGGACGATTTCGATCCCGATCGTCTCGAGGGCGAGCTTGAGGCTTTGGGGCCGCCAGGCCGGCCTAGCTGCTTGATGGAGCCATCGCCGTATGGTTGGAGCCTGGGTTTCGGCGCCGAAAATTGCCAAACTCCGAGCGAAGGCGAGACACTATGGCGGTGTCGCGAAACAGCGCGCATGCCGGCCGCCACGCTGCGGACACAGGGGTTGCCAATCGTCACCGATGCGGCCTGTCTGGTGGCAGGCGTGTCGATCAGGCTGCGTGGCTGAGGCGAGGATGGTGCGATGCGAAGGCGCATTGCACCCTACGATGTGCGACGCATAAATAGCAAAAGTCTTTTGGTTCTTTTCTTTAGAAGAGAACTACTTTCTCAACTGCCCAAATTAACAATCCGAACCCGCCGATTACGCGGCTCCGGCGTTTGGTCCGGCGTCGGCACGAGCAATTCGCTCGATCCCAGCCCCACAGGTTCCAACCGATTCGCAGCTATATTGAATTTTTGCTCGAGATAGTCGGCCACCGCCTGCGCCCGACGTTCGGAGAGGTCCTTGTTTGTCTCGGGGGACCCCACCGTATCGGTGTGGCCTTCGACGCGGAAACGATAAGCCGACAACGAGGGGCTGGTGAGGGCCTTGCCGAGCTGGTCGAGTGTTTGCGTTGCGCGCGGCGTCAACTGCGCCGAGCCGGTCGCGAAATCCACCACCAGTTTTACCGATGGCGCCTCGGCATCGCCGGTGTCAGCCGGTTCCGCGGCCGGCTCGGGTTGGCCGGCTTTCGAGGGTGCTACGGCGACGGGGCGGATGCCTCGGGTTGGGCCTTGCAAAGTCTTGGCGGTCGGCTTCAGTCCGTTGATGATGTCATCCGCGGACGGCGTCTGCGCCATGGCCGAACTGGGGGCCAGACGGGGGGCCAAATGACCTGCTGCCAGGGCCAGAACGCATGCCGCCGCAATTATCCCTCGTTGCATAACGTGCCTCCGTGGTGCGCCACTCTATTTCGACGCTCATAGTCGGGTTGGCGCGAGGGTGCAATGACCCGGCGGGGCGGCTTGCCGCTTGACGCGACCGGCGGTTTCCACACCTCATCCGCCACCACTTTACCGGAAGATCAGTTACCAGAAGGTGTGGCCGTGCCGTCCGTCGTTGTCATATCGGAGGTAGCCGATGCAGGTACGCGTCTGGACCCAGACCCACAACGGCGCGGTCCGCAAGCACAACGAGGATGCGCTGGTCAGCCGGCCCGACATCGGCCTTTGGGCGGTCGCCGACGGGGCCGGCGGGCACGCGGCTGGGGAGGTTGCGTCGGGCATGCTGGCCGAGGCGTTGAATGCGCTGCCGGCCGACATGTCCGGCGTGGATCTGCTGAGCGCGCTACGCAGCCAGGTCAGCGAGGTGCACGCACAGCTGCGGGCCGAGGCGGACCGCCGCGGGTCCGGCACGATGATCGCCTCCACCATTGTGATTCTGGTCATGCAGAGCGGCCATTTCGCGTGCCTGTGGGCCGGCGACTCCCGGGGCTATCTGCTGCGCGATGGTATTCTGCAGCAAATCACCCGCGATCACAGTCTGGTGCAGGAACTGGTGGAGTCCAACCTGATTACCGCCGAGCAGGCTGAAACCCACCCGCAGGCCAGCGTCATCACGCGGGCCGTGGGCAGCGACGACGCTTTGCTGGAGCTTGACAAGGTGAGCGGGAAGCTGGAACCGGGCGATCGTTTCCTGCTCTGCAGTGACGGGCTCTGCAAGACACTGCCGGAGCGCGAATTGGCTAGCCTGCTGGGCAGCGACACCGAGCTTGGGGCCGCGATGGAACTGATCAAGGCAGCGCTGGCGCATGAAGCGCGCGACAACATCACCGCGGTGGTGGTCGAGGTCCCGGGCGGCGGCGAGGCGGTCGCGTGATGAGCACGACGCAGACGAGCGGGCCTGGACAACTTGGCAAATATGAAATTCGCGGCACCTTGGGGCGCGGTGCGATGGGCACCGTGTACGATGGGTGGGACCCGCGCATCGCGCGTCGTGTCGCCATCAAGACGGTGCGGCTCGCGGACGCCGACGACGCGGAAACGGCCGAGGCGCTGGCGCGGTTTCAGCGCGAGGCGCAGGCGGCCGGGCGGCTATCGCACCCTAACATCGTGGGCGTGTACGATTATGGCGAGACCGATGAGATTGCCTATATCGTCATGGAGTTTGTCGAAGGGACGTCGCTGAAAGCGCGGATCGACGAGCAGAAACGGCTGCCTCCGGCGGAGGCGGCAACGATTATGGCGCAGGTGCTGGCGGGGCTGTCATTCAGCCATGCGCGGGGTGTGGTGCACCGCGATATCAAGCCGGCGAACATCATGCTGACGCAGACTGGGCAGGTGAAAATCGCCGATTTCGGCATTGCCCGCATCGAGAGCAGCAGCATGACGTCGGTCGGCACCGTGATGGGCACGCCGGCCTATATGCCACCGGAACAGTTCCTCGGCGAACCGGTGGATGTGAGGAGCGATATTTATGCCGCCGGCGTGATGCTGTTCCATATGCTGACGGGCGAGCGTCCTTACGAGGGCAGCATGACCTCGATCATGCACAAGGTTCTCAACACCGATACGGTGCCGGCGCCCTCCGCCCGGGCGAGCGTGCCGCGCGCGTTCGATGCGGTGGTGGCCAAGGCCATGGCGCGGGCGCCGGGGGACCGGTTCCCCGATGCCGATGCATTTGCGCAGGCGATCCAGGCCGCCCTTGCCGCACCTACGCTGGATGACGCGGCCGATGAGACGATGGTTGCACCTCGGGCGAAGCCGGTGCCACAGGCTGCCGCGGTTGCCGGCACGCCGCCGGGCGCGGCCAAGCGGGGCATGCCGGTCGGTTGGCTGGCGGGGGGCGCCGCTTTGCTGCTGCTTGCCGCGGGGGGTGCGTATGTCGCGCTGCGCCCCGGCGCGCCGCCCGCTTCACCCAGCGTGGCGCCCGCAAAGGCTCCAGCCGCCGCGGTGACGCCGGCCCCGTCGCCGGCTCCCTTGGCGCCGCCCACGCCGGCCCCGTCCGCGCTGCGGCCGCCGGTGTCCGCCGTTGCCAAGGCACCGCCGGCGGCCGACGCGGCTGCGGTGCAAGCGGCCGTTGCGGCGGCCCTGAACGCGGCGCCCTGCTCAGCGCTCGCTTTTTCCGCGCCTGAAAACGATAGGCTGACAATCAACGGCCTGGTCGGCACGGGCGGCCAGGAGCAAGCGGTAACCCAGGCGGTGTACCAGGCGGCGGGTCAAGGCGGCGTCGATTGGCAGAAGGCGCTTCCCGTGCCGGCAGCCTATTGTGTTGCGCTGGATGCGATCCGGTTCGCCGATGCCGGGCCGTCGGGCGCGCCGCTGGACAGTTTGGACATTTCGATCAACGGCCATGCCGGGCGCCTAGCGTTGCGCGACCACGACCTGGTCAAGCCGCGGATTGTGATGCCGGGGTTCGCTGCCTGGCTGTCGGTGGATTATCTGTCGAATAACGGAATGATGGTGCATTTTTATTCTAGTAATGGTGCATCGACAGGCCCCCAACGTCCGGGCGCTGTCGTGAAGATGACCGGCAAGGAGAGCAACGGAATTGGGCCACCGTTTGGACGCGATTTGGTCGTCGCGGTGGCCTCCGAGCAGCGATTGCTGCCCAGCACGCGGCCGAAAAGTGAAACCATGGCGCAATATACCGCCGCCCTGGCGGCAGCGGTGAAGGCGACACGGCAGCAGGGACACCGGGTTGTGGCGACGGCCATCGTTGTCGACACGCATGCGGCGCGTTAGCCATGGGAATGGTCTTCGCCATAGGCCGCAAAGTTTGAATTGTATCAAGAACAAAGTTTTTTGGTTCTTTTTTAAAAAAAGAACTGCTTTCTTACTGTTCCGCCTTAAGGTCGCTGCGCGTCCAAATCGCGTAGCGACGATTGTGGCATGCCCTGTACAAAGCTTGCTCGCAACGTGTCGATTTGGGCCTGCGTCATGCCTACCGCGCCGGCACTGAAAAATCTGCTGTCCGGCGTATGGACGAGATAAGCTTGCATTTCGTTCTGCATCAAATCTTCGTTACTTGAGTCGTATTGATCGGCGACGAGAAAGCGGCGGAAGCGGGCGCGCTGATCGGCGGTCATGATATCGTGCCAAAAGTGAGCCACGAAGGTTGCATATGCACGGTCGGTGAAGTAGATGCCGTGTGAAATCTCGTGGCGCAATATGCCGGCCCGGGCGCGCGCGTCGAGCGTCGCGTCGCCAGAGGATTGGGGCAGGCTGATCAACGCGCCCACCGCGCCCGGCGCGAGCACGCCTTCTCGTTGCAGAATATTTTTGAGCGAGATTTCGTCCGGTCGAAGTGCTATGCCCTCGGCGCGCGCGGCGGCGAAAAAGCGCGCGAGGTCGGCTGCACGATAGTCGTGCGCATAGTAAAACGTCTCGACCGTGTTGTGGGACGCGGCGATCGCCTGCGCCAGTGCCGCGTCGCTGAGCACATGGTCGTGCGGCGTGCCGGCTTTTTCCACGAAGGCGCCGATCCGGTTGAGCGTCAGTCCTTGCGCGGTCAGGGAGGGAAATATCATCACCAGCACTTGCGGCGCCAGCCGAAGCCGGAACATCCGCACGTGGTCGGACACGACGGCCAGCAGGTCGGCCTCGCCTGCGCGCGGCAGCGGCGACGCGGCAACCGCCGCCTGTGGGGCTGGCAGGCGGTGCTGGGATGTCGCGACCCACACTATGCCGCCGAGGGCAGGCAACATTACGCACAGCCAAAGCCAGCGCCGCGGGCGCGCCGGCGGGACAATCGGATCGGATGGTGATGATTGCAGGTTCGGGCGCATGGCGCGCCGCGTCATTCTGCGGACTTGTTCTGCCGCCGATGGCGTTTTCTTGCTGGACTGTGGACGCACCAGGCGGTTTCCATTTGGTGAATTGCACGCTTACGCATGCAGGTACGGGAGGGAAGTATTTCTTTTCTTAAAAAAAGAAACAAGAAACTTCTGTCTATAAGAAAAAGAGTTTTCTGATTCTTTTTTTTACTAAGAGGACTGCTTCCTTGCCTTCGCCCTTCCTTACCAATAGTCCGGCGCAATGCCGATTCCCATTAAATATAGAGAGCGACTGCCCCTGGTGTTTCTCGAACGCAAGGTGTAATGGCCTGGCGGAACTGTGCGGGTGGGGAACATTGTCGCTTCTAGTCGAATGGCTGCGGGTTGCCGCTGCCGGCGTATTGTTGTTGGCGCTTGCATCTGCAGCACGCGCTCAGCCGGTGCCCAATCCGGGATCGCCGCTGCCGGGTGTGATGCGCCCCGCAGAACCCGCCGTAGCGTCGCCGACGCCCAACGCCCCACAAGCCGCGCCGGCCGCCGTCGCCAACAACGTGACTGTGGCCATCAGCGATGTCGTCGTGGAGGATGCGACCGCCTATCCACCGCAATCGCTGCAATCGATGGTCGGCGGACTGACCGGCCCGTCGGTTCCGGCGGCGGCCATCGAGGCGGCGCGGACCGCCATCCTGAACCGTTACCGTGGCGACGGCTATGTTTATACGACGGTCAACGCGCGCATTCACGACGGACATCTCCGCTTTATTGTGACGGAAGGCCGCATTGTTGAGGTCAAGCTGGACGGCAATATCGGCCCGGCCGGAACCCAGGTGCTGCGGTTCTTGCGCCATCTAACCACGATCCAGCCGATCGATACCAAAAGCCTCGAACGCTGGCTCTTGCTGGCGGGCGACGTGCCCGGCGTTTCGGTCAGCGCTGTGCTGAACCCATCGACGGAGGATCCCGGGGCCCTCACGCTGGTCGCCCGCGTCAGCCGCAAGCCGGTGACCGGACAACTGAGCGCGGATAACCGGGCGTTCCGCCAGACCGGGCCGGAGGAGTTGCTGGCGCTGACCGATTTCAACAGCTTTACGTCGTTGGGTGAGCGCACCGAGGTTTCTCTCTACCACACGTTTAATGATACCGAGACATTCGGCCAGGCCTCGGAAGAATTCTTCCTCGGCGGCTCCGGGCTGAAGCTGAAAATCTACGGCGGGGCAGGGGAGACGGTGCCGTCCGGGAGCCTCCGCGTTCTCGGCTATGACGGCGTGACGCGTGTGTTCGGGCTGCAACTGTCCTATCCGTGGATACGCTCCCGCCAGCAGACGTTGAATGTGTCGGCAAGTTTCGATGGTGTTGAGTCCGAAATAGATACCAACACCGGGTCGGGCGGCGCGGCCGTGCGATCGAGCTTTGACAGCCTGCGCGTGCTAAGCCTGAATGCCGATTACACGCGGCTTGACCTGTTCGCCGGCGCCGCCCTCCCGGCGACCGACATTGCGAGCCTGCATCTTTCGCAAGGCTTGCCGATTTTTGGCGCCTCCCGCAATGGCGACCCTACCTTGCCGCAATTGGGCGAACGTGTCGATTTCACCAAAGTCTCCGGCGAAGCGGACCGCACGCAAGCTCTGTTTACGCCGTTCGGCGGCGGCAATGTTTCGGTTCGGCTGGCCGCGACCGGGCAATACAGCGGCGACGTGCTGCCGCCGGAAGAAAAATTCTATCTTGGCGGGCCGCACTTCGATCGCGGGTATTATTACGGGCAGGTGACCGGCGACAGCGCGATGGAAACCAGCTTCGAGCCGTTGCTGGATACCAAACTACCGCCCGCCCCCTACCTGAAAATGCCGCTCTCCGCAGAGTTCTACGGGTTTTACGATTGGGGCGAGACGTGGGAAAACCTCAAGCAGGATCAGGACCACGTGTTGCGCTCTATCGGCGGCGGGGTGCGCTTCTATATTGGGGAGCGCGCGGAGATCGACCTGGAGGGGGTATCGCGCCTCACCCGGACGCCGAACGGGTCGCCACCGCTGGTTTCGCGGTTGCAATCTAGCATTTTCTATTGGGGCGCGATTGTGCGTTTCTGACACAGCAGGCAAGGAAGTATTTCTTTTTTGTAAAAAAGAAACAAAAAACTTTGCTCTTTGGTTGCGTCGTAAACTAGCGAGTTACACCAACAATCACAGCAAAAGTTTTTTGGTTCTTTTTTTCAAAAAAGAACTGCTTCCTTCCTGACAGGCATTGCCAAGGTCCGCAATTGCGCTCAGAGATCGCTGCAGCGCCGGGCCGTGTCGGAGGTGGCGATGTCCAGAGCAGACAATAACGTTCGCGCGGCGTTGCTGTGCGGCACCGCCATCGGGATCATCGGCGGGCCCGCCATGGCGCAACTGGCGCCGAATGCGCGGCCCACCGGCGGCGTGGTGGTGGGCGGGCAGGCCGGCATCAGCCAGACCGGCAACAGCACCGTGATCGACCAGGCCAGCGAGCGGGCGGCGATCAACTGGCAGAGTTTTAATGTCGGCAGCCAGCAGAGCGTGACGTTCGAGCAGCCGAACAGTGGCGCCGTCGCGCTCAATTCGGTTGTCGGGCCGAACCCATCCGAAATCGCCGGGCACATTACCGCCAACGGCCAGGTTGTCATCGTCAATCAGTCCGGCGTGGTGTTCGACCAGGGTTCACAGGTGGATACCGCGGGGCTTGTCGTGTCGGCCCCTGGGATTACGACGAACAATTTCATGGCCGGGCACATGGTGTTCAACCAGGCGGCCCATCCCGGTGCCCGCGTCGTCAATAACGGCAGGCTGACCATCGCCCAGGCGGGTCTCGCCGCGCTGGTGGCGCCGCAGGTCAGCAATGCGGGCGTGATTCAGGCCCGGCTGGGACGCGTCATCCTGGGCGGTGCGGCGGCCTACACGCTCGACCTTTATGGTGACGGGCTGCTGGCCTTGAACGTCACCGGGCAGGTGACGCAAGTGTCGCTCGGCGGGCGCAGCGTGCCGGCGCTGGTCACCAATGTTGGCACCATCGTGGCCGATGGCGGCACCGTGGCGCTGACCGCGCAGGCGGCCGACGGATTGGTCCGCACCTTGGTCAGCGCGGGCGGAACGATTGCCGCGGGGACCGTGGGCGCGAGCCAGGGCCGCGTGCTGGTGCAGGGTATTGGCGGCTCGGTGGAAATCGACGGGTCCGTCACCGCCACGGGCGCGGCGCCCGGCACCGCCGGCGGCCAGGTGGTGGCGGACGCGACCGGAGCGGTTTCCGTTTCGTCCAGCGCCCGGATCGATGTCTCGGGCGCGGCGGGCGGCGGGATTATCGCGGTTGGCACCACCGCGGCACGGGCCCTGGGCGGCCCGCACGCCAGATCCACACTGACCGCGCAATCGGTGAACATTGCCGCCGGCGCCAGACTGTCGGCGAACGCAACGGCCCGCGGCAACGGCGGCCACGTTACGGTTTTGTCGCAGGGTGCGACGTCCATGGCCGGCGCCATCACGTTGTTGGGGGGACCGGGCGGCGGCAATGGCGGGATGGCGGAAGTTTCCGGGCTGACCGTCGCACTCGGCGGGCAGGTGGATGCGGCGGCGCCAGCGGGTGTCATCGGCGGGTTGCTGATCGATCCCGCCAGTCTGTATGTCGCCGCGCAAAAGCCCCCCAGCTCGGCAATAACAGTTTCATCAGCATTGCACAGCTGGAAGCCGAAAACGCCAACGTCACGCTATCGGCCGCCAATGCCGTGGATTTTGCCTTTACCGCTGAGCCGCCGGCGATTTCGACAAATCTCCTCAACCTTGGCAGCCATGGATTGATGGTGACGGCGGGGAAAGGCGGCGTCAATGTGGATGGCGGTTTTACCATTGAAGCCGGAACGATCCAGTTTACGTCGAATGGCGGGGCCATCAGTTTCGATACGACGACCGGCGTCGGCGTGGGCCTTGGCATGCCTTCGAGCAGCCCGGCGGTGGTGTCGGGCAGCGGCATAACGCTGCAAGGCAGTACTGGCATCGCCTTGGCGGCGGCGGACGTTTCGGCCACGACAACGCTCGACCTGATAACGTCCGGCGGCGGCATCGTCAGCACCGGTACCCTGGCAGCGGGCGAACTCATTGCGAGCGCGGGCACCGGCGTGTCGCTGACGGGCAACAACACGCTGACCACGATCGGCGGGATAAGCAGCGCCTCGGGCAATATCGTCATCGACAGCACCGCCATCACGATCGCCGACACCATCGAGGCGACCGGCGGGACCGTTACCCTGGCGGCAAACAGGGGTTCGATCAGCGAAACCGGCGCGGGACTGATCGACAGCGCCGCTCTGCTGGCGACCGCGGTAACCGGCATCAACCTCAATGCCGCGGACAACAACGTGGGCACGCTGGCGGGCGCCGGCAGCACCGGCGGCAACATCGTGTTCGACGATATGACGGCGCTCAGCGTGGTAGGCAGCGTCACCGCGAACGCGGGTAATATCGATCTCTCGGCGCCGGGCCTGGCGATTTCCAACATCATTACGGCGAGCTCAACCGGAACAATCCCGGGCGGAACGGTTTCGCTCACCGCAAGCGCTGGCGACATCATCGAGAGCGGCGCCGGGGCCATCGAGGCGCTGGTGCTGACCGGCGGTGCCACGAAAGGCAGCGGCGGGCCAGGGCAGGCGCTGCTGGCCAGCAGCAATAATGCTGTCGGCACGCTCGATGCTTTCAGCACCGGCGGCAATCTGGTGCTGGTGGACAAGCTGGCGCTGGTGGTGCAAGGCCTCGTCGAGGCCGCGGCGGGTACCCTGTCGCTGGCAACTCCGGACCTCACCGTGGCCCAGGCGGCGTCGCTGTCCGCGCCCGGTGGTCTGATCGTGCTGCAAAGCAACGATTTCACGCTGGGCGGTTCTGTCACCACCGGCGCCACGGGCACGATTGCCGTTGATCTGTTGACCCCGGGGGCGCTGACCGTCGGAGGAAGCGGTCTGCAAGTCGGTGAGTTTGAAACGGCGTTGCTGGCACTCGGCAGTCTCAACGGCACCAGTGTTTCGGGCGACGTCACCGGCATCAAGTTGGATGGCGCGATCGATTTCGGCAGCAACGTCGCCACGCTCGGGCTGTTCGCGACCGGCGCCGTCACCGGTTCGTCAGGCGTGACGGTCAGCACGCTGGTTGGGAACGCGGGCACACTGGGTTTGACCGGCGGCAACAGCATAACGACGCTGGGCAGTTTCACGGCCGCCAGCAATTTCCTGCTCGATGACCAGTCCGCATTGACCGTTGCCGGCCCGCTCAACGGCAATACGGTATCGCTGACGGCGGCAAAAACGATCGATATCACGGGCGAGATCATCGCCATTGCGTCCGCCACTCTGGTATCGACCGGCGGCAATATCATCGAAACGGGCGGCGGCGTTATGTCGTCACCCGACCTCACGGTGACCGCATCCGCCGGAACTGTGGACCTCACGGGCGCCAACAGCATCGGCACGCTGGTTGCGTCGAGTGCCGGGACCAATTTTGCGCTGGCCGATCAGGCCGACCTGACCATCGATCAGGGCATCACGGTCGGCACCGGCGGCACGCTGGCGTTGACGGCGCCGGCCCTGACGCTGCTGTCGAGCGGATCATTGTCGGCACCCGGCGGCACCATCTTGCTTCGCAGCAATAGCCTCGATCTGAAGGATCTGGTGACCACGGGCAGCACTGGACTGATTGCGGTCGATCTGTTGAACGCCGGCACGCTGACTTTGGGCGGCTCCGCGCAAATCACCCATTTTGACACGGACCTGCTGGCGTTCGGCAGCCTGGACGGCAGCGACGCTTCCGGCGATGTGATTGCGATCAGGTTCGATGGCCCGCTCCCCGTCGGCAGCCATGCCGCAACGTTGGCATTGTTTGCGACCGATACGATCACCGGCTCGAGCGGGGTGACAGCCGGCGTGCTGACCGGCAGTGCCGGAACGACATTCGATCTGACCGGCGCCAACGACATAGCGACCCTGGGGGCTTTTAGCGCGAGCGATTTTGTGCTGGCCGATCAGTCGGCGCTGAACGTCGCCGGTCCGCTGGCCAGCGCGACCACGTCCCTAACCGCAGCCTCGCTCGATATCAGCGGCGGCATTGCCGCGACTTCCCTGTACCTGGCAGCCACCAGCGGCAGCATGACCGAAACCGGAGCCGGATCGATCGATACCGGTTCGCTCAGCGGCAGCGCCAGCGCGGGCGTATCGCTGACGAGCACCACCAATATCATCGTGACGCTGGGCAAGTTTAACGCCGCCGATTTCACGCTGCTTGACCAGTCCACACTCACCGTTGCCGGTCAGCTGACCAGCGCAACCACGTCGCTGACGGCAGCGGCGCTTGCCATCACCGGCAGTATCGATGCCAGCACGTCGCTTGCCTTGACGGCTACCGACGGCAGTATTGCCGGGACAGGATCGATCGTTACCACCTTGCTCACCGGCAATGCGAGCGTGGACGTATCATTGACTGGCACAAATAATACCATCGGGACATTGGGCAATTTTACCGCTTCCAGTTTCACGCTCGATGATCTGTCCTCGCTCACCGTCGCCGGTGCGCTGACCAGCCCGATTGCGTCGCTGAGCGCAGCGTCGCTTGACATCACCGGCAGCATCGGTGCCGCCACGTCGCTATTCCTGGCCGCCACCAGCGGCGGCAGCATGATCGAAACCGGATCGATCACCACGGGGACGCTGAGCGGGAACGCCGGCACGGTCGTCCTGACCGGCAGCAACACGATCGGGACGCTTGGCAATTTCAACGCCGCCGATTTCACGCTGGATGATCAGTCCGCACTCATTGTTGCCGGTACCCTCACGAGCCCGATCGCAACGCTGACGGCGGCGTCACTCGCCATTACGGGCAGCATCGATGCCGGCACGTCGCTGTTCCTGGCAAGCACCAGCGGCGACATTACGGAAACCCTGAATGGCGTAACCGGATCGATGAGCACCAGCTCGCTGAGCGGGAGCGCGAGCCTGGACGCGCTGCTGAACGGCAGCGGCAATATGGTGGTGTCGCTGGGAGACTTTACGGCTGGAAACTTTAGCCTCAACGATCAGATCGGGCTGACGGTTGCCGGTTCGCTCAGCAGTGCGACGGCGTCGCTCACCGCGGCGTCAATGGATATCAACGGCGCGATCGGCGGCGCCAATGGGGCCTCCACGTCGCTGTTCCTGGCCGCAACCAACGGCGGCAGCATCAGCGAAACCGGATCGATCAATACCGGCGTGCTGACCGGAAACGCCGGCACGGTGGTGCTGACCGGCAGCAACACGATCCCCACGCTCGGCAGCTTCACCGCCAGTGATTTTACGCTGGTCGACCAGGCCGCGCTGACGGTCGCCGGCCCGCTGGTCAGCCCGATCGCGTCGCTGGCCGCGCCGTCGCTGGCCATCACCGGCGGTATCGATGCCGCTGCTTCGCTGGATCTTGAAGCCAGCAATTTCATTACGGAAACGCTGAACGGATTGACCGGATCGATCATCGCCGGGACATTGACCGGTAATGCCGGCACGGTCGCCCTGACCGGCAGCAACAGCATTGGCACGCTGGGCAATTTTACCGCCGCCGATTTCATACTCGATGATCAGTCCGGACTCGTCGTTGCCGGCACGCTGACCAGCCCGGCCGCATCGCTGACGGCTTCGTCGCTTGCCATTCCCGGCAGCATCGATGCGGCAACATCCCTTTTCCTGGCGGCGACCGGCGGCGTTGCGGGTGTTGCGTCGGAAACCGGATCGATCACCACCAGTCTGCTGACCGGCACGGTTACGGCCGGGGCATCCCTGACCGGCAGCAACAGTATCGTTACGCTTGGCAGCTTCACCGCCTTAGGTTTTTCCCTGGCCGATCAAATCGCGTTGAACGTTGCGGGGCCCCTTACCAGCCCGAACGCGTCGCTGACGGCGAGCGCGCTCAACATCAGCGGCAGCATCGATGCCAGCAATTCCCTGTTCCTGGCGGCCACCGACGGCGGCATTACGGAACCCGGGTCGATCAACGCCGGCTCGCTGACGGGAACAGCGACCGGCAGCGCCGTGCTGACCGGCAGCAATACAGGGAGCAATACGGGCGGCAATCTTGTCGCGACCCTGGGAGATTTCACGGCGGACGGCTTTACCTTGTTTGATGGCCAGGATCTCACGGTTGCCGGCAACGTGAACGGCATGAGCTCCGCCTACATCAACACGACCGGCAATCTGACCATTACCGGTTCTGTCGTATCGAACGCCACCACGCTTACCGGCGCCAGCCTGATCATTTCGGGAAATTCCACCGGGAACCAGATACTCGAGTTGATCGTGACAGCGGGCGGGATCGGCCAAGCCGCGGCGACCGGGGGGATTTCCGCCGCCCTGCTGATCGCGAAGGCTCCTGGCGACATCGATCTCCTGAACCCCCACAACGACATCGACGCCCTTGGCGACGTGTCGGCCGCGAACTTCACCCTGAACAACATGCCTTCGCTGCTGGTGGAGGGCACCATTCTAGCCGAAAGCGTGACGGTGAGGGACGGCGGCGCGATTACGGAATCGGGCAGCATCACGACAAGCCTGCTGGACGGCAGTGCCGCCGGCAGTGCCGCGCTGCTCGGTAGCAACAGCATCGGGACGCTGGGCAGTTTTACCGCCGGGGAATTTGCCCTGATCGATCAATCCGCGCTGGATGTCGATGGGCCCCTTACCAGCCCGAGTGCGTCGCTGACGGCAACCTCGCTCAACATCAGCGGCACCATCGACGCCACCAGCTCCCTGTTCCTGGCCGCGACTGACGGCGGCATTACGGAATCAGGGTCGATCACCGCGGGTACGCTGGCCGGCTTGGCCACCGGCAGCGCCACGATCGGCGGCACTATGAACCAGATCGACACGCTCGCGGCGTTCACCGCGTCCGGCTTTGTGCTGAACGATGCGGCGTCCTTGTTGGTCACCGGCCCCGTGCAAGGCGGCGCGAGCGTTGCCATTGCCGACCTTGGCTCGCTGTCCGTTCCGGGCACCATTACCGGCGGCACGGTCGCACTTGGCGCGAGCTCCATCGGCGGCACCGGCGCCATCGATGCGTCCGGCTTGGTGACCTTGTCCGCGACAGCAGGCGGCATCGATTTCTCGGGCGCGATCAGCACCGCGCTGCTCGATGGCACGGCGACCGGCAACGTCACCCTGGACGGCGCCAATCAGATCAGCGCGCTCGGCAATTTCAGCGCCGCGAGCTTCACGCTTGATGATTTGGCCGGCCTCTCCGTCGACGGTAAGGTCACCGCCGGCAACACGTCGCTCGCCGCGGCGTCACTGCAAATCCCGGGTGTCGTTTTCGCATCGAACAGCCTGTCGCTGACCGCGGCGGCCGGCGATATTACCGAAACCGGCGTAATCGACACGGCAAATCTGTCCGGCAGCGCCACGGGCAGCGCGCAATTCAGCGGCACCAACACCATCGCCGCGCTGGGAAATTTCGCCGCCACCGATTTTCTGCTCGACGATGCCGCCGCATTGGCGGTGACCGGTACGCTGACCGCCGCTTCCAGCGCCAGCATCACGGCAACACAGATCGGCATCTCCGGACAGATCGACGCAAATACTTCGCTGGCGCTGGATGCCAAGGTTGGCAGCATCGTGGGTACGGGCACGATCATGACGTCCGCGCTGAGCCTGGACGCCGCCACATCGGCCAGCCTGACTGGCGCCAATCAGATCGCCGCACTCGACGCCGCCACCACGCAGGGTAATCTTAATCTATTCGATACCGTTTCCTTGCTGGTCAGCGGCTCCGTCACCGCTTCGGCCGGCAGCGTCAGCCTTACGGCGACCAATCTCACCGTTGCCAGCGACGTGACCGCGGCCGGCAACATCGACCTGGACGCCAGCACCGGCACGCTGGCGCAAACGTCCGGCATGATCGATGCCGGTTCGGCCACCAGCATGATTACGCTGAATGCGGTGGATATGGTCGATCTTGCCGGCACGCTGTCGGCGCAAACCATTATGATCGGCGATGCGTCGCTGCCAAGCCAGGCGCCGCGCCAGGTGGTGTGGGATGGCAACACCATCGACACCGGCTCGGACGTGCCGCCGAACGCGCAAAAACCGCAATTTCCCAACGACACCGGCGCGGCGCGCGGCGTGTTCGTCGTTGCCGATGATTTCACGCAGACGGGGCTCACCCGGATTAACGGTCTCGGTCACGGGGCCACGATCGACATCACCCTCGCGCGCGGCAGTGGCGCGGTCCGGTTCGATCACAGTTTTGGCGCGGGGCTGATCGCGCCTGGGGCGCAATTGTTCCTGACCTTGAATGCCGGCACCGCGTCGGGCCACATCGACGTCGCCGGTTTGTCGGTTCGTTACACGCGACCGGGCGCCACGATACTCTCGGACCTGGACGGCACGATCGGCGGACTGGGCGGCCAGTCCGCTGCCGGACGCGGCTACATCGCACCGCAGCCCGACGCCAATTACCGGTTCAATAGCTGCGCGATCGAATCCGTCAATTGCGTCCTCCTGTCGCCGATTATCGTGCCGATTTTCAACCCGACGGGCGACCTGGTCGTGGAGACGTCGCACAAGCGGAGCGATGATGATGACCTGATTATTCCCAATGTCGGCGACGAGGATTTTTGAGCAAACGAAGAATGTTCTTGACCAGAAAAGGCGTAGCTTTGGCTTTGGGCAACCCGCATTTCGCTTCGCGCCATGACGGGCTACGCGCCCGCGGAAAGGTTGATGCTGTGTTCGAAAGGTACGGGATAGCATCAAAGGCAGAAGTCTTTTGGTTCTTTTCTTCAGAAAAGAACATCCTTTCTTCCTTACTTTTCTGCCTGCTGCTGCAGGCCTGCGCTGCCCCGCCGCCCAGCGCCTACGTCGCCAAATCGGCCACCGCGCAGGCGGCGACCGTTCCGCTCGGTGCCAATGAAGCCGGCGAGGCCTGCACACAGGATGGCGCGCCTGGCGATCCGGAGGCATCCATTTATTGCGGCACCTGGCAGCAGCCGAGCGCGCATGTGGCACTCTCGACGGAAGCGGGCGTGCAAAGCCTATCGGCGTTGGTGACATCCAGCCCGTGGCGCGTACAACTGGACCGCCGTCTGGAATGTACCAACCAGTCGAATGCCATGATCCTGGGCCGCTATCCGGCCGTGGTTCTGGGCTGCACGACGCGGCTCGGCGGCTGGCCGCAGGTTGCCCTGGCGGCGCAGGTGGGTGACCGGTTCTGGCTGGCCGATGGGGTGCGCCCCGCGCTGCCGGCGATGGAACGGTCGATCGGCGTCTTGTCCGGCGCGGTGGCGCCCGGCGCGATTGCCGCGCAGCCGGTGAGTGCGGGCCTGACCGCGCAGCGCCTGGCCGCGAAGGCGTTCAAATCGGGCGATATCGGCCAGTATCAGTCGCTGATCCGCGTTGCCAACCGGGCCAATATGGAAGGCAATTATCCGGCCGCCGAGGCGGCGTATCGCGCGGCCGCCACGCTGCAGGAACGCGTGCAAGGCCGTGAGTCGCCAGGGCTCGCGCGAACGCTGGCTGGCGAGGCGCTGCAACTCTCCGACCAGGGCCGCTACGCCGAGGCCGATGCGATGTTCAGGCGCGCCGAAAAGCTGGCCGCGTCGCCGCGGCAGAACGACCCGGTGATGCCAGCGCTGGTCGTGCATTACCGCGGTCTGCATTTGCTGAACCAAGGCAAGATCGCCGAAGGCATCGACGCGCTGCACCGCGCCGAGGCCGCCTATAAGGCGCAACTTCCACCGGGCAGCTTGGCAGCGCACGGCAACACGATCGGTTTGGCCGCCAAGCTGGATAACCAGCAGCTTCTGAGCGACCAAGGTGAACGGCGCGCGCTGCTTGGCCTCATCGAGGCCGAACGCGCGGAGGCGCGCGCCACGCGGCTGCTGGGCCATGTGCCGGAGAGCGCCGCGCTCGCGGCGTCGGCCAGCGATCTTGCCGCTGCAAGGGGCGTGAACGAGCCGCAGATTACCGCCCGCCTGTACCGCACCGCCGCTTTCATCGACACCGCCGAGGGCCGCCGCACCGACGCCTTGTCGGGCTTTTCCGCCTCCGCCGAAGCTTTTGCGCGTGCCCTGCCGGGTAGCCGCACCTATGCCGAGACGGCGTTGCTGTGGGCCGGGCAGCTGGCGCAGGACGGACGCGCCGCCGAGGCGCTGGCCACTTGCAGGTCCGCCGCCGCCGCGCTGCGGGAGGGCAATTACGGCACCGATGCGGAATGGCTGCAGCCCTGCCTGAAGTTGCTGGACAGTACGGCGCGCGCGCAGACCTATGCCGCCCAGGCGCAGGCAACATGGGCCGAAATGTTCGAGTTCGGCCAGCTCGCGCGCGGCAGCATTACCAGCCAGCAGATCGCCCAAGCCAGCGCCCGGCTCAGCGAGAACGCCCGCGATCCGCGCGTGGCTGCCTTGATCCGCGCCCGCGACGACGAGCAGGCCAGCCTCGCCGCGCTGTATCAGGTACGTGACGACGCGCATGCGGCCAACGACGCCAACGCGCAACCGGTCGACGATAAAGCCGCCAAGGCCGCCGATGCGGACCTGGCCAGGCAGATTGCCGCGCTGCATGCCAAACAGGCTGACACCGAAGCGGCCTTGCAGGCCGCCTCGCCGAACTACGCGCAACTTGTGCAACAGGTGGTCAGCGCCCGCGATATTTTTCACGCCCTGCATCCCGGCGAGGCGTTCGCCGCCATCGTGCTGAGCCGCGACGCCGGATGGACCTTCGTGCTGCGCGACCAGCAGATCGCGGTCAGCCCCATCACGGGCGGAACGGCAACGGTCGCCGCGCTGGTTCACCGGGTGCGCGCCAGTCTCGATGCCGAAACCGAGCCGCCGCCGCCGTTCGACATCGCCGCCGCCACCAGCCTGTACGATATGTTGCTGCGCGGCGTGGCGCCGGCATTGAAGGATGCGACCGCGTTGTCGGTGGCGCCGACCGGGCCGCTGCTGTCGTTGCCATTTGGCGTGCTGCTGGCCGGTCCCGCGACGCAGGACGATCTTGCCCACGCGCCGTGGCTGATCCAGCATCTTAGGATCGAGCACGTTCCGGCGCCGGCGAATTTCGTCAGCCTGCGCAAGCTTGCCGGCAATTCACGCGCTTCGCGCCCGTGGTTCGGCTTCGGCGATTTCCATCCGGTGACGTTGGCACAGGCCGAACGTAGTTTTCCCGCCGCGACATGCGCTGATAGCGCGCGGCTTCTCGCTTCGCTGCCGCCGCTTCCCGGCGCGACGATCGAACTGGATGCGGTTCGCGGGCTGACCGGCGCGACCAGCGCGGATGAATTGCTCGGCAATGCGTTTACCGTCGCCGCCGTCACGAAGGCTCACCTGAAGGATGTCCGCGTGCTGCATTTCGCCACGCACGCCTTGTTACCGACCGACCTACGATGCCAGAACGAACCGGCCTTGGTCACGTCGCCGCCACCCGGCGCCGAGGATGCCTCCGGCGCGCTGCTGACCGCATCCGACGTTGCCGGGCTTGATCTGGACGCGGATGCGGTGGTGCTGTCGGCGTGCAATACCGGCGGCCCTGGCGGCGCGACGGCGGGCGAAAGCCTGACCGGCCTTGCCCGCAGTTTCTTCTATGCCGGCGCGCGGGCTTTGCTGGTGACGCACTGGTCGGTGAATGACCGCACCACGGCGTATCTGGTTGCCTTGACGCTGGCCGGTGCGGAGGCGCATCCGGAACAAGGTCTCGCCGGCGCGTTGGCGGCAGCGCAACGGCGTATGCTGGCGGATGCGCGCGGTGACGTTGCGGTTCAGGCGCATCCGTTTTACTGGGGCGCGCTGGCGGTTATTGGCGAGGGCATGGGCGTTGGGCGGGCGGGAGCGTAAGGAAGGCAGGAAGCAGTTCTTTTTTGAAAAAAAGAACCAAGAAACTTTTATCAGTTTCTTGGTTCTTTCCTTCAAGAAGGAACTGCTTCCTTTGTTTTGAACATGCAGGACCTGAGCTGGCTTCTTGCCGACGTTTCCGCCGAGGCCGTGGCCGGCGAGAACCTGGAATTCGACCCTGACTTCGGCGCGCTGGAGCGGGCGACCCAAGGCAAGGGCGAGCAGCAATTCGGCGACACCGTCATGCCGGCGGAAGCGCCCGACTGGCTGGATGCCGAGACGCAGGCGCTGGCGTTGCTGCGGCGCACGCGCGATTTGCGCATCCTGGGCTATCTGGCGCTGGCCCGGCTGCAACTCTACGGGATGCGCGGTTTCGCCAGCGTGCTCGCGGTCACGCATGGTTTATTACAGATGATGTGGGTACCGATCCACCCGCAACTCGACCCGGAAGATGATAACGATCCGACATTGCGCGCCAACGCGCTGTTGCGCCTGGGCGAGCCTGGCCGCGTTCTGCGGGTTCTGCGTGACCTGCCGCTGGCCAGCTCGCCGCGCGCCGGGCGGATTTCGTGGCGCGACATCGGCTATGCGACGGGCGCCTTGGAATTGCCCGAAGGCCGCGAGAAGCCGCTGGAATCGATCATCCGCGGCGCCTTCCAGGAAACCGATGCGGCCAAGCTGGCCGATCTGCGGCAGGATCTGGCAACGTCCATTGCCGACGTGGTCGGGATTGGTGCCGCCTTTGACGCAAACGCCGGCTATGGCAATGGCCCGGATCTCGGCGACCTGCTGAAATTGCTGCGCGAGTTGCAAAAGCATGTCGAGCGTTACGCGCCGGTCGTGACGGAGGCGGAGGAGGTGACAATGGAAGAGCCGCCCCTCGATACGCCTGCCGGCGCTTCGCCTGGCTCGCCCAGTGGGGCCGCCTCGTCGCGCGAGGCGGGCGGCGCGCCGGTGACGTCGCTCAAATCAATTTCGAACCGCGAGGACGCCCTGCGGCTGCTTGACCTTGTCCGCGCCTATTATGCGCGTTATGAACCTTCCAGTCCGTTGCTGTTCCTGCTCGACCGGGCGCGGCGGCTTGCGGACAAGGACTTTTTTGCCATCCTGCGGGATATCGCGCCGGATGGACTGAGCCAGGCCGAACTCGTCGCGGGGGCGCGGGAGGAATGAGTGGGAGGTAGGGCGCCGCGAGCGCACGATGGCCCGCCGCTGTCGGCTCACGGGAAGACGGTATAGCTGACGAACCTGCGTAAAGACGGAAATACTGTGGACAACCGTTATAGAGAGGTCGGACGTGGCGAAGGCTAGCAGCCAGAAATTCATCGCTCGCAACCGCGCGCCGCGGGTGCAAATCGAATACGACGTTGAAACCTATGGCGCCCAGAAGAAGGTGCAATTGCCGTTTGTGGTCGGCGTAATGTCCGACTTGTCCGGCAAGCCCACCGAGCCATTGCCGGCGATCGCCGACCGCAAGATGCTGGAGGTGGATGTCGATAATTTTGATGACCGCATGAAGGCGATCAAGCCGCGGGTGGCGTTCACGGTGCCCAACACGCTGACCGGCGAGGGCAATCTGGCGGTCGATATCACCTTCGAGAGCATGGATGATTTTTCGCCGGCCGCGGTCGCCCGCAAGGTCGATGCGCTGGCCAAGCTGCTCGATGCGAGAACCCAGCTGTCCAACCTGATGACCTACATGGACGGCAAGTCCGGCGCCGAGGACCTGATCGGCAAGCTGCTCGCCGACCCGGCGCTGCTGCAAAGCCTGGCGTCGGCGCCGAAACCCCCGAGCGCGGAGTAAGTCATCGTGTCAGCCACTCAACTCGGCACCGAGCCTTCGGGCACAACATTCGCCACGCCGGAAGGCAGCGAGTTCGCCGCCCTGCTGCAACGCGAATTCAAGCCGCGCACCGACAGCGCGCGCGAGGCCGTGGAATCGGCGGTGATGACGCTGTCGCAACATGCGCTGGCCGACACCGCGCTGGTCTCCAACGACGCGCTGACAACGATCAACGCCCTGATCGCCGCGATCGACCGCAAGCTGACCGAGCAGATCAATCCGATCCTGCATGACGAGAGCTTCCAGGAACTGGAATCCGCCTGGCGCGGGCTGCATTACCTCGTGAACAACACCGAAACCGACGAGACGCTGAAAATCAAGGTGTTCAACGTCTCGAAGAAGGAACTCGGCAAGTCGCTGAAGAAGTTCCGCGGCACGGCGTGGGATCAGAGCCCGATCTTCAAGAAAATCTACGAGGAGGAATACGGGCAGTTCGGCGGCGAGCCTTTTGGGTTGCTGGTCGGCGATTATTATTTCGATCATAGCCCGCAGGATATCGCGCTGCTCGGCGACATGGCGCAGATCGCGGCGTCCGCCCACGCACCGTTCCTGGCCGCGGCCGCGCCATCGGTGCTGCAGATGGATAGCTGGAACGAACTGGCCAATCCCCGCGATCTCACGAAGATTTTCCAGACGCCGGAATATGCCGCCTGGCGGTCGCTACGGGAAAGCGAGGATTCCCGCTATATCGGCCTGGCCATGCCACGCTTTCTGGCGCGGCTGCCTTATGGCGCCGCGACCGATCCGGTGGACGAATTCGCCTTCGAGGAAGACACCGAAGGTGCTGACAGCGCCAAATACAATTGGGCCAATTCGGCCTACGCCATGGCAACCAACATTACCCGGTCGTTCAAATTGTACGGCTGGACATCGCGCATTCGTGGCATCGAGAGCGGCGGCGCGGTGGAAGGGCTGCCGGCCCACACCTTCCCGAGCGACGATGGCGGCATGGCTATGAAGTGCCCGACCGAAATCGCCATTAGCGACCGCCGTGAGGCGGAACTGGCCAAGAGCGGCTTCATGCCCCTGGTTTACAAGAAGAACTCCGATTTTGCCGCCTTCATCGGCGCGCAATCGTTGCAGAAGCCGCAGGAATACGACGACCCCGCGGCCACCGCGAATGCAAATCTGGCGGCACGGCTGCCCTATTTGTTCGCCAGCTGCCGTTTCGCGCATTATCTGAAATGCATGGTGCGCGACAAGGTGGGCAGCACCATGACCAAGGCACAACTGGAAACCTGGCTGCAGCGCTGGCTCAACCTCTATATCGATGCCAGTCCGGACTCGTCGTCGGAGGAATGGAAAGCCACCCATCCGCTGGCGGAAGGCAAGGTGGTTGTGGAGGAGAACGAGGAAAATCCGGGTTATTACAGTTCCAAGTTCTTCCTCAAGCCGCATTACCAGCTCGAGGGGCTTACCGTTTCGTTGCGACTGGTCTCGCGGATGCCGAAATAGGCTTGCAGGATAACTCTAGAAACGAGGAGTAGGTTCAATGGCCGTCGACGCATACATGGTGTTCATCCCGTACAAGGGAAACGCGGTTGCCTCCGAGTCACAGGTTAATATCGTCGCCTCGGCGTCGCAGGATCCGCTTGGGTCCATCCTGTCCAACTATAACGGCTCCATTTTCGAGGTCGAGGATTATAGTTTTGACATCGAACAAACGCTGAATATCGGCAGCCAGAGCCAAGGTGCGGGTGCCGGCAAGATCACGTTCAATCCGTTTTCCATCACCCGCAAGATCGACAAGGCGTCGCCGGCCTTCTTCCTCAATTGCTGCGCCGGCACGCCGTTCAAGGTGGTGTTCCTGTTCCTGCGCAAGTCGCAGGGCGTGGAGTCCGCGGGTGCCACGACGCAAGCGGGCGTGACGTTCGCGCGGTTCGACTTCAAGCTTGTCGCGGTCAAGACGCTGGCCTGGGCGCATGACGACGAATCGCCGAAAGAGACGATCACGTTCGAATACGGCGCCATGCAGGTGAATTATGCGCTGCAGCAGCCGAGCGGCGACATGCAGAACCAGCAGGCGACCGGTTGGAACCGCGTGCAAAACGTATCCTACTTCGACGCCACCGGCACGGCGCCGATCATTCCGGGCTAAGGCTAGCGGGGCAAGCGGGTCGCCGGCATGGACAGCCTGTCTTTGCTGCATGCCGGTGACGTCGCCGCGGCATTGGCGCAACTGAAGCAGGACGTGCGCAAGTCGCCCAGCGACAGCAAGCTGCGCACGTTTCTGTTTCAGCTCTTCTGCGTCAGCGGCGAATGGGACCGGGCGCTGACGCAGTTGAAGGTGGCCAGTGAACTGGAACCTTTGGCGTTGCCGATGGCGCAGACCTATCAGGCGGCAATCCGCTGTGAAATGTTGCGCGAGCGCGTGTTTGCCGGCAGCCGCACGCCAACTGTTTTCGGCGACCCGCAACCCTGGATGTCGTTATTGTTTGAGGCCAACCGCCGTCTCGTCGCGGGGGCGCCGGAGGATGCGGCGCGGCTGCGCGACGCAGCGTTCGACGCGGCGCCGGCCGCAACAGGCGCGATTGACGGCACGGCATTTGAATGGATCGCCGACGCCGATCCGCGCCTTGGGCCGATGCTGGAAGTGTTTCTGGACGGCAAGTATTATTGGGTGCCGTTCTCGCGCATACAGCAGATAACAATCGAGCCGCCGGCGGACTTGCGTGATCAAGTCTGGTGTCCGGCGAACTTTGTCTGGAGCAATGGCGGGGACGCGATGGGTTTCATTCCGTCGCGCTATCCAGGGTCCGCCGCGGCCGGTGATGCGATCGCCATGTCGCGGCGCACCGAGTGGCAGGAAGGCCAGCTGGAATGGTTCACCGGCCTGGGGCAGCGCATGCTGGCAACCGACATCGGCGAATTTCCGTTGCTCGACATACGCCATGTCGAAATCCATGCGGCGGATATTGCCGCGGCGGATAGTGCTGAGCATGGCTGAACTCGCGGTTCGCGAAAGATTGCAGCCGTCGCTGCTGGATCGGTTGACCGACGAAGCCCCCGAGCAGCGGCGGGAGAGCGCCGAGGCTCAGACATTGAGCATGGTGCAATTGCGGCGCGCCGTGCTGCGCGATCTTGCCTGGCTGCTCAATACCACCAACCTCACCGCAACCTATGATATCGATCCGAAATCGCTGGCAGCCCGATCAACCTTGAACTTTGGCGTGCCGGGTTTCACCGGTCTGGTTTCCGGCGCCGGCCGGCTGAAGGATCTGGCAAGCGCGCTGGCGGACGCCATCCGCGCCTTCGAACCGCGCATCCGGCCAGAGTCGCTCGTGGTGCGGCCGCGCGCGGCCAAGGGGGACAGTCCGCTCAGCGCCATGGTGTTCGAAATCGAAGGCGAGCTTTGGGCGCAACCGGTGCCGGTGCCGCTGTTCCTGGAAACATCGATAGAGTTGGAGACGCGCCTAGCGATCGTGACGGATGCGCGACCGAGGGGGTAAGGAAGGAAGGTGTTCTTTTTTGAAAAAAAGAACCAAAAAACTTTTGCTCTATTTGGAGCGTATCTTTGTTACAGCCGCGTAAGACATAGGAAAAAAGTTTTTTGGTTCTTTTTTTCAAAAAAGAACTGCTTCCTTCCTAACGCGACGGGTATTTAACGTTCATGGATCCGCGGCTACTTCGATTGTATGAGTCGGAACTTGCGTTCATGCGCGACATGGGCGCGGAATTCGCGCAGGAATTTCCCAAGATTGCCGCGCGGCTGAGCCTCGGCAGCATGGAAGTGGCCGATCCCTACGTGGAACGGCTTCTCGAAGGCTTTGCGTTCCTCACGGCCCGCATACAATTAAAGATGGAGGCGGAATTCCCGACCTTCACGCAGTCACTGTTGCAGATGGTGTATCCGCATTATCTCGGACCCACGCCATCGATCGCCGTGGTGCAGTTCAAGCCCGACGAAGGGTTGAAATCCATGCCGGAGGGTGCGGCGATTCCGCGCGGCACGGAATTGCGCAGCCTGCTCGGCACCGAGGACCAGACAAATTGCACGTTCCGGACCGCGCATGAAGTGCAGTTGCTGCCGGTGGACTTGGTGGACGCCGATTATGTGCCGTCGGCGGCCGCGGTGTCCGCCCTGGGGCTCCCTGAACAGCGCGGCATAAAAGCCGCCATCCGGTTGCGGCTGAAAGCGCCGCCCAGTGTGCCGTTCAATACGATCATGCTGGAAAAGCTCGCTTTCTTCATGGCCGGGCCGGAAAGCGCGCGGCCGCGCCTGTACGAGCAATTGCTTGGCAATGTCGCGGCGATTTACGTGCGCCCCACTGTGCGCCCGTTGCCGTGGCAGGAGTTCTTACCGCCCAGCGCGTTGCGCGGCATGGGGTTCGAGGCGGACGAAGCCTTGTTGCCGCAGGCGCCGCAATCCTTCGACGGCTACCGGCTGCTGCAAGAATATTATGCCATGCCGGAGCGCTTTCTGTTCGTCGAACTCGACGGGCTCGATCGCGCCGCCATTCGCTGTGAAGGCAACGAACTGGATATCGTGCTGCTGCTCACGCGCAGCGAGCCGGCACTGGCCGCCGGCTTTGGCCCCGATCACATGGCGTTGTTCTGCACGCCGGCGATCAATCTGTTTCCCCGCCGCAGCGACCGCATCAATCTTTCGGAACGCGCGGTGGAGCATCAGATTGTCCCCGATCGCATGCGTCCGCTCGATTTCGAGGTGTTTTCCGTGCAGTCGGTGGAGGGCTACGCGCCCGACGGGTCGCCGGCGCAGCAATTTTTGCCATTTTATGCGGCGAACGACCTCAGCCGCAGCCCGGAGCATCGCAGCTATTACATTCTGCGCCGGCAACCGCGCCTGCTGTCGGCCCGCGCGCGTCAGCGCGGTCCACGATCGAGTTATCTGGGGCATGAGACGTTCATTTCGCTGGTTGACCCCGAACGCCAGCTTTATCCCAGCGGATTGCGGCAACTGGGCCTCGATCTGCTGTGCACCAACCGCGACCTGCCGCTGGCCATGCCGGTGGGCAAGCAGCATACCGATTTCACCGTGGCGCTTAGCGTGCCGGTGGCGGCGATCCGTTGCGTGGCCGGCCCATCGCCGCCGCGCCCCTGCCGCGGCGAAGGCGACTATGCGTGGCGGTTCATTTCACATCTTGGGTTGAATTATCTCAGCCTGGTCGATACCGATGCGATCCAGGGCGCGGCCGCCTTGCGTGAGTTGCTGCGGCTGTATGTGCCCTCCACCGGGTCGCTCGCGGCGCGGCAACTGGAGGGATTGATTTCGGTCGCGGCGCATCCGGTCGTGCGGCGCATTCCGGGCGGCGGACCCGCCGCGGTGGGACGTGGCCTGCAGCTGGTGCTGACCATTGACGAGGCGCCATTCGGCGGCGCCGGCGGCATTCTGCTGGCCGCCGTGCTCGACCGGTTCTTTGCGAAATACGTGTCGATCAATGCGTTTACCGAAACGCTCATGCGCAGCCAGGAACGAGGGGAGGTGATGCGGTGGCCGATGCGGCTGGGTCTGCGCCCGATCCTGTAGCGGCGCGCGCGGCGTTGCTGGACCGGTTGGCCGAAGCGCCGCACGCGCAAGGCTTCTATCAGGTCATGCGCATGATCGAGGCGGCCTATCCGGATCGCCCGCGGTTCGGCCGCAGCGCGCGGCCGGCGCAGGATCCGGTCCGTCTGGGCCAGGAGCCGGACGTGGTGTTCGCCGCCTCCACCCTGGCGCGCTGGGAGCCGCGCAACGGGTTGCCTTCCCGGTTGCTGGTGAATTTCTTTGGCCTGTTCGGCACCGACGGACCGTTGCCGCTGCACCTGACGGAATATGCGCGCGACCGCAAGCGGCTGGCGCGTGATCCGACCTTGCAACGTTTTGCCGACATCTTCCATCATCGCGCGCTCAGTTTGTTCTGGCGCGCCTGGGCGGATAGCCGCCCGACCATCAGTTTCGATCGCCAATCGCAAGACCGTTTCGCGACTTATGTCGGTGCGCTGATCGGGCTTGGCATGGATAGCCTGCGCGAACGCGATGCCATGCCGGATTTGACCAAGCTGCATTTCGCCGGGCTGCTCAGCAACCAGACACGTCATGCCGAGGGATTGGCGGCAATGCTTTCGGCGTTTTTCACCATGCCGGTGCGCGTCGAATGTTTCATCGGTGCGTGGCTGCGCCTGGAGGCGCCCGATCTCACCCGCCTTGGCGAGCGGCGTGGTGCGACGGCCCGGCTTGGCTGCTCGGCGCTGCTCGGCGGCCGGGTGTGGACGCGCGCCGAAAAATTCCGCATTGTGTTCGGGCCGTTGAGCCTTGACGACTATATCCGCCTGTTGCCGGGTGGCAGCAGTTTCCATACCCTGATTCCCATCGTGCGCTTGTACGCCGGCGATACGTTATTGTGGGATGTGAACCTGATCCTGCGCCGGGCGGAGATACCGCCGATCCAGCTTGGCCGCCAGGGAAAGCTGGGATGGACCACATGGTTGATGCCGCGGCGGCAGGAGACCGATGCCGCCGATCTGTTTCTTGATGCCAGTGCCGACAGCCACGCCCGCGCGATAGATTTTCACACTTGACGGCAACGCGATTTTCGGCGCGTTGCCCGCCTGATTGCATGAAGTGAGACAGATGACCGAAATTAGTCGTACCGCTTTGTTCGGCAAGCTGAACCCGGTGGCCTACCGCGGCGTCGAGGCGGCAACCGTGTTCTGCAAGCTGCGCGGCAACCCGTTCGTCGAGCTGGTGCACTGGCTGCATCAATTGCTGCAATTGCAGGATTCCGATCTGCACCGGATTGTCCGCCATGCCCAGATCGACCCCTCGAAGCTGGCGACGGATATCACCGCGTCGCTTGACCGGCTGCCGCGCGGCGCCACCTCGATTTCGGATTTTTCACCAAATATCGAGGAAGCGGTGGAGCGCGCCTGGGTGTTCGCCTCGCTGATGTTCGGCGAAGCGCAGGTGCGCACCGGCCACCTGGTATTGGGTGCGCTCAAGACGCCCACGTTGCGCAATGCGCTCTATGCCATCAGCCGGCAATTCGAACGGGTGAAGGCCGAGGCGCTGGGCGATGACTTCAACAAGATCCTGAGCGGCTCGCCGGAAGCGTCCATGCAGGCAACCGATGGATCGGGCGCGAGCCAGCCGGGTGAGGCCAGCGGCGCCATGGCGCCGGCGGCGATGGGCAAGCAGGAGGCGCTGGCAAAATTCTCCGTCGATCTTACCGAGCGGGCCCGCGAAGGCAAGATCGATCCGATCGTCGGGCGCGATCAGGAAATTCGCCAGGTCGTCGATGTGCTGATGCGCAGGCGGCAGAACAACCCGATCCTGACCGGCGAGGCCGGGGTCGGCAAGACCGCGATCGTGGAAGGTTTCGCGCTGCGCATCGTCGCGGGTGATGTGCCGCCGTCGCTGGCCGAGGTCAGCCTGCGTACTCTCGATGTCGGATTGTTGCAGGCCGGCGCCAGCATGAAAGGCGAATTCGAAAACCGGTTGCGGCAGGTGATTGAGGAAGTGCAGTCGAGCCCCAAGCCGATCATTCTGTTCATTGACGAGGCCCATACCTTGATTGGCGCGGGCGGCGCGGCTGGCACGGGGGACGCCGCGAATTTGTTGAAACCGGCGCTGGCGCGCGGCACGCTGCGCACCATCGCGGCGACAACCTTCGCCGAATACAAGAAGTATTTCGAGAAGGACCCGGCACTGACCCGCCGCTTTCAGGTGGTGCAGGTCGATGAGCCAGACGAAAAGAAGGCCATCCTGATGATGCGCGGCATTGCCTCGCCGCTGGAACAGCATCATCGCGTGCAGATCCTGGACGAGGCGATTGAGGCGGCGGTGCGGCTGTCGCACCGTTATATTCCCGCGCGGCAATTGCCGGACAAGTCGGTCAGTCTGCTGGACACGGCGGCGGCGCGCGTCGCGGTCAGCCAGCATGCGGTGCCCGCGGAAGTCGATGATTGCCGCCGCCGCATCCAGGCGCTCGAGACCGAAATGGACATCATCGGGCGCGAGGCGGCGATCGGGATCGATACGGAAGCCCGCGCGGCATCGGTGCGCGAGGCGCTGGCCGAGCATACCGCGGCGCTGGTGGGATTGGAGGCGCGCTGGGGTGAGGAAAAGGCGCTGGTCGACCGGCTGCTGTCATTGCGCGCGGCGCTGCGCGACGGCGTGGCCGCAGTTGATGCAGCAACAGATGCACCGGCGGATGCCGCGCCGCCGGACCGTGCGGCTCAAATCGCGGAACTGCGTGCCCTGCAAGCGCAACTTGCGGCGCATCAAGGCGAAACACCGTTGATCCTGCCAAGTGTCGATGCGCAGGCGGTGGCCGCGGTGGTGGGCGATTGGACCGGCATTCCGGTCGGCCGCATGGTCAAGAACGAGGTGCAGGCGGTTCTGAACCTGGCCACCACGCTGGGCCGCCGGGTCATCGGCCAGGATCACGGTCTCGCCATGATTGCGCGGCGCGTGCAAACCTCCAGGGCAGGACTGGATAATCCCTCAAAACCCATCGGCGTGTTCATGCTGTGCGGACCTTCCGGTGTCGGCAAGACGGAAACCGCCCTGGCGCTCTCGGAATCGCTGTATGGCGGTGAGCAAAATCTGATCACCATCAACATGAGCGAGTTTCAGGAAGCCCATACGGTCAGCACCCTGAAGGGCGCGCCGCCCGGCTATGTCGGCTATGGCGAAGGCGGTGTGTTGACCGAAGCTGTGCGCCGCAAGCCCTATTCGGTGGTGCTGCTGGACGAGGTGGAAAAAGCCCACCCGGACGTTCACGAGATCTTTTTCCAGGTGTTCGACAAGGGTGTGATGGAGGATGGTGAAGGCAGGGTGATCGACTTCAAGAACACCTTGATCCTGCTCACCAGCAACGTCGGCACCGATCTGATCATGGGCATGTGCCGCGACCCGGAACTAATCCCCGAACCGGAGGATATCGCCAAGGCGTTGCGCGAGCCTTTGCTGAAAGTTTTTCCGCCGGCGCTGCTGGGCCGCCTGATCGTTATTCCCTATTTCCCGCTCAGCGACACCATGATCCGCGCCATCATTCGCCTGCAGCTCGGGCGTATTGCGCAACGCATTGCCGAGCATCACAAGGTGCCTTTCACCTACGGCGAGGATGTCGTGGGGTTGATCGCGGCGCGCTGCACGGAACCGGAAAGCGGGGGGCGTATGATCGATGCCATCCTGACGAATTCGATGCTGCCGGCGATCAGCGAGGCGTTCCTGCGGCGGCTTATGTCGGGGGAACCCGTGACGGGCGTTCAGGTGAGCGTGGCGGAGGGGGATTTTGCCTATGCGTTTGCATAAAGAAAGGAAGTAGTTCTTTTTTGAAAATAAGAACCAAAAAACTTTTGCTCTTTCAGCGTAACAACGGAGGTGGATATGGCTGATAAGACACCGCAGGACGATATCATGCCGCTGCTGCAGATGAAGCAGGTGCTGGGCATCGCGGAGAAGGAAAAGCTCGGCTGCGCCTTCGGCCTTACCAAGGACAAGAAGGACGTATTGCTGCTCATCGACAAGCGCGCCAAGCCAAAGAAGGTGGCTGACCAGCTCAAGAAGGATGGCAAGGCGACGCTGGAAGTCACCTCATTGCGCTTTGGCGAAGTGAGCATCGACGTTGAGAACGATCCCGGAACGGTGAAGTTCAAGGTCAACCGCTCCGAGGCCGGCGGCACCATCACGGCCATGGTGAAGCTGATCAAGAAGGCCGGCTACCAGGGCATCGTCATCAACGCGGACCCAAGCCTTGAGAAAGACGATGCGGAGGAGACGGCAACCGCATCCACGTCGCCACCGCCGCCACCGCCCGGAATGGCCGCGCCGCCACCTCCGCCACCACCACCCGAAATGGTTGCGCCGATTGATGCCGATGCGCTGAAGCACCGGCTGACCGAACTGGTCAAGCGCATCCCAGCCGCGATCGCCGCCGATCCGGCGCGCAAGGATGGGCTGCTTGCAACCGCCAAGCAGGCGCAACTCATGCTCGGCACCAACAATCTCAAAGCGGCGACCGAGCAGACCGATGCGTTGGAAAAAGCCCTCGATGCGACCACCGCGACCGGGGCGCCCGCTGCTGCGGATGGTCCATTCACCAAACCGCGCCAGATCTGGCTATCGACGCGCCAGCGCGTGCAAACCGATCTGGGCAAGCTGCGCGCGGCCCTCGAAGCGGAATTCAAGGACCAGCCCGAGGGCGGCAAGATTCTGCAAGCCTATGACGGGCGCGTGCAACCCGTGCTCGCGACGCTTGACGAACAATTGGCGGAAAAACTGGCGGCGGCGAATGCGGCGTCGGATGCCTCGGCCAGGGCCACGCTGGTCGGCGAAGCGAAGTCGCTCATGACCACCTACACGAAATACGTCGAGAACGAGGCGCTGATCGGCGACCTGGACGACAACCCGTTCACCCCCCTGACCATCCGCAAGACCGTAGGCGCAACGCTAACCGCCTTGGCCGTCGCCGTGCACTAAAAGAGCAAAAGTTTTTTGGTTCTTTTTTTCAAAAAAGAACTACTTCCTTTATGTGCCGGCCCGATAGCGGGTGGAACGACCCATGTCCTATGAAGTCAGTTTCGGCGTCATATCAAAACGTCCCCGCGCCACCCCGGCGCCGGGCCAGAAATTTCGCCTGGCGCTGCTAGGCGATTTTTCCGGCCGCGCCAACGCCGGCACGCTGAAAATCGGCGCCGACCTGGCGGCAAGGCGGCCGATCAAGGTGGACACCGACAATCTCGACACGGTGCTAGGCCGTTTCGGTCTTAAACTGGAATTGCCGCTGGCCGATGACGGCAGTTCGGTCACGGTGGAAATCGGCGACATGGATGATTTCCACCCCGACCAATTGGTGGAAAAGCTCGAAATATTTGAGAGTTTGCAGACTTTGCGGCGCAATTTGGGCAGCAAGGCGGGCTTCGATCGCGCCGCCAAGCAGGTGCTGTCGTGGGGGGGTGAGGAAAGCCTGCCGCCACCGCCGCGCCGCGGCCGTGGCAGCGCCATCGCCACCGATCTGAAACTATCGGACTTCGCGCGGTTGACCGGACGGCCCTCGGCGGCCGCCGACAATGCCGAGCGCACGGTGGACGATTTGATGCGCCGCCTGGTGGGCCCGTTCATTCAGCCGGCGCGCGACGCACGGCAGGACCAGTTGACCGCGCGCGTGGATGAGGCGCTCAGCGCGTCGATGAACCGGGTGCTCCATCATCCGGATTTCCAGACCGCGGAGGCGCTTTGGCGCGGGGTCGATTTTCTGGTGCGCCGGATTGAAACCGGGGCGCGCATGGAAATCGTGCTGTACGACGTGTCGGCGGAGGAACTGGCTGCCGATCTCGCGGCGACCGATACGCTGGACGAGACCGGGTTATTCGGCATGCTGGTCGAGCAGCCCGCGCTGGACGCGCATCAGGGGCCACTCTCCGCGATCATTGGGCTGTATGGCTTTGAATTGTCGCCGCCTCACGCGGATTTGCTAGGGCGCGTGGCGCAGGTGGCGGCGGCGGCGGGTGCGCCCTTTATTTCGGGCATCGCGCCCGAGGCGCTCGGTATTCCGGTGCACGAGCAGCATCCGTTGATCAAGGATTCGTGGTCCGCGCTGCAGGAATTGCAGGCGGCCGCGTATCTCGGGCTGGCAACGCCGCGTTTTTTGCTGCGGATGCCGTATGGCAAGAAAAGCGATCCGATCGATGCCTTCGCACTGGAGGAATTTTCGCGCGAAAGCGGGCTGTCGGGCATGCTGTGGGGACACCCGGCCCTGATACCGGCGCTGCTGCTGGCGGAAGGATTTGCCCAGCAGGGCGCCAAGATGAAGCTGGGCACGATCATGGGCGTCGGCGATATGCCGTACTACGTGTATCGCGACCCCGCCGGCGAGCAGATCGCGCTGCCCTGCACCCAACGGCTCTATTCGGAACGACAAGCCGTGCAGGTGGCGAATTACCATGTCATGCCGCTGGTCAGCTTGCGCGGCCGGCCGGAACTGCGACTGGCGAGATTTTCTTCGTTAGCCGGCACGCCGCTGGCGGGGCTGTGGGCGCCGCTGGACATCACGCCGCCGCCGGCCAAGGTGGAACAAGCACCTGCGCCGGCACCGGCTCCCGAACCGGAGCCGCCAGCGGCGCCGGCCGAGCCGCCTGTCGCGGAACCCGTGGCGGAGGCGCAACAACCGCCGGCGGAGGCCGCGGCGCCGGCGGAGGCCGAGCCCGATCTGGATGCGCTGCTGAGCAGTTTGGCAGAGACGCCGGCGCCAGCCGCGCCGCCGGCGGAAGATGATCTTGATGCACTTTTGGCCAGCCTGAGCGCGGAGCCGGCGCCTGCGGCCGCCGGGGAGACGGAACCGGACCTTGATGCGCTTTTGGAATCTTTGAAGTAGAAAAGACAGGAAGCAGTTCTTTTTTGAAAAAAAGAACCAAAAAACTTTTGCTAGTTAGCCTGGTATAATTACGATGTCGACTCTCTGGCTTTCCTGGGCCATGCCGGGGATTTCGGCGACTTTTCGCTGCACTCTGCCGATGCGCGATGCGGCGACACCTTCGGTGACCAGCGCTTCTTCAATCAACATCGCGCGCACATGCGACAGTTCCGCCATGCTCCTGGGGCCTTCGGGGTCGATATACTCGACCACCTGCACAGGCTGCGCGGGGCTCAACATCGCGGCCACCGCCGCGCCGCGGATTACCGCGCAGGCATCCTGGTCCAGCGCGGCAGACCATTGCGCGAAGAATACCGCGTGCTCCGGCAGCCGCCGCCTGGCGCGGTTGACAATGGCGGGATGCACGATCCACGGATCGGTGCTGTGTTCAGGTACGCCGCAATTCTGTATCCAGAGCGCGCGGACCGCCGCTATGCTGTCGCAGGAGATGCACTCGATGGTTATCCCGTCCTCCAGGGTATTGGCGAGGAAGTCGTCGATGTATTCCTCGCCGGCAACCAGCCAGCCGCGCCCGTCGAATTCCGCGATCGTGATATCCGCCATGCGACGCTCCTCTGCCTGCCGCCCCCTCCGTCCGTGCCCATCCCGACCGGCCTGTGTGGACTTGCCTTCATGCCGCTGATCCTGACTTTAACCCCTACACGCGGCGGCGGTTCACGCGAGACCCGTACGCTGAACGAAGGCAGCCTATCCATTGGCCGCGGTCCGGGCAACGATTGGGTGCTCGCCGACCCGGACAGGCTGCTCTCCAAGACACATTGCATCATCAGCATCGAGGGCAGCCGGTATGCGTTGACCGACCTCAGCACCAACGGCGTCTATGTCAATGGCGCCAAGGATCCCACCCGGCGCGACAGCCGAACCCTGCTCGCCGATGGCGACCGACTGCGTCTGGGCGACTACACGGTGACAGTCGCGGAAGTGGAGATCGCGCCAGCGGCGCGTCAAGGTGATAGGCCAGCGGCGCGTCAAGGTGATAGGCCAGCGGCGCGTCAAGGCGATATTCCCGTGGTGCGGGGCGGCGACCCATTCGCGGCGCCGGCTGGCGCGTCCTCCGGTGACGATCCGTTCGGCGGCGGGGCCGATGATCCGTTTGGCGAGCCAGGCACATTGTTCCGGCATCCGATCGGCAAATCCGTGCCGGTGTTTCGCCCGGCGGACCCATTCGACGAGACAGGCGGCGACCCGCTGCGCGCGCAGGATGCCGATGACGATCTGTTCCGTGGCGTCACGCCGTCACAGCACTGGCAAGGCCCATCGCAGCCGGACAATGCCGATGCCCCCAAACAAGCGTTTCTGGCGCCGAAACCAATCCCGCCGGCAAATCTGAACGACTTCGATTTCGATGCCTTGCTCGGCGACGAGCCGATCGGTGCGCCGCCGCCGGCCAGAATAACGACGCCGCCGGCGGCCCCGGCGGCAAAGCCCGCCGATGTCTTGGGCTTCCTGGATGACGAGGATCCGCCGCATCGGCCACTGCTGTCCAGCCCCCCGCCACAAGGCGCCGCGCCAGCTTCGGTGCGGCCACCAGAACGTGCTGTCCCGCCAGAGGCGCCGGGCACCGCCGCCTTCGCCGCGGCCCCGTCCGATCAAGACACTGCATCAGCGCCGCTGGCGGCGTTCCTGAAGGGCGCAGGCGTACCCGACTTGAAAATGCCGCGGCAGGACCCCCAGGCAACCATGCAAGCGGCCGGTGAGGTGTTTCGCGCCCTGGTGGAAGGGTTGCGCGAGGTTCTGATGTCGCGCGCGGCGATCAAGAACGAATTGCGGGTGGAGCAGACCATGCTGCGCAGCCGCGACAACAACGCATTAAAATTCAGCGTGACGCCCGAGGAGGCCGTCGCCGCGCTGCTGATCCCCAACCGCGCCGGCTACAAGCCGCCGCTGGATGCCACCCGCGAGGCGTTCCGCGACATCCAGTCGCATGAAATGGCGGTGATGGCCGGCGTGCAAACGGCGCTGGTCGGGTTGCTGAAACGCTTCGATCCCGCTTCCTTGGAGGCCCGTCTGCAACCGGGCCGCCTGGACAGCATCCTGCCCGCCGCCCGCCGCGCCCGCATCTGGGAACTATTTTGTGCCACTTACAAAGACATTGCGCTGGAAGCCGAGGATGATTTCCAATCCGTATTCGGCCGCGAGTTCGCCAAAGCGTATGAAGCGCAAATGAAGAAACTCTAAATAGCAAAAGTTGTTTGCTTCTTTTTTTTCAAAAAAGAAGCAAAAAACTTTTGCTATTTAAGGCGCCCCCTTTCCGCCGGTCGGGAAATCGCTACAAGGGACCCCATAATCGGCCTTTGGGGTAGCGCATGCGGTCACGCCACTTTTCAGCAATCGCGGGGATCGCGCTGCTGTCAGGCTGCGCCGCGCCGCCACCACCCCCGCCGCCGCCCACGATCGTCAACATTACGCTGAAGGCGGCGCCGGACGCGAACCGATCCGCCAGCGGCGGCGGCGCGCCGTTGGGCGTGCGGGTGTATCAACTAGGCACCGCCGCGAATTTCAACAATGCGGAGTTCTTCCAACTCTACCAAGCCGACGCAGCGACCCTGACCAGCGACCTCGTCAAGCGCGAGGATTTCATGCTCAATCCCGGTCAGACAAAGACCGACACAATCACCCTCGATCCGCCGGTTCACGCCATCGGCATATTCGCCGGCTTCCGCGATTATCAGAACGCCACCTGGCGCGGCAGCGCCGATGTTCCGCCGCATCGCACGACCAACATCACGGTCGAAGCCGGCGCCGCCGGTCTCACGGTGAAATCCGAAACCTTGCCGCCGCCACCACCGACCAAGTAGCGCGAACACGATGGGGTGGGAAAACAAGGTTGTCTGGGGCGAAGGGCTGTTTCTGCAGCCGCAGCATCTGCAGCAGCAGGAACGCTATCTGGAGCGGCTGGTCCGCACCAGCACGGCCGGATTGCGGCCGTTCGCGTGGGGCCTGTCGCAGCTTGAGGTGGATACCGACAAACTGACGCTCGGCAAGTTTTCGGTGCGCGCCGCTGCGGGCATCCTGCCGGACGGCACACCGTTCAGCGTGCCGGGCGATGCCGACCCGCCGCGCCCGATCGATCTCGCCGAAACGGTGCGCAATGCCACCGTCTATCTCATGCTGCCCACCCGCCAGGC
>Ga0116228_10000260_pt1 | contig 38289 bp, 24 predicted proteins | sample S1TSphfallax_2_FD_89694 | JGI IMG/M metagenome (GOLD analysis project Ga0116228, IMG submission 89694) | Host-associated microbial communities from peat moss isolated from Minnesota, USA - S1T2_Fc - Sphagnum fallax MG | ecosystem: Host-associated > Plants > Peat moss > Unclassified | place... | reverse complement strand
TTGCAGCCACTCTTAATCTTCTTCAAGCTTTTGCAATAGGAGGTGACATAGTGGAACCTTGACTTTGCTTCAAACAGAGAGTAAAGTAGACAAGTACTAAATTGCCTCCCCCCACTCTATTTGCACTTCTTCTTTTTTTCTCTGTTTGTTTATTTTGTGAAAACATTGCAATCAACTGGAAACAGTAATTAGAAAGATTGGGAGGGTCAATGAGTCCACAGCTTTGAAATTTTCAAGTACATTGAGATATCCGTAAAGTCAGGAAAACACAGCACCAAAACCCTGAGTTTGGCCATACACAGGGTGAGATTTTTAAAAAAACCTGCAAAAAAGTACATTAGCATTCAACGGGGGGGATGAAACTCTGAAAACCATCAATTTTGGTGGTAAACTGAGTTTCATCCTGTCTTTCCTTTTTCCTGAGCGCCTCCATTGCTGCTACATATATTTTCACTGCTCCTAACTGTACAACTACTACCTTGTGCATTAAATGCTGAGTATGAGCATTTCATACTGAGATTCATTCAAATGTCTTTACTTTGTGGATACCACTGAAAGAGGGGATAGGGGGTGAAAGCAGGCCCAAAGACAGGGTTACTTTACGGATAACTCTACTGTGCCATGCATAATCAAGCTCCCACTGACACTCTATCTTGCTAAAAACCAGTGCGTGACATTATGAAGCAGAACATATCTTTTTTGGGACAAGGCTCTGAAAATAATTGTGTGACTAGACCAGAAGAGTTGTCATCTCCAACCACATTGCTTGTAGGATGATGCTGTCTGGGTAGATCATACCCAATGTGGACATCAGTCATGGTTTGGGAAAACTGCCCTACAATTCATCTGTAAGAGCCTTGCCAGAGTCTTCAAAACTGGAATCTGCCCTACAATTCATCTGTAAGAGCCTTGCCAGAGTCTTCAAAACTTGGAATCTGCCCTACAATTCATCTTTAAGAGCCTTCCCAGATTCTTCACAACTTGCTTTCACATGGGCCATCACTATGGGGGAAATTTGGCCTCAACACAAGTTTTAGAGAGCATGTTGCAAAACAATGGCGGTTGGCCAAAAAACAATTTGGTGCATCAGCATGCATCTCTGTGATCAAGGGTTGGTGTTGTTCCATAACACACTTCACATAAGATAATTATTAGCTGATGGTAATTATTGTCATAAAATTATTTCTATGGAAGAATAATGAGAGATCAATTTTGAAATAAAATTTCAGTTAAAAATATTTGTTAGTGAGATAATTTCTTAATCTAGTTAGTCTAGTGGATATCCTAATAATTTTTTAGTTACTAGTGGTAGGCTTAGACTTATTGTTTCCTATTTACTCTTGAGGATTTGAAGGTATGTGGATTAGTTGGTTTGTAAAGACAAAATAAATTCCTTATGTGTAGATGGAAAAATAATGATTTAACTCATAAAAATTATAACATACATCAATTTTGGAGTTGTACACCACATCTTTTACATGTTTTTTTTGCCACTTATAGTTGTCAAGATTGTTGGCAAGTTATCCAAATCCTTCCTCCACCCTAATTATTGTCCTAATCATTGGCCTAATCATCCTCTTAATTATGTTTAGTACTTACTAGACCAGCCTTTTTTTTAATTGGCAAAATGTAGCCAAAAAATGAAATTTAAAAATTTAAATTTAAATGATTTTAAAGGATTGCTAGATTTTTATATCTATTTTTCAATGTGTAGCCAAAAATATAGAAGGAAGCTTAAGATTTGTCTTTCATATTTGGGTTATAGTTAAATAATTTGGTTAAATATTCATAGGGATGATGATCAACACTTTTTATCTTTCTATGGATGATAGCCACTTAAATTGGTTACAAACAAAATTCCCTTATAAAACATTGATGCACATTTGAAAAAAAAATGTTGTTGGTAAGAGAAGGGAAAAGGTTGAGGTTACTAGTTGGAAGGCAGTGCCTTCCCCTATATAAATCATGTTTAAAGCCTACCCATTTAGTTTGGCACTCCCCTTTATCTTTGTTTATTTTCACTTCCTCTTTGGTGAGTAGCTTCTCATCTTGCTTGCGGCATTAGTGCGCATAAGAGCATTTATCTTTTCTCTCACTACAATAGTAGCATTTACAAGAACACACTTCATTTCTTTTTGTGCTCTCGAAGCCACTTTTACATTTTCTTTTGTGCATGGAGCTTGGAATTATTTTCATCTTTTTTTTTTGTTCTATCTTTGTTTTTTTAACTCTTGTGTTGCTTTTGTTTTGTTCAATTCTTGTAGTTGCTTGCATGGATTAATTTTATTGTTTGTTCCTTTGCATGAGGACAACAACGAACGTCAAAATCACATGTATTAGTTTATATATGTCAATTCTCCCATACAATCATATGTTTTGGATTTGGTTTGTGAACCTTGGTGGAGTGCCATTAAATACTAGGTTCACTATTTTATAATATTCTTCTTGAACTTTGGTTCATGTCCCAATTGTTCTTATTGATCAACAAATTCACTTGTACATGTGCTATGGTGTTTACAAGTAAATGATTATGGTGTGGATGGGATTGTAATTTGTGGGACCTTGAAGTTATCATGGTTTTACATAGAGGTAGATTTTAAGTTAGCATTTCTATATTACATGTTTCCATATCTACTCCATGGCAAGGTGCATTAGCAATCTATGTTTTGCAAATGAACGTTGGAGGGTGTTTGGCATGATGAAACCACTTCTTCTTCCATAACATCATCCACTAAATATTTCATTATTGAGGTGTGTTTATTTATGGTGCTTCATGTGTTTTAATTCTTGTTTTAACATTTTGAATTTCTAAATGATACCATGGTTTTTGTTTTTTAGTTTTTTTTTGTGTATGTCTTGTTTTCCTTTACATCTTTTCATTTTTTGTCTTCTCCTTATGTCGTTTCTTTGTGCTAACTAGTATCATGGCCAAGTCTTCCCATTGGTTTTAAAATTGTAATAGAAACTTAGTACACATATCAAAAATTCAGATTATAAGTATCTTCCTTTTGGACAAAGCCAACAAAGGTTTAAATACTATGAAAGCAACAAGAAGAAGAGGAAAATTGAAGTCAAGGCACAATTTGATATTTTTTCTTGAAGAAATAAATAAAAATCATATGGACAAAATCCATGCAAGCCAAACTTTCTTGCACAAAGAGAAATTTAAAAGCCAAAGCATGAAGAACTATGAATTGCTTGTAAGGTTACTATTCCCGTAAGGAGGAGACACACATGAAGACCAATGGAGCTCACTAAGAGCAAGATCAAAGGGATCCAACCTTTTTTTTATTAACAAAAATCATTGGAAAGCGATGGAAAAAATGCCATGCAAAATCCATTAAAGGAAAAAAAAGGGAAAAATAATTTTAAATCACCATATATCATCACATTCATAAAGCTCGATCGCCACCTTGACATGGAAATCCTAACGTCAATCGCCTAATTTAGTTGGTTGTGATGTAGAGCCCATTAGTAGCTTGCATCATCAAATTTACATTAATCGTTGATGAACTCCATGAACAATGGATCCTTTGCCACAAATCACATTAGGTTTGTGTCATTTATCACCACTTCATGTACTCATTATGGAGCAACAATTGCCATGAGCATTGAGGTGGAGTCGAGGAACTTCAAGATTATGACATTATGATCATTGATGTGAAGTACTAGAGGTGCACCGTTGTGTCATTTTCATCATTGAATTAAAGTGTGATGTTGTGAATGCCTATTTGCCAAACTTTGAAATGCAGGCATGTTTATTTTTTGGAAATTAAGTGGTTTTTTGTTTATTTTCTAAATAATGAGCACTGTGGAGCACATTGGATTCTAGAGTTTGGATCTATGATTTTTTGCAACTTGCATTATTTTATTTATTTATAATTGTGAGCATGGCGAATTTCTATGAATATATAAACATTGGACAATTTGTGTTTAGATAATCTATGTCTAGACTTTGGACTTTGTGGCCTCTATGTGTAATGTGCAATGTGCACAGTGTGCACAACAATTTTTTCTTGAAGTTCACGTTGTGTGAATTTGATGGCTTCAATAGAAGTGTGAAGCGTAAATTAACCAACATTGTTTTACCTTTTTCTTCAAGTCCAGTTGTAATCCTGATGATAGATCTTTTTTGGTGATCCCACCTAAGTTTGTAGTAATGCCTTCTTTTGAGGCAAGCTTCAACGACAACAAGGTTGCATCAAACTTGGAATCAAAATGTAGCAATCTTGTTGTGCAATTGGTGTGCCCAAGTGGTTTATCGACCTTTTTTCCCCCTATTACACCTGATCTATCTGAGATCCAAGTTTTGCCAAATGAAAAAGACAAACCACTACCAAAGATTTTTTTTAAAATTATGATATTTCTCGCAAATGCAAAGACATATGAACTACATAGTTTCCGTGGGTAGAAATGCTTAAGAGTGGTTTTGGAAAAATTGACCATGTGAGGTGCATTGTGTGTTTGGCTATGAAGGCAAAAGAGGTTATTTGGGTCTTAAATTGGACAAGTTTAAAAAACATGAAGGAAAAACAAAAGTAGTTTGAGATATGCCACATTTGGGTGAGAAGGAATGGGAGTTTTATGTGAACAAGAAATGCACCCATGCCAAAAATGAGGTAATCTATTTTCAACAAAGTCATATTTCCATTGTTGAACACGTGATTTATGGAGGCTTGAAAGGGGAAAGAGGAAGAAAAAGGGAGCAATTTGCCACCATTTTGCATATTTTATAATAGGGTCGTCCTATGTTGGAATTTGAGGCCATGAAACCATTTTTTTTTTTCAATGTTCCCCTAAACCCTAAACATCATTGGAATGATTATGCTAATTAGATAATGGTTGAATCCTTACACAAGTAGGTCATTAACAAAATGCAAAAGGTTGTTGCAAATTCAAGGTATCTTGTTATTTCCTGTGATGAAGTCACCACAATTAATAACCAATCATGGATTTCAATTCATTGCTACATTGTTCAAAATTGGTGTCATTTACATGTATTGATTTTTTTTTAATAGGTCATTGAAGGAGGAGGTTTTGATAATTTAACTAAAGTGAGTATGGATGCCTTAAGAAAACATGCATGTGATTTTGATATAGATGTTGTTGCAAAATTACATTTGGCATTGATGGTGCAAATGTTTTCTAGGAGGTGAGGAATGGTGTTACACGCCAAATACAAGATAAATATGTTCCCCACTTGGAAGGTATTCATTGCATGCACATTGCACTAATTTGGCAATGCACATTCTATTTCATATCCTTGTTGTGAAGTGCATAAAAGATTTACTTTAGTCATTATATTCATTTTTTTCATAGTTCAAAAAAACACTTTGAGTTTTTGAAGCTTGTAGATTTGATGAAGGCGAAAGGGAACAAGGTCTTGGAAAATGTAAGAACATGTTAGATTAACATGCTCAATCTAGCAAAACGAGCTCTTTCAATGTACATACCATTAGTTGCAAATATGGCTAAAGATAGTTCATCTTTGATGGCCACTCAAGTGAATTTTGAGCTTCTTTGTGATGTAAATTTGCTCATTTCCCTATCTTATTTGATGCCCATGTTGGAGACTATCCATGCATTAATCAAATTTACACATAAAAGGGATGTTTTTGTTTGTGATTATGTTGTAACAATCAAGATTTGCCAAGGACAATTATATATTCACTATTCAAATCTTGGCAAAAAAATACACATTTAATGTTGTCAAAGAGTTCCATGATTTGGCTGATTGCAATCACAACATAGTGCATTTAAAATGGAAAGCAAGTTCTTTGGACCTCAACACCTCAAGTGTTGGATTTTTATGTTTTGATTATGCAGGTTTTACTTTATGGGCTACAAGTTTAGATGCCCATGGGCAAAAGATCCATGTGTTTTAGGAGATCTTCAATGGTCTTGTGGATGCTACAAATGCATTTTATTCAAGTTTTTTTTGTTTCAACCCATTTTGAGTATATATTCATTTGAGTTCATTTGAGTTTGTGTTTGTTTGAGTAATGAATACATTGTTTAAATACATTTGATTTTGATTTTATCTCTATCTATTTTAAACCTTTTTTATTTGAGTTTATTTAGGTTTGTGATTCTACATCTATTTAAGTGCAACAAGGGTTTTGCAGCAATGCATGCAATCTTGATGTGAATACCTAATATGCAAAAACTCAACATGTTTGAGTTAGTTTGAATTTTTATTTAAGTCAATTTGAATCAGTTTGAGTTAATTAGAGTTTTTGCTTAAATCAATGTGAGTCAATGTAAGGATCTAAGCTTAAGTCTACTTGAATTCAGACTTTGTAGGAAAAAAAATAGTTTGAAAGTCTTTGTTTGAGTCTGCTTGTCTTTAATTCTTTAAGTTTGAATTTGTCTTTGTTTAAGTTTATATTTGAAATTTAGGTTTGTGACTCTATGTCTATTTGAGTGTAGCAGTGCATGCAATCTTGATGTGAATACCTAATGTGCAAAAACTTAACATGTTTGAATTAATTTGAATTTTTATCTAAGTTAGTTTGAGTCAATCTAAATTAGCCAAAGTTTTTGCTTGAATTAGTGTGAATCAATCTAAAGCTTTGAGCTTAATTCTACTTGAATTTGGATTTTGTTGGAAAAAAATAGTTTATAAATCTGTCTTTGAGTTTGTTTTTGTCTTTTTGAAGTTTGGATTTGTTTTTGTCTAAATCTGTCTTTGAAGTTTGAGACTATCTTTGTTTCTTTGAGTTTGTTTGTGTTTTAGTTCGTCTTTGTCTTTTTTAGTCTCTTTTTGTCCAAGTATTTTTTTGTCTCTTTAAATCTATTTTTGTTTATCTAAATTAATATGTCTAATTTATTTGTAGGTGTATAAGTTTGTTTGAACTTTTTAAGTAGTAGAAAAGAAGGGTATGTTTAACTCTATGCATAAATGCCTTTTCTCTATTACTTTCAAGGTATACCACGTTAGAATCTGGATGTTTGGTTACAATTTGTGACCTTGTAATCACTTGTCCTTTGAGTGGTTTTATTTGCAATTGTAATTGAATCACTAATATTGGAATTAAGCTCAAGGTTTCCACCATCTCATATCATGGACGTTATGGGAATTTGCTATCCCTAGTATCAGTTTCAAGTTGATGTGGAAGATAATTTGAATCATCATCTTTAGTTGATCAAATCACACTAATGCACTAAATGGAACCTGTCAAACTTTTAGACTCAAATACATCCTTGGAAGTGGCCATGATTCGTCCATCCATTTTATTCACAAGTGGTCTTGAGATGCAAGCTAACATATTTAAGATCACCATGAAGTCCAATGTTGTTGCAACAATGGAGGCTCCATTTCATGTTAATCCTTTGACATGGCTTTGAGGCATTCATTCTAGAAATTTTCAAGTTGGCAAAGATAACAATAGTGCAAGTGTTGGGGTCAATGGAAGATGAACACACAATTTCCACATTATTTCATGAAGTCAAAATTGAGGAATTTCTTCAATTAACACTTGCACACAATTATTGGGATGTATTCCCAAACTTTTTTCACTTTGAACACCTTCCCATATGACACATGTTTTGATGATCGGAAGTAGTAAAAACCTAAGCGAAGTTTGAATTAAGTTATAATGGAAATAATTTAAGGCCTTCTCAACTCTCAATGATGATAACTTTTGGTTAGAGTAGTGTGGTTTTTTGCTAAGGAAATTAGAACATCAGGTTTAGGGTTGAAGTTGAAGATGCACCATTGAAGGTTTGTTTGATTAAGTCTTATTGAGTCTGTTTGATTCTATGTTTGTCTGTTTGTCTAACTCTATGTCAATCTACGTTTGTAATATGTATGAGTTTAAGTATGTTTTTGAATAGTGAGTATGTTTGATTTCATGTATTTTAAATTCTATTTGAATTAGGCAATTTGCGAATTTGTGTCTAATATTTGAGTCTTTCTAAGTTTGTGTTTATCTGAGCAATGAAAACTTCTAATTTTGTGTCTTTTTATTATGTTTGGGTTAGAGAGTCTATGCCTATTTGAGACTTGAGTCCATGAGTTTGTCCATAAGTTTGTGTCTAAATTTGTCTCTGTTTATTTGAAGGTCTGGACTTTGTATGTCTAAGTTTGGTTGAAGCATCAAATTTCAAAGTATATTTGCATCTTGGTTTGAAATTTTGAATCTTAATTTGAGTCTTGATGTCTAATTGAAGTTTAAGAAACAAGTTTGAAAATCTCTATCTATTTGTTTTGAGTGTCATGTATTTGAAGTGAATGTCTAATATATATCCACTATTCAATATTATGTTCTATTATATACTGTCCAATTTTGAGTTTGAGCTTGTGTCTGTCTGCATAGTGTGTCCTAAGTTCTACCTCCTAATTTCTAACTCCTGTTGTGAACAATCAATCACCCAACAATGACAAAGGACTTTATTCAAGTTGAAGAGAGTTCTACACATAGATAGCTCTATACTACATAGATGATAGTGCAATTTATATTGCTATAGAGCTATGTAATATATAGGTTCTGTCGCCATATTTTAGATTATGTGATATACATTTTGCCAGTTTCTGCTGGTGCAAATTTCCATATCTTGCCAACTTGTAATGAATTTTTTTTATTGCACATAGCCAGATTTCTATTTATTGAAATTTTGTGTAGCAAGAAGTTCCACAATACAACATCTGCAGTATTGCCAGATATGAATTCCAATTAAATGTCTAAGAGGCACCCGCTCAAAATTACAAATTCCTTAAAAAAAAGGGCTGAAGGGATCTGACCCCAGAGACCTTTAGATGCTGTACTTAGTGTTGACAGCAAGAGCTTCTGTAGGTTTCAAGCACCAGGCACTTAGTTTGTTTGAAAAGCGTCTCTTCTCTGCCATGAATGTATGCATCTCTGGTTTCGACGTGGATTGACATACTGGGTGAGATTATGTGTGCCCTAGTTTTTCGCTACACAGTGTTTGTGCGGTTCTTAGAATTAGAGACAGATATTGAAAGAACCGCCCAACACTTTGCCATAATGGGCCTACTATCTTCGTCTTGTCTTTTCCAACTCTTTCGTCGTGCTCGTTGTCTCCTTGTTGGTGGTGGTGGTGGTCGTTGTCGTCTTCTCCTCTTCCTCTTGCCCAGAGAGATGTCTTGGAGCTGAAACTGGACGGACGATTGTACACTTTTTGTTGTCGTCTCGCAGTAGCGTTTCCTTTTTCCTCTGCTAATTTCTTGTACTTTTTTTCCCCCCCCCTTTACAAACTCTCTCCCCATCGGACTGCCTCTTCTATTTCTTTCATGCTTTTTATCTGGCTTGATTTCATCACCTCGCCGATTGCTTCAGACCTTTGTATACGACGTTGATTCCTGGAGCGGCTCCTTCATTATATGTATCTCGCCGTTTCACCGATGCCTTTCTCCTTGCCCTCCTTTTTTTTTGGATTTGTTTGGGGGGGGGAGGGAAGGAGGGGTTTGTGCACCCTTCCACCATCAACACTCCATGCACATCTTGAGGATTGTTTGATATTGACGACTATTTGGTGATATTTTCAATGGAAATTTCTTCAAGGAGGGTCTTCTAGTGTGGAAACCACGCCCTCTCAGGCTTTGACCGGTTGGATCTGTTTTCTCTTCCCTCACTTCCCTTACTCAGGTGCATTTTTCTCTATCCTATCTCTGTGTAGTTTCGGGTTCTTTTTCTTCTCCTGCCTGTGTGCCTGTTCCAACAAATTGTCAGTATTTTTCGTTTTTCCTTGATTTTCGCATGTGGTTCCGTGTTTCGATCATACTCTGAGGGGGTCTTGTTTGGGTTCAGAACGAGTGTTGTTTGAGGAGTAGGAGCTTGGTAACTCTGACTCCTTTTTTGTGTTCCTTAAATCAGCCAGTGCAGGATATCAATTTCAGACATATTGTTTAGATTTCTCAAACTAGTGTTCCCTCTGGAGAAGTATTGTTGGGCTTCTTTGTGGTCCTTTCTCCTTCAGAGGGAGGACTTCAGATGGGCAGGGGAGCTTTGTTCAAGAAGGGGCCATAAAAAACCTACCACCTGCAAGTTCTGGAAAAAATTCAAGAAATCCATTACTAGCATTGACAGCAGAAAGTTTTATCAGGCATTTGAACACTAGTAGAGAATGTTCTCCATTGTAGCTGTCCACAAGTGACTGTTTATCTGTTTTTTTGCAACAAGGTCTCAAAAAGAACCCTCAATAAATATCGCTCTTCAGCATGTTAAATGAAAGTGTCGAAGTTAGGATATGAGATTTCAATAATCAGCAGCTCTTTATAGTATATACTAGGTGTGCACAATTCAACTGATAACTTTAAGATTGAAACTCAGGATCTGAGATTCTCTACTGAGATGAAACTGAGGTGTGCTGTATTCGGGACTATTATCAAGGTGAAGGGTACTATGCTTGCTACTGTAGTTCATATGTGAGCTGCACCATCTTGTATCTGCATGACAAAGACTGTTTGTTTGTGAGTTTAGGGTTAGGAAATGCAGATTGCAGGTTCCATTTCCTGCTATGTGGATTGTTGCAAACCGTGGGTGTACCCTAGTCACAATCTTTGTCCTGCAAAAATAAAATATTTTAGCCTTTTTCAAACTTTTTCAGGCTACAACAGCAGAAAGGATGCCAAGTGCAGCTTGCAGTTCTGGAAAGTGCTGCTGTTACCATTCCTGGCATTGTCCTTGAGAAGCTTGCAAGGACATCAACATTCGTATGCTTAGAAGTGAAACCTGGACCTCCCAACTGGGGCCTCCTGCACTGCATGTATGGGGTGTGTGTTTCTCCTCCTTGTATCTTCTGTTCTCTGATGACTGCAAAGAGAGCATCTTTGTTTCAAGATTTTATGTCATCTGGGAAAAATAATATCTTCCCTTAATCTTTGTGCAAGATTCTTGTATGAAATCGTTGGCAAAGTTCATGGAAAGGATTCAAAGACATATCTCTTATGAGAGGTTGGTGTGCTGGGATGGGGATGGGGATGGTAATGCATGCATTTGCAACAGAGCAGTGGTTGTGTCGGAGGTTTTGCCAGGCCTCCACCTATAACTGCCCCTGAGAAATCCAGACCAAAGAAATCCCGAGGATCCAAGCGGTATGTTCAGGGCCATACTGCCCATCCTCCTCGAGACTGGTGGACCTCAAGCTCCAATGACATGGACAGCAATGGGATGCTCAATGCTCGTTCTTTTCAGAACTTCCCAATTAGCACCCACTCCCTCCATATCAACACCTCCAGCAACTCCACCTTTTCAAATCATGGTTAGTATTTTTTCCTCAGGCACATTACTTCTTTTTTGACCTACTTTTCTATTGGAGCAATTTGTTATATTGGATCACCCTTGATCACAACAGTGAGTGCAAGGGCTAGGAAAACTTAAACAAGATTTTCTGTGGCTTGACAGCAGTTCTACTCTTCCAGACTTTGAGAATTTCATGTACCTTAACCAAGACTCTTTTGGTAGCGGCATATACCCAAAAACATCTTGTGAGTTGAATTGTATGTCTAAAGGCTTCTCTTGTAATTTCTTGGATCTAGCTGTGATACAAAGTCTTCAAGGTTTATCCTGTGACATTTTTGACAAATGCTCTCAACTGGAGTATGCAGGTATTGAAATGATTAGAATGCCTCATGTTCAATCCAATATCTCAATTACTGTGAAGCTTGGGGTTATCAACAGTCAATTTTAGAGATTCTTGAGGCTTTGTAGTTGTAAAAGTTTTTGTCTTTCAGATGGTCAGTCTTATTGTCTTTCTGAAGGAAAAAGGCTACCCTTTAAAAATTCTTCTAAAGAGAACTGGAGGGTTGCTTATTAAAGAAAAATTCCTTTTTGGAATTTCCGCTTTTGGAGTTTTCAAGATGATTTTGTTTAGAGTCTTGTAAGTGGGGAGCTTCTTGTAAGCCCACTTGTTCTTAGTTTTTCCCTGCCGTCCTTTCTTTTCCCTTTCTTTTGGTCTGTTTTTTGTCTTGTCCTTGTTGTTGTGTCTGTTGCTAGCCAGTAGTATGGCTGAGTCTTCTTGTTGCTTCCAGAATTGCAGCAGAAACTCAGTCTGCAGGTTGGTGCTTGTCACTGACCTTTAGCCACTGTAGGGAGCTGATGAAGTCAGTGGGGAAGTTGTGGTAGTTAAGTCACTATCATACATACTACTGTTGATAGTCTCTGAACAGGTGTGAGACTGGCACTTTTGTTCATACCGGTGTGTGCTTTTTTGTTTGGTCTGTCTTTCCTAGTTTGGATCTTCCTGTGGCTTCCTGATGAAGTGTTAACCTTTCTGTTTTTTCTTCATTGTGGAATGGAGATTTCTCTATTCTTATGAAAGATATACTCTTCAGCTATTCTTAGCACAGCAACAGTGAGGGTTTCCAGTGCTGGTTCATGACAGAATGCATGTGAAGCTTGAAAAACTTACCAAGAGTCATATGCATTGCTTCCTTGTAATCTGTCCTCAAATTCTGATGTGGAATGAATTGAGTTGAGAAGCTAATGAGTGCAGCTGCATATGCAGGGTTGATGTTGTGGAATGAGCAACGGGAGGAGTGGGTGGGAAATAAACCTAGGCAGCAATCACAAGGGTCCCGTGAATCTGTAATCAGGTTGACCCTTCTTCACTCATGTTGTCTGTGGGATGCAAACCTACCACAGTCCAGTATAGCCCCTGTAGGATAATGGGCATGCAGTCACCCTGTAACCACTCAGTTTCACTGCATGCGAGTCCAAGAAAGCCAGTACTTATGTGAATGAGCTCCTGCACTCATGCATTTATACTGTCCTTTGGAAACCATCCTTTTTGCCCTTCATGCTTTTAGGAGCTTGTTTAGTGCTAGTTTTGTGAACTGACATCATTACCAAGTTAGAAAGAGCTCATATTAACTATCAGTTGACTATGTGGTGCAGTAGGAGTACAACCTATGAGGATTTTCTTGGCACCAGCCGTCCATTTCCACAGCCTGTTCACTTACCGGTATGTCTGTATAACTCCACAAGAATTTTCTCCTCTCCTGAGTAGCTTGAGCTCTTGTTTTGGCTGATGATTTTTATTTGCTGAGCAAGCATGGCTTATAAGGAGCACCTTCTGCTGCAACATCCACATCCAGTTGTTTTGTGTCCAGAACTGCAGCTATTTATCTATAGGATGACTAGTCTTGTCACCCTCTTATGGATTTCCACTTTCCACCTCATTCCCCTTGGTCAGTTCACTTGACCTGACAAATGCTTCAGTTCTGTTTTCATCTGGGTTTGTAACTCCTGCAGATCTCTGGTGATTTGCATAATGTGTGCAGGAAATGGTGGAATTTTTAGTTGATGTGTGGGAGCAAGAGGGTTTATATGAGATACGATGACTGAGATTCTCACATCAATTCTTTGTGGTTGGCTCTTGATTTGTGTTCATGTTCCTGGGTGGGTCACAAACAGCTCACTGAAAGTATATGAGTGATGTAGAAGTGACACATGGATTTTTTAGCCTGTGTTATTTACATAAGCAAGTTGACTGGTTGATAAGGAATAGAATTGGCAAGATGGGGCTGAATGGTATTGGTCACCAAATGTTGTCTTGAAGAATTTTTGCATTGGATGTCAAGATGTTAAATTCCAGCTCCAAATTGACCCTCTGAGCAGCTTGTGTTCTCTACTCATTTGACTTGAATCAAAAAGAGATTCTGGGTAGCTTCAGTATCAGTAAATAGACCATGAAGTCAACCACACCTTCCACTAACCATACATTGCAGTTTCTCACTTACAAAATATAATAAAAGATAGCGCGGCGTCTGTCCAACTGCTTGTGTTGTAGTGCTTGCTATTTTATGGCCCAATTTTGTTTTGGGTGCACTATTGCTTCAAACTACGATGTTGCATTGTTGAACTTTGTGTGGAGCAAAAAGGTTCAATCAAAAATGTGATCAGAATTTCCAGTTGGAGAAGGTTTAGAAGATTTACGTTCAGTGTTTTTTGAGGTCAAGAGAGTAGAGAGTACTGCCAAGTGCATCATGAAACTGGAGATGAAGAGAAGCAACAGTCATGGAGACTGAGACAAAGCCCTGCCCATCATAGCCAAACTGAAGCCCATCTTCTTCTGTGGGAGTTTGCATCCCTTGCCATGCTTTTGATCCTCCCCCACTTGTGATAAAGTGGACATCACTGTGATTCCAAAAGCCCCCCCACAAAAAAAATTAGTGCAGCAATCAATAGTAACCATTTGCCTCCTCCCCAGTCCATCCATTGGGAACTGCATCCCTTCATAGATGTTGAAACAAGAGCCCAACTGAGACCAGAAATCAGGTCTCCTCACCCATGCACCAGAGGAGTGTCCACTGACTAGGCCCACTCCTACATTAGCTACTGCACTCTAATGCTTCCAAGGAATGGAACTTGTCAGCAAATTATCATCATGTCTTCTACAGATATGCTTGCAAAACTCACTCAGAAGAGCATCATAACTCTCCAGATGTACGAAATTGTCAAATAGTTTGCAGCATTTCCTAAATGCAACCAAAAAAATTCATGGGGTAGTTAGGGTTGGGGATATCTGTGAACACTTCTCATCTTAAAGGGATTTGAGCAGTGAGATGAGATCCAGATGATCACAGCCTGACTAGGCTGAGTTCACATACAAATTTTTGGTCCAGTTAAACGCATCCTCCATAGGTAGGTGAGTAAAGGACGGTCTGAAAGGCATCCAAGGCATGTTTAAGCAAGAAGAATAGGAGATAAAGGGATACCTGTCAGAGTGCTTGATGTATTCAAGGCAATGGTCATGACCATTGATGTAAAGATCAACATTTTGGGCCTGCATCACCACAGCCATTTCCAAGCTCTTTTCAATAATATCAAAATAAGCAAGGAAGCATTGGTCATCTCCTTTGATAATATCATTTGGAACTGGTCCTCCCATTCAAGCTGGATATTATTCTATTTTCAAGTATTGTCACACCACAGTTGTCTAGAGACACACAGAAAACCTGAGTCCTGACAAAAGAGAAAGAACTTGATGTATAAGTCAAGGACAGCTTGATGTGTTTCTAGTCCTTTAAGAGAATCTTTCCCACTCCACCTTTTACAAACCTGAGATGAAGTTTATAAAAGAAAAAACCCTAACTTTGCAGTTCTTGAGAGACAAATGTGAACTGTACTCATTGGGCTATCATTCACTTGGTGCCTACATGAAGTACAACTAATATTCATGTATTGGCAAAATGTGGATCTCCTATGTGGAACAACTGGTCCTTTTTGTGCAGGTGGATGGCAGCTCTAAATGGCATAATCTGCACTGGATCCAAATTGTGAAATCTCAATATACTGTGACAAGCAGACTCTCCTTTCCCAACAATGTATAATGGCTGAGCAAAACATAGTTCAAAGCTTAAAACTGAAAGCTCTATCAGAAATTTCAACAACTGGAGCAGGGAGAGCAAATCTTACTTCTAGAATTGGAAGCACTTGTTGGACGAGCTCGAGAGTATCCCCATGGTGGCCTAAGCTATGAATGGTGTGGTGCCCTACCACTATCTTCCATGTGGCTGCAGACTGTTCCAATGCGCTGCTCAGATTCTGTTCACCAACAATAAGCCATAGACTTGTCAACTATTTCTCCAGTATATATGCTCAAGTATCAAACTCTTTAGCAAGCCAATTGACCTATGAGGCTAATCTATGAGGTTACAGGGGTTCAACACAACAAAACTTTGCAGGAAACTGTTATGTCAGTTCCAGCCAAATAGAACAAGTACAAGTGTGCCCATAGTGTGTGGGTGTTACTCACAAAACATCATACCATCACCTTTATCATAAATGCCAGCAACTAGCTGCCAGTACTTCCCTCTAACTTCATCAGCTCCAGATGGTGGGTGTAGATAAGTGTATAACAATCTGCTCAGAATTCCAGGCAAAAAGTTTATACAATTATTTATGTCCTGAGTTTTGCACTTCTGGAAGCAATGGGAAGACACAGTAATCATGTCAGTTACCACTCAAGAGACACATCTAATCAAGAGAAGTCAACAACATTGCCATTCAAGCTGCAAATTTTTTGATCAGCTTCATTTCATTTTATCTTGCCCTTGTACAAGCAAGGATCTACCCCAAGGCATAGGGGCACCTGGATAGAAGGTAGTGGTTGGGAACTTCAAAGTGTGGATTTTTGTGATAGACCATATGCTTTCTAGTGGCTAAAGTGGATGTACTGCATCCAAGTTCATGCTTGCTTAAAGGTTATGTTCAATACACGGGCCCATCAACCACACATTGTAGTGTATTGACAAGTATACCTGGTGATCCTTTTCCTCTTCTTACTGAACCTGTGTCTTTGTCCCACAATTCACCTTTTCCAGAGTATATAGTACAACAGCACAACATAAATGGATGATCATATATACCGATTCACCTATATTCACTAAGCACCATGAACCATATCTATAAAATTTCAGAGAAATTTCCACATGTACACTGTCAATACTGATCACAGAGATTTTGACAGGTCACTAGAATGGAGATACAAACCTGGACTTGTGACCACAGTTGCTCTTCTCGAGGAGCAAGACCCCTCGAATCAAAAGTCTCCTTGCCTGTTGAATTCCAGTACTCATCCACAAATGGTGTGGTATCAATGAAGAAAAATTCCACAAATTTTTCACATTCTCCTGCAACACAACAGCTACAAAAATAAAAAACTGCCACTGTGTAACATAATACGGATGCAAGGAATCTGGAGCCACAATGAAATTGCACAGGGGTGGTGCTCTTAGACCTGATTATAAGGTGAGCAGTTTGCACATAACTCATTAATGATGTATCCAAGACAAGAGCACAAAATTAGGAAGGGTAGAGGAGAAACTCTTTACAAGCATGAAAATTCTTCCCAGAGATGTACTTCCATACCTATGTAAGAAGGACCACAGAGGGGGCATTGTATTTGAAACTGACGGTGACAAAACCAGCGCCAGTCCCTTTGTGGAAGAAAATCACCCAGCAGTGCTAGCACATCGCCCATGTAGTCATGATTTCCTAAAACTGTCACAGCAATTCCTCCCAACACTCACATCAGGCAATGCAAGAAATGGGCATGTCCTTATCTTTCAAAATGTCAGAAGCCTTTTACACGCAAAATGAGAATGAGTGCAGTTAAAACCTTACGAGAGTCACTCATAAAGCGTCAGACCATCATTTCAGGCTTTTGCAATGGTTGTTGGGGTTTTTTTGGTGTTGAACATAGAAATCCCCAAGGCAGGAAAAAGAGGAGATGTTGATATATACCAGTATACCAAGTTTTCTGCAAGCTTGGAGCTGTGTAAATGTCAGTGAATGAATCTGAAAACTTCTGGTCCTCAGGTCCTATCAGTCCATGCTGATAGAAGTTGTCTCCAGCAGAAATCACAAAGTCAATGTTGAGATCTTGTCCAACTCTTCCCATCTGCACATGAACCAACAACAGACAAATGCCTGCTTACAGGGCCCCATCAACAGATCATGTTTATGGTTGCAACAGATGATTGTCTGCAAAAGAACAATCCTATGGCAATGAGACTTACAAAGTGATCTTGGAAATGCAAAAGTCATCACTGAGTACTCTTTTCTCCCCATGAATTCCAGTCATATCTAAATAGAATCAGGCATCCTCGAAGCACAAGTGCTCAGAGAATATGATCCCAACCCTTCACAAGATATATACGGAAATGGGGCAAAAGCTTGCATAAGGTTGATTTCAGAGAGGTTGATGATCTCAGATGAGAGAGAGAGAGAGAGAGAGAGAATGAAACAATTGTTTCTCTGCAGACTCCAACTGTTTCTCTTCTGCAAATTCCATACCTGTGCCGCAACCAATGTTTGATTGTAGCGTCCTCTGCGGCCCCAGTCGCCTACCACCAAGAAGTTCAATGGGAAAAGCGAGGGTGGAGGATAAAGGGGTCCTGCTGCAACCATATTCTCATTTGTGGCATACCATGAAGCCACCACACATCCTAAGCAAAATCCCACAAGCATTGCTCCCACCGTCTTCCCAAGGCAAAATCTCCGTCTACTTCCGCTATCGCGAACTGGCACCTACGGTGATGAACATTCCCCATTCCATCTTCAACCTTCCAAGCAGGAAAAAAAAAAGGTTTCCCGGGAGAGAAAACGCTACGACAACTCTGTCGATAAAAATATCATGAATCCAAATTGGACATAACTAGAGAGAGAGAGAGAGAGAGAGAGCACGAAATGGAAAGGAGAAACGAGAATGAAGGAGATGGAAGTCTATAGTACCAAGAAAACAAAATAAAACACAGAGCGCCGACATGAAATGAGCAAAGAACAACAGTAGCAGCAGCATTTAGGTACCTGCAGCGCAGAGAGCAGGCCGATCTCTTCGTCTCTGAGCGGCCTCGCTTCCCAGCTAGCCATTGTAAAATTCCTTCACGCAATTCGGATGACAAGCTGTGCAACAACGATTGAATTCTTCTGCAACAACAAACAAACAAACAAAAACACCCTGTTGATTGAAAGAAAATGACAAGCTACTGACTTACAACCCAGAGAAAAGCAACCGAGTTGCAAATTTTTAAGAAAGTGGGAGCATGCAACCAGATCAGCACTCACAATCTACATACAAAACTATCCAACCCACAAATGTCGTAAGAATCATGAGAGACGTGAGAGAGGAGGAGGCGGCACACGAGGGAGAGGAAGGAGCGAAAGAGAAGGAGAGCAGCGGCGGGGAGCATGCTGCAGACGGACGCGCAGTAACTTCCGTATTTACCATGTATTCATCTACAAGTATTTACCAGGTAATCATCCCCTAATCTACCATTTAGTAAGTGTTCGTTCTGCTGATGAGTCTGCTGAACTAGGCTCTCAATGGCTCTCATCCATTTCCTAAACTAACTTGGACTTCGATCATATTAAATTGTTTCAGTTTTTTTATGATCATATTACTTGATAATTTAATTTTCATATTGAATTTTTATTTCAAATTCCACAATCAAAGTTATGATTATTTCAATATTTCATTGAATGAATGTTTAAATTCATCATGATAAAATTCAATTCATGTTTCAATTCTCATGGGAAAAAAAAAAAAACACAAACTTCATAGCATAGATAACATTAACATGAAAACACATAACATACATCTTTTCATGTCCATATTGGTGGGTAGTTATTAGTTACATAGGTGTGGAATATGTAAGTGTGAACAACACAATCAAACAAACAACATTTTTTTAATTATATAGATTACATGCCACTTGAATTGAATATGAAGTGAAATGAATTCAAATTCAATTGAAAAAACAAGGATGCAAATTAGCTCATCAATATGGTGTTGGAAAAAAGTAAATATATTCTGAAAACACACCTTTCCATGCCTTGGAAATAGGCTAAATAATTCCAATTTGGAATTGTCCCAATTGCATCCAATTTTTTCCAACCATGAGGAAAGTGGCAGCAAACTTTCAAAGGAAGTGGAAATGTGGAGAGATCAAATTTTATCTCTTTTTATCAAGCATCTATGACAAAACATTCCTTTGGGGCAATGGTGGAGGGGGGGGGGGGTTGTGTGTTCATTGTGATGTAAAATTTCACTACCAAAGAACACTCTAAATGGAGGGTTACCCCTAGCCAAGCCAATTAAACTAAGGCCAAAAATTAAAAATTTCAACTAATAATGATTTGATATGAATCAAGGCCAATATGCTTGAAAGAGCCTTTTTCCCTACACCATAGCTGTTTGTTTCCTTCCGCTGATGGGCTCCAATTTTTGCATCACTATGACAGCTTGAAGAATTCACTCACCCTTCCTAATGGTATTTTCAAAGTATAGTGCTTTAACCTTAAAGTTCATATAGGATTTAATTTGTCTATCTCATATATTATGTTTTACAATTGCTGAGAAGACATTCAATGTGATGGACGGTGAGCCTCTTTGTTGAGTGTAAAATGGGCAAATTACACCCATTTCAATTCACAATCACCATGAATCTGTTAAAGAAGGTTGTTTGTTTGAATACCAAGCCACAGTGCCCCTAACTGCGCTCCTGGTACTGTTGGAAAGCCCTCAATGAGCAGTGGTGCACTAATGTGGTTTTGTTAAGGTTAGACCTATGGTGCAAGGGTTATTGAGTTTGAATAATTTAATTAATTGAAAAGTCATTAGAATGAAAACTAAAATTTATAGGGAAATTGGAACGAACTTCTGGTATTTGCTGGAAATAGCTCAAAGATTAGGATTTTATGGAGGTAAGATTTTTAAAATTTAAGACCTAAGGTGCAGGAGACAATGAATCTTCATCATTGAAAATTCCATAAAAATTCAACAAAATCAAAAAATCTTAGAGTTCACACTTGGGCCCAAACATAGGCCATACTAGTTTAGACCAAATGTGAACACCCATTGCCCACAACCTTACATGAGTGAATTGCCTCTTGTAATGATTTTTCATTCAACTCTAATAATATGCCGAAGTTGTGACAATTGACTGTCTGCAACCCTTGGTATTTGTGATATCTGACCCTCACATCTTATGCAACATTTCATTAGACTCTAAAAATGATGAATCTCTAGAAGAATTTGGGTCACAAACCCAGCAGCTTGGTGATTTGTATGCAATCTTGTCTACAGTTGGCATTGGACCTGAACTTGCCAGAAAATTATCATTATTGAATCTTGAAGTCTGGCTAGGACAGAGCGGTTTTGCATGGTGTGCATGTCATGCTCTTTTGCTTCTGGTTCAGTGGATTTCTTTCCTCAAGGCCTTGCTAATTACTTTCAGGGCACTTCATCCACAATTACGTTTTCTATACTCATTATCTTGAATCCTCATGGCTTCTGGATCCTCCTATGGTCATTTGAGTGCTTAATTTTAGGAATTTGGTGTATACACTTTTGCCAAATCTGAAACCAAGGTAGAGCTATGTACCATGCATGCTAGTCAACATCATGACTGAGTCTTCCTGTTGCATCTAGAAATCTGAAAAAAAGAAAAGGATGTAGATTTAGTTTTGCATACATTTTGCTCTAAGTTTTGAGAAGAGTATTATTTGCTTATTGGCTCCCAATGTTTTGAGTCAATGAAGTCAGTAGAAAGCAAATGCCACCTAAATACTATCATTCATGATGAAGGTGATCATCTGGTACTTTGTGACATTCACAAGGTTATGATCAAATGTATTCTTGTTATGTTTGTTTAAATGCTTGTCCAGAATTGATAGAATATTTGTTTGAATACTTTACTGTGGAATTCATGGAGTTTGTCTCTGTAATCACATGGATATGGCAACCCAATGATCCCTCCCTTGCATCAGACAACACCCTGGTCTACCTCTTTCCCCACATTCTATACTATGGGCTGAGCACTTTAGCACATGAAAATCATCAAGCATTACTTGTAAGTATCTCCAACATGCAATGTGTTTCAACCATCAGAAAGAGCACAAGAGTCCTTGTATGTGCAGTTGGTAGCTCAGAAAGTCAAGGTGCCAAATAGTGCTCAGAGTGGTAGGTGTTCATTATCAGACATGGTGTTGGGAGTCCTAAACATGTGTACAACAATTATTGTTGTTCAAACCACTGCTCAGTTTTGTTTTTGGTTCTTGTTCTCTTTTGTTTGGGGTTGGGCCAACTTAAATTAAGTACTGAGAAATCCTCAGTGCCTGGCCCAGATGATCAGATACTATGGTGCCACTAGGCTTCATGAGTCTTAGAGAAGAATGGGGTATGTAAGGAGCACATGCTTTTCTCCCAGTACATGCTACAATGCAAACTTCCTGTGCCATAGAGCCACATGCAGTGCAGTAGGGTTGTCCATGAATAGCTGAATCAAATTTTTAATGGTCTCTGATGCACCATGGATTGAACTGGTTTAAGAATCTTAAGCCTGACCTTGAGTTCAAAAATGTGTTATGAACATAGCCACTCAGATGAACCAAAAAAAGTCAAATGAAAAGGCAGGAGAGCCACCAATGCACCAATCCCAAGTGCATTTGTCCATTGGGAGAAAGACCTCTTGCCTTGAAGAAAGGCCATCCTGGAAATCAACAACAAATGTTGAAAGATGCTGTGTTCCACATTACAAGACTGTGTAGCACCAAGGAGGATGATAGTAAGAAAGACTGCCACTCTTGATACATAGCAGGAGGAGAAAAGGAATTCTGGAAGATCTTGGAATTCTGAAGGAGGTTAATGGAAGCCATGTGCTTGCAGAGCACCAATGATGCAAAAACTGAATAATAGATTCATTACTTTGTGGGCACTTGTTCTGTTTGTGGGGTAGATACATGGGGTAGATACATCCCCAGGATGGCACCACTTATACATTTTGTTTATTCCTTCTTCTATTAGATGGCAATGTGTCAAAATGTCATCTACAAAAAATTAGATTTTCACCAGAGAGTTTTTTTGGGGATGTTTTGCATGTATCAGATGGACAATGCATCCATCCTCTCAGATGCATTGATTATGCCAAAAATCTTCAGTAACACATGAAGGAGCTTGAAGAACATAAGGAGCAACAACAAAGCCCATGAACATGAATAAGATTGAGAAGTTGACTGATAAACATCCCAAAATTCAGTTGGCTGATAAACTCAGTGCTCTTGTAGTGTAGCCAGCCAAAGCTAGGGATCCAACTTCAACAGATTCCAATCTGCATGAAAATGGACAAGAAGTAGCAAGGGATGCTGATGTGCAACTCTTGATTGAGGGTGATGAAGCAATTTTGAAGCTTGAATGTCCCTGGAGGAAATACCTTCTTGACATTTTACAGACCCTGAGCAATTTGATATTGCACAAGCCTCCAGATGGAATGGCCACTTCACCACATCCTTGAAAGCCAAGGTAACTGCTATGTTGCACACTTTGTTCATGGTACTTTGAGGACAAATAGAAGCATACTTGCAAAATTAGATGTGGATATTAGATGCAGGATACAGGTGTTAAATGATTTACTCAAGAATTTGCACTAATATGCCAATGTTGCATATGTAGATGAGAAATGGTGCTCCTTTGACAAGCTGTACCTTGCTGGAGGTTCAAGAAACATTATGATATACAGTTGAAGGCCTTGGAATCAACCAAAATATTGCATCTTCACCTAACTAGGAGATCCATTAGCCACATCTTATATGCAACATGGGCAACTGGAAAATGAAGCTTATCAAACTAGGCATGCTTTCTGTGGTTCTATGCCTTTTGAGACCATCATCATGGTCGTTTCCCGCACTGGGCTTGGAGTTGTACTCCACAATTTATATGAAGTGGAGAACTGCTAATATTTCTCTCTCTCTCTCTCTCTCTGCACCTAAATACCCTATCAATACAGGCTGTCATGCAGCAAGACTTCCTGACCTTGTGTCCAGTTGTGATGTGTTGAACATCAGGCCAGCAACTGTACCAGTGTGTGAAACTCTAATCAAGAATTGTAGTTTCACATCTAGTTCATGGTATTTAAGGCCTGATTCCTGAGTTTATTGACAGAGGTCTGATTCCTTCTCATTGACAATTTCGAGTACTCCCTGATGCCTCTCTTAAGGGGCACGTGTGAGATTTAAGAGCTGATTTGAAGGGAGTGGTGTATTTCAACCAATAAAATGTCTTCTTCAGACAACAAATGGTTGTGATAGATTGTCCCAGTCATGTAGATTACATGTGTATCAGTAATATGACAGACTGATCGATTGGTAACATCTAATCATGCATTGCCATGGGGTGTATCTACTTGTATGTGATATATTTTAAATTGTTCAAGAGCTAATCACCTTGTATGTTGAATTTGGAGGTAATGGCATTCCAGCACCATGCTTTTCATAGTAAAACATTCTGAGTATTGGCAGCTTATATGTTTAAGGAAGCTGGAGGAAGCCATCATTGTAAACTCTGAAGTTTGGGAGCTGGATTGATGCACCAGGAAAATTCTTCATGTTTTGGTTTTCCATCTTATTTGCAGCCTATGCAGGGTGAGCCTTGAATGTTCCTACTGAAGCATGACAGACAGCAAGAGGAGGGGATTGTGTGAGCTTGCAGGTTCTGAGAAAAGACTCTCAGCAATATCACTGCAGATTCTGAGCTCATCTTATTGTGGTCATCACTCATCACCTCACCTTACCATTTTAAGAAAGAACAGGTAGGACTCAGTAGTGCTGTCTCTTCGATTCATCCAAGTTATTTCAACCTGGTTTAAGTTTGGTTCAGGCTTTTGTTCCAAACACTTGATGCTATGCACACCAGTCAACTTAGTGGCAGGAGTTGATTCACTTTGCTTGCTGGGCTTTTTCTCCCAGAGAAAAGAACAACCACAGTAGAGATTAGGTGTGTTGCAGATGCCCAGTAGAATGTACCATACACATTTTATCCAGAAAAGAAACGGACCCTAGACACTCCCATGTAAGAGTTCTACAAAACATTCTAAGCTTTGAAACCACATACATACCTTGAAACTTTCAGAGAATTCATTTGGTCCTCAATGTTACTGCCATATTCAGATTACCCAGCAGTGCTAGTGAATGACGGCACCAACTTCAACCTTTACATATCTGCAATGTAGTTCTATCATTGGAATGAACAAAAAAGGACAATTGAAAGGGAAGATCATGATTGTTAACTGTTACATAGAAAGTCTGAAAACATTGTTATAATTAAAACATCAGCATAATGTTGTCTTCAAAGATGATAAGCTTAATCTAGATAACTTCAACAGCTGCCAGCAGTCAGACACTATCTGATATTCAAACTGCATATACATAAGGTGAGGTAATTTCTCCAGTAGAGATGCATAGGTTGGTAGCCAGTGTTTAACAGGTTGATTGTCATTGTTTTGTAGCACATCATCTTGCTTGTTGTCTAAGTGTGTTGCTAGAGGTGCTGTACTGCTAGGCACTGTTTGCCTTCCCATCCTCCATTTGATGGACACCCAATGACTGTGCAAAGTCTGCCCCTATAGCTCGACGATGTGACTCTGGCAGTTTCCATTTTTCACATTTTCCCTGTGCCTGCTTGTTCCAGGAAACAAAAGTACTCACTAAAACTCAGTTACTTGCAGGAAAATGTGACAGTTGCCAAATTGAGAAGAAAATCACTAGATTCCAAACTATAATCCATATGTGGTAGCAAGGACATACCCAGAGTCTCAGAGGCTCAAAACTTTGCTGCAGTCTTTGGACTCCAGGTTGGAAATACTCATGCCCTTGAGTACGAATGTCTTTTACCTGGTTGCAAATCAAAGCATGACTCTGTTTGGATTAGTTTTACCCTTTTACTTAGCAAGCAGAAACTTTGCCTTCAAAAAGATCTACCAATTAAGGCTACCATTGTAGAGCTTTAGACCATCATAGGCACTAGCTGTGGCTTCTTTCTGCAATTAGGCTGAATTACCCAGCATAATATCTTCCTGTGAAAAGGATCAGACAGTTTAGATTCCGCAGGGCAGCTTTCAAACAGAAAGAGAAATGAGGGAGAAAATGAAATAGAGACCGATTGGATATCAAGTAGAGCACCAGCAATTGCTGCTGTAGTCAATGCGCCTCCAAAAACAAGTCCCGTTGCCACCATGAAAGCTTTAGTCACTGTTCCATAACAAAACTTTTATGACCACTATTGATTTTCCTCAATCCCCCTGTAGAAGGGACTTTTGAGTAATCCAACTCCTGTAATCTTGAAAAAGGAATTGCACAGCTTGTATGTGCACAAACACATAGTGAGGAGTGAAAAACACATCCACCTAATTGTTGAATCTTCCTCCCAGTTGCAACTAAAGGTTTTGAGATTATCAATTTTGGGTGGTAGAAACTAAATCCAAGGACTTGTTTTCTTCACCCTTGTGCAGCATTTTGCATTAGCTTATTCCACCATGTGATACTTATATGTAAATTTTGTACATTGTCAAAGGTACAGATCAGATGATTTGTACCTGCTTTGTTTTTCTGGATTAACAGAATAGAGAGTGAGCAAAACAGAAGACCTACAAATAACACTCCAACGAAGCCTTATGCTCTATTGTGCTGTTGATATCAGTACATGCTTCATTGGCACTTGAGGCCAATGCAGAAACAAAATAGAGTGCAGAGAACAAAGCAGAATACCTACAAAATAACCCTCCATCAAAGCCTTCTGCTTTGTTGTGTTGTTGATATCAGTACGTGCTTCATTGGCAGTTGAGGCCAATGCAGAAACTTCTGCTGTCTCTAATCTCCATCTGCCAGGCTCTCCCATGCTCCCCTCCCCATCAACAAGATGGTTTGAAATTTCATAACCATGGGAAATGGAGTATTGTACTTGAGCATTTCATCTCAAAACTTACTTCACCAGCTAAACCCTGCCTATAGATTTCTCTAACAAACAGTTGTATACCCCACAAGTGAGACAAATTACCCTTTGATGACTAATTGAGAAACCACACAATGCATTTCTGAGAATCATTTCACGGCAGATTTGAAGCATTTGTCAGAAATGTCAAAGCCCAAAAACAGAGAAATGCTGCAAAACTGAAACTGAGCAAGGCCAAGAAACTGAAATATGCTTTTGCTCTGAAATGGCAACTTAGTGAAGAAAGTCAATGAGCACCAAACCCTAATCAAAACACATAAACATGAAAACATATGAGACAAAAGCCCTGGGAAATTGAGTAGCAATTTTGCTTGCATCAAGAATCTGTGACACAAAGCTCTATGATAAAGAGTATTGCATCTTAGAAAGGCAGTAAAAAACAATGAAATGCTCAGGAAGGCACCAGGAGCTTGTGTGTTCTCAGGTCTAATAGAGCACAGAGTTCAAAACTACAAAGACTATGGAAGAATTGTGACAAAAGCAAGGCAGTTCAGAGGCTTTGGGAAATCTTTGATAGTGATGAACTCCAGAAACATGAAAACGAAGAAGAAGAAGAAGAATAAGGAAATTGGGAAACAGGAGGAACAAAATCACAGAGGATTTGTTTCAAAGGCAAGACAGTTTAGAGGCGTGGCAAAAATCCTTGACATTGATGAACTCGAGAAGAAAAAGAGAAATAAAATTGGGAAAATCCTTGAAGTTGAAACATGAAGAAGAAGAAGATGGAGAGGAGGAGGAAAATTGGGAAGCAGAAGGAACACAATCATGGAGGTTTTTACCTTTTAGGACCGAGAAAGGTCTGGGGAGCAGTTGCGAAAAGCTCTACAGGCAGACCATGACGGAGTCCATCCCCCGAGGGTCCTCCTGTCTTCGCACCTTCTCGTGTCGCCAATGTGAGGTTTAGAGATGCAGCCAAAGAGGAAGGCGCTGTTGCGGATTGTGTCTGCGGTACACGAGGTACATGTTGCAATGGGAGCGAATGCCGAAGAACCTCGGGAAGAACGTCTGCTTCTGATGCGCTCAGGATCACAGGGAAACCATTATTATTGGGACTAGGCTTTGGAGAAGAGGAGGAGGGGGAAGGCGAGGAGTCGATCTTTTGCCTGAGAGCGATAGCGGCTTGTTTCGAGTGTTGTGTGAAGAAAGCACCCTCCGTGGCCGCCAATCTACCCGCTAAGAAACTCATGTTTGCACCTTCCCCTCCTCTGCTCTCTTCTCTTCTCTTCTCTTCTCTACTCTCTCCGCTCTGCTCTCCCTTCACAACTTTCTTCTTAGCAGAAAGTCTGCCCCCATTTCGTGCGGCGCAAGTGAAGAATCTTCGTAAAGAAGAAAGTGTAGAACTTTCCTTGGAACCGCTAGGGAATTAAGAGCGAAGGAAAAAGAGGATGAAGAAGAGGTCTGAAACATGTAACCGAATCAAAGATTTTTCCTACTGCCCGCTGAAAATCCGACGTCGAAACTCGAAACCAAACCAGCTCCATCTTCTTCTTCCGATTCCGTCTGGTGTATCCACTTCCAGAGTCGAATTGGATCTTGCTTCAAAAAGCACCAACGGCTTCCTGTTGTAATCGTCTTGGGATCTCGAGAGTCAGAGACAGGATCCAACATATGTCTTTTGCTACACCAGATCAGTAGACTTGTGCCTCTCTGTGATCGTATGGCAATCACATAAAAATAGTTCTATGACATCTAGATGTTGACCTTAAAGGAGGTTACTTAGGAGGTTACTTGCTCCTTGATGCTTCTTGGGTAAATCAAGGAGCAAGTAATCTCCTTGCCTCTCTTTGTATAAATAGGGAGGACACAACTTGCTTGCTCGGGACTTCCACGATGCTCCTCAGCTCATAATTAATGAGACCTGAGTTGCCCCAGTTTCAGACTTGACATATTAGTCTCCTTCTCGTCAACTCAGTGGTCATTTGCACAATAGCAGATTGATGGATGTTTTGTAAAATTGGTGTTTTTGGACAATAGTAGAACCAAACCACCAGGCACGAAACTAACTGTGTTTGAGTCTTTGGCTGTGAGTTGCAACTCCTCTTGACTCCTCTGGCTCGTCCTTCATGATACATTCCTATCACAATTTTCCATGGAAATGTGCAAAAAAAGAATCTTCAGCCTGCAATATGTGGTTTAAATTATATCTGGCCAGCATTAAATTAGTGGGGGTTGGTGGCAGAACGTTAAGCAGATAAATTAGCCAAAATCATGGCAGATAATTGCCACAATTATGTACTTGATCATTAAGGGTCAGAGAAAGCCAAATATACACCCAAAAGCTGACCAAATTGGTCCACCCTGACGTTTAGGGGTTAAGAATTTTTGGATCTGTTCTCTCCTTTTGATTTGTTCAAGGAGTTGAATCCGTTGTGAATATTCCCCTCTTCACTACTGCACTTGCTAGGTTGTGCAATGTTACTTGGAGATCAAGTAACTCTACCAAGTTCATTTTTCTGCCAAATTTTCCCCCTTTCTGCCCTGTCTGGTATATGCTCATGGTTCCACTATGTATAGGAGAAGGTTTTGTAGACGGTACCTTCCAGATTTGAGGTCCCCTCCAGAGGCCGGTAGGCTGAGGGGAGGGGCCAAAAATCCGGAAGTTACAGTTTACAAAACCTTCTCTTATGTGAAATCCAGCTCAATTTTTCTTTTTGCATCTTTCTGGCTTTTTTGTTGGGGGTCATCTTTTCGTTCTTTTCTCATTTATGTCCTTGGTGTAAAAGGGGCATCGAGCGAATCTCCCGAGACACAAGGATGACAATGACAGGCTGCATGGGGCCAACTTTATTGAAGAGGAGTAAAAAAAAGTGATGAAAAAAAAATGAAAAGTTGAAATTGAAAACCATACTTTCCCGACTTTGGAAGGCCGAGTGACAGGTTGTACCATACCTTCCAAAATCTGGAAGGTACAATGCAAAATGTCAGGCAGGTAAAGGACCTGAAAATACACCACTCAAAATCGAGCTGGTCTTTAGGTTTGTAGAGCGTTAAGTTTCTAGTAACAATATCCTTGACCTAACCTTTGTTGACCCTTACCATGAAAAACCCCCCATTGAAAAGAACAGGCAAATTTCTTCCTTTGCATTTGGAGGCTCCTTTCTCAGGCAGAATATTTGCCAGGCATCTTAAGCAGTGGTAGAATTCTTACCATATGTAAATTGCGTGATCTGATTTTCTTTGTTAATGAAGAAATAAATAGATGGATGTAAACTTGTTCAAACGAATGAAAAAACTTACCCATTCATTAAGCCAGATAATGGCAGCTCTTTCTGCTCTTTCATGTGTTTCAGTGGCAAATAGCGCTTGGGCCATTATCCTATACAGAAGTTGGAACAAGCCATACACACTGTAATTCAACTTATGCCCACCCACTCATACGACACACACTTCAACAAAATCTTCATGGTATATAATTCTCTATTGTCTGTTCGCCATTCAAAATAACCCATAAAATTTAGATATGAAAAATAATAACTTGACATACATCAATGTTTGTTTTACGAGTACTACAAAGGCATTTACTATATATGCATGTTATATCGTGATTTTGGCTGTTTAATGTGAACTTTACTATGACAATGTCATTTAATTGTTAACAAGTTTGATGGCCTTATCGTGGCTGATGGTTTGTGACTCGGGAGTGGTGCAAGCACAGGGTAGACGTACTCCTTTTTTACAAAGTTATTGTAAATGAAAGTAATAACTTATTGGGGATCAGTTGATATGATTCCAAGTTCCAATGTTAATCAGTGTAAATTTCCAATCCATTCTTGTAATTAAAACATTCCTTGGAAGCCAAATATGGAAACATGTATGGGTGTGGGTTGCATGGAAACAATATTCAACAGTAAATGAACCCATTGTAGCCCTGAATGATGGGGCTTGATTAACCTCATAAAAGACCGCCTAATTTTCCTGTCAATTTCTGTAGAGTAATTGAGCCAAGTCACAAAGGCGGAAAGCATGGTAGGCTGAGTCATTGTTCTATCAGGCTGAAGCTGGATACTTTCAGAACAAAATACTCACCCATATGATGACGGTTATATACAATATAGTCTATTGTACTGAGATGCGCAATTCATCAAAAAGTTCTTCAAAGCCAAGAATGCCCACCTCCTTCAACTTAGGAAACTTCTCTTCTTCCGGATCAGGGTCCAAACACACATAATAGATGTTCTCTTTTCCACATTTCAGCTTCTGGTCAGTATTCTCTCTTTGCTTGTTGAAATAATCAGCTGTAACTTTATTCTCGCGGAAGTCGCGTGCAGAGAATTTCTGGTCCACCTTGTTGAATACAACTTTAATATGACCTGTATCAAGCCTTTTCTTCATTTTCTCGTACATCTCTAGTTGCTCAGCCTTGATATCATTCTGCACAATCATTCGCAAAATTATGTCCCAAATGGGGCTAGGACTCAGTGGTAAGATTGCAAACAAGAAATTGAGGTTGGCCCAGGTGAAGCAAAACTATTTCAGAAGAGCGTTGTATTACTTGTATTATATCTGTCTTGTCTGTGCATGCATGAAACAATGATGGGAACATACATTGAAATCCAGAAGGAGCACACAGGAACCAGGGAGTTCTGCAAACTGCTCCCACTTGCCTCCATAGGCACCCAGACCATTGCCTCCGGGAAAATCCACCAGCCATATTGAGTTCAGTTTGTACAGAGTTACATCTGTAGTGTGATTATTTGTCCCACACTTAGGCAAGTTCTCTGTGTTCCCGAATCTTTGGAGTGCTTTCTGTGAAACAAAAATAGAAATAATGCAGTCAATACTCTAAAAGCAGTATGATCAAGATCTGAACTTGGAACAACCTCACAAGCAACCTCAAAAAGACGAGAAAATCAAATTGAACTCCAAGAGGTTAATTTTAAGAGAAAGATACAAGCTCGAGATGGAGAATTGGATGGAGATGGAGAGATGGAATATCTCTGTCTAGCCAAATAGATTTCTAAGAATCATGAATCTTGGATTAATTTTTGGACACCATCGACATTATAAATGAAAAATTATAACATAGGTTGGCAAACCAATGACAGCCATGAATCTTCTAAATTATCTTTTCTTGAAGGAGCTCAAAAGAATGACCTTTGGATTGTAGAAGATCATAATAGAGTTGATGCATCTACTAAGACTGCGAGGTAGGGTTAGATAAGGAGGATTTGTTCACTAGTAGTAACCTTGATGAAAGTCGACTTGCCAATATCCTCAGCCCCCAAAATTCCCCAGAATTGTGTTTCCATAACCACTTCCTTGAACAGGGATCTTGTGTCCACCACTATCTTAATCTTTTTCAGAAACGTCAATTGGGTCACCGGATCTGCGTGTTTCAAGAACATACTCTCGATATTTGGAGAAGCTTTGCAGAGATCGAAATCGTTGACCGTTTTGATGATGTCCAAGAATTCTTCACTGCTTTGAACTGAAATACAGATGCCAATTTAAGTCAATACCCAAATCTAAGCTCTTGCACATTGAAGGAACAAGTTACAACAGTAATTGATTTTTTGATTGTGTTGCTAGATGTGCTTTACCGATTGCAAGACTCTTTTCAATCTGTCTATTCTCCTGTGGCTAAAAGGTTATCAAACCATATATTATTCATCCCTCACAGTGTGAATAGCATAAACTAGTTCAAAGCACTTTGAAAACATTATTAAACTGGAAGTGCAAAGTTGATCCAAGCATGAATTGGCTTAGTACCCTGCTTTTGGAGCTCTTTCTCCAACAATGTAACATCGGAACATTCGTGTACACTCGTGGGGTGAGAGGTGGACCACTCAGATGCCACGCAACATGCAGCCCGTAACATATCTGAGTAATCAAGCACTTTATCACGCTGTGATGGTGCAGATTTTTCCAACATTGCAGATTGTGCCACTTTTCGTGCAATGAGATGTCGTGTTAGTGCAGCAGAAGTCCGTGGCATAATCGGCTCAAGTCTGACTGCAGTGCCGTACAATAATATGCGAGTGATACGCCCAATAGTTTCTTCATAAGGAACCACAGTGCTGCAAAATAGACGATGCAGAAACAAACCCTACAGGTGTTAATTTAACGGGCATGGCCATGACTGTACATTGAAGTCCTGCAGAGCTTGTGAAACCTTTCTAGATTGTTACTCAACGGGTTATGTCATTTGGCACTTCACTTCACTAGTAACGCAGTTCATTCCAAGAAATGTCATAGCTTATACCCAAAAACAAATCTTCTACGGGACCGGGTATCTTGCATTTGTATATACAATCCGCACTGCCATCTAGCAAACCACTTACGGATCTGTCAAGAAGCTTGTAACAGCCTGGACCATATTGTTGGCTCTCTCAATCTTGCCACTGGAGCCGTCACCTTCCGATATTCTTTGTTTCATTGTTGTAGACAGCATCTCGCTTTGGTGCTTAGGTGCACCTGCAACATTTCAACTCCCCTCTGAGTTAGAAGTATAGACAACACCTCATCATTTGCACTTTGTGAATTATCTATGCACCAGTGTTATCGAAAACAAAGTGGAGTGTTTTTTCTAGCAGCTCCAAATATGGAAAATATGTACGTGTACATATTAATTGAAGCATATGGAGAACACACAGAAGAACATGTCGAGTCTGAATGTAAATATCAAAATTAATGTTGACAAATTTCATACTTCTTCATCACTACTCCATTATTTGTGAGATACAGCAGAGTACGTTGTAGAACAAACAATTCTGTAGCAGAACAAAACGTCACTGAGATCTCCTTTTTATTTTGATGCCATCCAACGACCTGCTGCACTAACCTGATCTGTATGGAGACATGTGACGCGTGAGTGACGCCCCGACATGCCTCCGGACAAGCCCCCCTAAGCCATTTGTTCACCCAATACTAAGTAGGATTATGGGATTTTTAGGTTAAGCTTTTCTAATTGCCTTTTCTGCTGGCCCTGAGAATGCAAAAAAGAGTAGGTACTCAGGGACTGCCAGTGCATACTCAGTGACGTTTGTTATGCACGGTGCACCCCTCAGGGTGGATTACACTAAAATCCAAGCACTGGCAACAGTGAGCATAATAAGCTCTTGTTAAGGTTCCAGATCGCTTTAACTCATCCTGCTCAGATTAGTCACTCACATTGAATAATTTTGTCCAAACGCTCCAAATGATCATCCGATGGCATGACTCCAAATGTTCCCTTCAATACCATGCATTCCACAATTTTTGAAAGCAATTTGCTAACTGAAGTAGTAGTTGGCTCCGCTAACAGGCTCGGTACCTGGAATTAGGGTTAGTAACACAAATATTCCTTACGCCACCAGCGACATAAACTTCCCATGGGCTTGTGACTAATACGATACGATACAAAACATGTGACTCTGTAGTTAACCGACCATGTGGCACGGGCAGAAATAATAGAGGAAAATAACTGAAGGACGTCCTCATTCCAAGAAAAACTGGGACTGAGAAAGAATTTTGCCAAAGTTTGTTGGCCGGATCTGCAGTGGTCGCACCTATATAAGTCTCAACCCCAACGGTGAGTATTTATGTAGGCCCACTAGTCTATTTTATTGCAATATACACAATGGTGTTTTGTGCAAGTGTCTGTCGGTCTGGAGTTAACTGATAGAGGGATCGTGAGAGAAAAGAATGGGAACACGCTATAATTAGAATTCTACCCGACTTTGTTCTCGCCTCTTGCTTTCTGTGTCCCCGGGATGTTTCTTTAATCTATAGAAACACAGGACCACTAGTCAATATGCATGACACACCAATTAAACCAGCGTGTCTGACGTGCCAACTTAGATCCCATTACGTCATCGAACATGTCAGTAAGATCGAAAGTGAGATTCCTTACTGTAATTCAAAGTTGTTTACTCTCGAACCATGTTAATTCCAAGTACTACCATTGCTGAAAGTCTCGTCACAAATCTAGATGTTAATGTGTAGCATTGCAGCTGAATATTAGGCCTGGATTTGGATGGAATTGGAGCTATGTATAGTACAACTACTAAATTACCTTATCAACGACCTTATCCGCTTGCCCAAAAGCTGTCTTAACGATGACCACAAGAGTCGGTGCAGTTTCTGCTGCGCTCTTAGAAGGCTCGAGAATAACAAGCATATAGTCTCTTCGCTCAAAGGTCTGCCAAGGCTCCTTGCCATTGAGGCTGACAAGCTCACGGAGGAATAGAAGATTCGTCCCCGTTATGGTGATAATTCGCCCAGAGCCCTGAGCACACTTAATCCGTGCAGATGTGATCTAGACAAGACGATGAGCATGAGATTAAAAAGAATCTTCAAGTTTGGTGACTGGGTAGTACAAGTCTTAATGCAATCTTTGAGCAAAACCTACTTACCTGCAAAATCTTTTGGAATTTAGGATATGAGGACTCCCATGAGAATTCGGATTCCCGGGCTTATGATCTTCACAATACAGTGTGGCTTGTGATTTACTCTAGCGGCCTATATGCACATGAGAATAATATGATACAGTTTTAACCATAGTTACACAGGAACTTAGTCTACGGAAGGAGAGATAGAAAGCTTTCAAATGAAAATAGTATTATTGAATGGTTTGATTGTTAAGAAGACCAAACGTCGTTTGCACTTACTGTTGGGGCAGGTGTAGAGACAACCAAGTTCACTTCATACTGAGGCTCCGCTACAGAGCTATGAAATTTCGGGCCATCAATCAAAGAAGTAGCAGCCATTACCGATCTGTAGCTTGCAATTTCGTGGTACTGCACGTCTGCAATTCCAAGCTTCACCTCTCCCAGTTTCCTTTGCATTTTCACACTCTCGTCATTCACACAGTGTCGAATATATCGAGTCTCCTTGTCACCCCAAGGATTGCTGTCCTGTTCCATGAAGACGTAGTTGCCGATGGGATAAAAATCGGACTCATTTTTTTATCTTTCCATGTTTTTATGATTACGGGCCCGCAGTTGTTTTGACCGCCGTTGTGCTAGGGCCCCGACTTTAATGGCAACAGCAGACGTACCAATGTCAAATACCCCTAAAGCTGCCACAGTCACACATTTGACAGCACTACCGTCATCATACGCATCTATGCATTGACCAATTAAGGCCCCAGTGGTCCTCCATGATGCGGGATGCCGATGAGGTAACCACTCTTGAAGTTCTCGTGTAATTTCCTTCACTGTATTTTGTATGTCATGTAGAAGGCATGGTACAGGGTCTGATTGGTTCACAATATTGATGAATCGCCACTTGATATGCTCATTTTCATTGATGTTTCGAGCAGCCTCCCTGTCACAAATATGAGGCGCCCCGAATGCAATAGAGATCATTGAATGAGGAAAATGGGCCTGCGATTCGCGGCGTGCAATAAACATAATTAGCGTACATCTCAGAGGGATCTCACTGTTTTTTTAATAAAAATTGTGAGGTAGGTGGGTTGGCCATCATCCACTAGAAGATTTACCCTAATTTGGCGACAGGTCAAGGAGGAAAGTAGAACAAATTTAGGCTTCCTCCTATATTTTGGATGCATGTTCGAACTTTTTGTTTAGATATAGCAACGTCAAAAGTAAATCCTCATAATGTGGCGACTTGGGTCCATGCTTTCTAAGAAAAGTCCTTTCTATCATTAGCATCTTCACTTTTTTACCGGCATGATGCGCATATTCCAAAAGCTAAACAATAAAATTCAGAATTGAATGTGCGATCTGCAGAAACTATTGCACCGTTAAGATTCGATATAAATTTTGCAAGGCCGCAGGACAGAAATTGCAGCAGTACCAATAACTTAGTGACTTACCAGCTCGTCGTGTAGCCAGTTTCCTTCAAGCAGTATGAGTAACAACACCATGTGCGCCACGGCCCCGCCCAAACTATGCCCGCAGAAGACGATGCGTTTTTCAGACGCATAAATGAGCTCCCAAACAGGATGGCTTGCCAGGGTTTCATCATGAACATGCAGGAAATCATTTGCGCGTTTAAAAAACCCGGCGTGGAATGAACCCCCAAATTTGTGATGATAGTCTGTCCGTAAGTCGGACGCCATGTCTTTATGGGTTGTCGTGCCCCGGAACGCGATAAAGATCGCATCTTCCGCATAGGCGGCCAGGAACTTCTGTCCATCGGAAAATAAGTCGACTGACATGTGGATCTTTTGAAATTTTACACTTGGGTTTCCCCTTTGAGTCTCTCGTAGCAAAACCTCGGCTCCCGCGACATCTTTGTAAACGGCCTCAGCGCAGAAAAGAGCTCGAAGTAGGTCGTCTCTGCTTAGAGTACTGTCAGGGCAGCCGAGCGGGATAGAATTGGACGACATCGTCCTGTAGTCTACTGTCAGAGAGGATGCGCCCGCTCTCTAGTAACTCTTCCCTGATAACAACACACAAATCAGTTCAAATCAGATCCAAACTTGGAATGTGACTCACTTAAAGCATAGGCAGAAAATTTCTATAAGATCTGGACGGCACGCTACCATAGACTTTTGCATGCATAAGATACCTGTACAATTATTATTTAAAAACAATTTCAATCCCCTGATTCTTTGCGCGTAGGTCTCCACCTAGCCGCATCAATGACGTGCAGGCATATCACAAAAATGCCCGCTCTCCTTTTGAAAAAATGACACGCTTGAATTTGTGGCATTTGTTTTCAGTCACTCACCCTTTTCGTTGCGGGTATTCGCCCAGCCGGGTCAATGACGGGCAGGTATGTGGAAAAAATGACACGCTTGACTTCGTGGCATTTTTTTAAGACACTCACCCTTTTCTTTGCGGGTATCTGCCTATCCGCGTCAATGATGAGTAGGCTCGTGAAATGAGCTGATATTGTGGCGCTTTTTTTTAAAACACTCACCCTTTGCGGATGAAAAGTTACAATGGCACTTAGGCTTTCAAGTTGCCATACATAAAGACCTGTAACTGTTTTTTAAAAACCATTTCCATCTTGTGATACTTTTGTGGGTATCCACCTTGGTGCTTATATCATGTGGAAATAATTTTTAAAGGAGGGGAGGTGTTCGGAAAAATGCCTGCTCTCATTTTCAATAATGAAATGCTTGTTTTTGTGGCATTTCAAAAAAATGCTCGCCCTTTGCGGATGAAAAGGTTCAATAAGGAATATCCCTCGAACTACAGTTTAAAAATCTTACAATCTTTTTTTTTGGAGAAATTAAAATTAATAATTGAAAAAAAGATGTTTTAAGGTTTTTTCCGATGGCCCCTGGAAAAAAAAAAGTTTGCCAGATAGATTTCACTGGGCAGCCACTTATATAGAGCAATGCTTATGTGCTTTTACTTTCATGTCTGTTTCTTTATAGCCAAATTTGGCAAAATCGTCCTTCAGATTATCAGCGGTTGATCTGCATCACCGAATTGGAAAGTAAAGAAGGAAGCTGCAATACAGAGCCTCAGACAAGTTGAGGTGTGAATTCCTTTCTTTGGAAGGCACACATTGCCTTGGGTGAACCAGCAGTGGCACCATGGTAGAAAATAAATAAATAAATAAATAAAATTTATATATATATATATATATGTTGCTTCTAATCATTATAAATATCTCACTTTCACGCTCACCAAAATCAGCATGCTCCCATTTGAAGCCATGTAGAAATAACAGGTCTCCCTTTCGACGTGGCCGATTGCAATTGTGGGATGCTACTAAGTCAGGTATGGATTTTTGAAGATGCAGCATGTAACTTACTTAATTCACCTTTGTTCCCAAGGCAAAAGAACAGGTGATCCAAATTTAGATTTCAGATCATGTGTAGATGTATAGACCAGTGTTATGCAGTTCTTCCTTTTTGAGAGAACCTCCTGTCCAGTTCTAACATTTGAAAATTTATGTGACCATTCTCTGAGTACAGGTTTGAGCCAGGTTTTTCCAAACTTGAACCCTTTGGTTCCGGTTGTATCACATCTTTTCAAATTCAAGAACCTCCAGACCCGGTTCAGTTCCATGTACACATACACATTCCCCAATGCTAAAGATTATGTGAGTACAAAGTTTTACAACAAGTTAAATTAGGGGTCTTTCTAAATATAGAGTTGAACAACTAATTATAATTAATAATTAAATATAGATTTC
>Ga0116228_10000258_pt1 | contig 38451 bp, 39 predicted proteins | sample S1TSphfallax_2_FD_89694 | JGI IMG/M metagenome (GOLD analysis project Ga0116228, IMG submission 89694) | Host-associated microbial communities from peat moss isolated from Minnesota, USA - S1T2_Fc - Sphagnum fallax MG | ecosystem: Host-associated > Plants > Peat moss > Unclassified | place... | reverse complement strand
GTAAAGCCAGACCCTATTTTATTGTCCCAGATTTTTGCCAAGCTGACCTCACTCGGTCGTATTCACAATGCTTTCACAACCACTCAACCCTCGTAATTTGGCGAAGGTATTGATGAGATCTATTATATAACAATCTTGATTGAATAAACCAGTATAAATAAGTTTTCATATATACCAACATAATGGGGGGAATTACTTGCAGGAATAGCTATATCTATTCTCCAGCAAGAGATAGCGATCGCTGATTCAAATTGTACACAGACCGATTTGCTAAACAGGGTTGTTAACTTAAAGATGATCTCCTAAATGATTAATAAAATAATCACCATCCTTGAAGTATCCATACAATCGTTTTGCATCTCCATCTGACCAAGCATCACATTCATGAGTAGGCTCTGGAGAAAATCTACCCCTGAAAGGTCTTCCTTTGATAGATTTAAAATCGAGAGATTTTGGGTTATAAGGTTTAGAATTCTCAGACTCTAAGTAACGGGATAGCTGATCTAATCGTTCATTGATTATCAGTAATCGTTCTTCAGATAAATCGGTAACTATCTCTTGCATAAAACGTTCTGAATACTTTAACCGTGTACTTAATGGACGCAATAGTTCTTTACTATAATATTGCTTGTAGCATTGTTGCCATATAAGCATACCCCATTCTGATAGTGCAACCCGGTCATCAATTTGCTCTAATAATGTCTCAGGAATTTTTTTGCATTCTTCTGCTTTTAATTCTTTTGACAATATTGCCATCAGACGAAAATGATATAAATTTTTACCAATAAATCTTTCTGGATCTAGTTGTACAGGTAGTCGAGGTATTTTAAGTAATTGAGAACCTGATTCAAATATATAAATACTTTCATCTGCATAAAACATAGCAACAGCTTGAAGAAATCCATTCACGCTCTTGAACCCACCTGTCAAATTAAAAACTACTGTCCAATGAGGTCTAGTATATTGCTTTTCCAGTTCTTCATCACACCATTTAATTATGTTAGATATGGCAATCCTAAATGACTCAATATCTTTAGTAGAAAGATTGTCTATAACTTTTGGAATTGCATTTAGCCCTTTTTTTCTTAACCACTCAGCTACTATTTCTGCTGTATTTCTCCCCAAGTATGTATCTGTAGCCAGTAAAATGTGTTCTTCTCCCTTAGGAGTTCCAGAATAATAAGTAATAATTCCATTTAATTCAGCACTCAATCCTCTGACTTTGCTTAATTCAGCATTTTGTATAAGTTCCTTACGTTCATTTATATGCTTATCAATAATTTCCTTTTGTGTTTTGTCAATTTCACATTCTTTCAGATTTGTGGCTTGAGTTAGTTGTTTTCTAAGAGCATCATGCGTGCTATTTGTTAGCAGGCTGGTTCCACAAGGAGACACAATTACTGTAGGCATATATTCTATAATCTCCACTAATTAGGCTTGAGAAAGTATAGCAGATGGTAAGTCAAGGGGAAGTACTTGGCTAATAGCAACATCATTAGTATGGGTTGCCACAACAACTGCTCCAATACGGATATCATAACAACCTACCCAAACAGCAGGATGACACTGATGTACTAAGTAGCCGTAAAGCCAAATTGGCGCTTTACCTTCGATCGCAATCCCTTTGGTGAAATCAATACCTACTGGTAGTTTCAACCCTTGTAGATCGCTTGGAGTAATAATACCATTATCGGTTGTGATTTGAATGTGCAAGTGATTGTAAATTAATTCCGATTTTGTTAAATGCGGAATTACTTCTAGTTGGATAGCACTCAATATATCTCCTATCTAGTTTAGTATAAAATTAATATAGCATAGGATGGAAGATAGATTGTCCAACTTGCTTGCTCCAAATATGGATTAATGTATTAGTGTATTAGTGACAAGTTCTCGAATTGCTATTTCAGTATACCTGTTTAAGTAATAAGCGAGTTGTGACTAAGATGATTGAGATAGTGTTTGACGTAATTCTCGTATAGCTGTACCAGTATCCCATTCATTTGCAACTTTGAGACATTGATCGATTAGTGTCTGTAAATCAATTGCGGGAAAGTAAGAACTGTTAGTTTGTAGTTGATATTCATTTCCTTGTAATCGATGAATGGTTAGTTGATTTCTTTTGAACAACCAAACCTCTGGAACCCTAAAGGGTAAGTAGTCAGCAACCTTAGTATATGTAGTTACATCGATTTCAATAACTAAATCTGGTGGTGGATCATTTTCCCAGTCAAGTCTATCTCGACCAACTGCTGCTGCAAAATTGTCTATATAAAAGCAATAATCTGGTTCAATTCCTCCAATTTCAGCCAATTCCATTGTTATAGGAGTAAAAGCTTCATAACGCCGATTCTGCGCATCGAGTAATGCTTCCACAATATTAGCTAGGATATGGGCATCTCTTCCATGCTTAGGGAGAGGAGACATAAGCAATATTTCGCCATTACTGTACTTGATTCGGGGAATGGAGGAATCCCCTCGACACTGAGATAATTCCTGATAGTTTTTCCAAGAACCGAGCATTCGCATGACTGTTCCTGCTGGTAGTTGAATTTTGTCTGGGGAAACAAGTGCAAACATAGGAGGATGCTTTTTCGTTTATTATAGCGTAGGATTTATCCTGATTTAATCAACTATAATCAAAGCTAAATAACTCCGAAGGTGGAGGAAAAGCTGTCAACCTGTGAGGAAAATAGAGGGATAAATTTATGATTAATCCAACAGTTGAGGGAGTGCGCTGGAGAACTCAAGATCTAGAAGTTTTACCCCAAAATCAAGGGATAGTTTATGAAATTATCGATGGAGAATTATTTGTGACCCGTGCTCCCCATCGCAAACATCAGCAAACTAGTGGTATAATCTTTGCAGAACTTTATACTTGGTCTCAGAAGAGTGGTTTGGGTACGTCCATTATTGCACCTGGGATAATTTTTGCTGATGCTGATAACATTATTCCAGATGTGGTTTGGGTAAGCTATGAAAAATTAGCTTTGTTGGAAGATCAAGCTGGACATCTTACAGGTGCGCCAGAGTTGGTTGTGGAGATTTTATCTCCTGGTACAGAAAATGAGCGCCGAGACAGGGAAGCCAAATTGAGACTTTACTCGGTTAGGGGAGTACAGGAATATTGGATTGCTGATTACCTGACTAAACAAGTAGAAGTCTACCGCCGAAATCAAGCCCAGTTGTTATTGGTAGCAACATTCATTGGTACTGATACCATAAGTTCACCTCTATTACCCGGTTTCGCTTGTTCCATTTCTAGCTTTTTCCCATAAGTTCTATGTTTCTAGAGGATTCTGCAAATTATCCTTATCGTACTTAAAGCAAGGATTTTTAGCTTTTTTACCTTGTGTCTGATGGGCGGATAACGTAAAAATATAATTAGAGTTTCTTAATATAACTTAGTAATGCTGCTGAAAAACTTGGATAAAACCCCTGTCATACCTCAAGCAACTACAGACAAAAGGGGATATGATTATGATTTAGTCATTGTTGGTGGCGGAATTGTGGGTTTAACTCTTGCTGCTGCTTTACAAGATTCTAAACTGAGTATATTGCTAATTGAAGCAAAAACTCAATCAATCGCAGCAGCGAAGGGTCAAGCCTATGCTATACATATGCTCTCTGCGAGAATCTTCCAGGGAATAGGTGTTTGGGATGAAATTCAGCCACACATTGCTCAATATAATCAAGTGCGACTTTCTGATGCTGATTATCCTGATGTGGTGGAATTTCACAGGACGGATATACACACACAGGAGTTGGGGTATGTGGCGGAACACCAAGCGCTTTTACATCCTTTGCAAAAGTTTGTCCAAGATTGCTCTAATGTGACTTATCTCTGTCCAGCAGAGGTAATTAAAACTCAATATCAGCAGCAGATAGTTACTATAGATATTCAGGTTGCGGGTGAACAGCGGACTGTGCGATCGCGGTTATTAGTCGCAGCAGATGGAGGGCGATCGCCCATTCGACAAGCTGCGGGAATTAAAACCACAGGCTGGAAATATTGGCAATCTTGTATTGTCGTATTTGTCAAGCCAGAAAAACCCCATAATCATACTGCTTATGAGAAATTTTGGACTAGCGGTCCATTTGCTATTCTCCCTTTACCAGGAAATCGCTGTCGGATTGTTTGGACAGCCCCTCACGCTGAAGCACAAGCTTTATGTAATTTAGACGATGCTAGTTTTCTAGCTGAATTAAATAAACGCTTTGGTCAGTCCATGGGTAAATTAGCATTATTAGGAGAGCGCTTCATTTTTCAAGTACAATTGATGCACAGCGATCGCTATGTGCTTCCGCGTCTAGCTTTAGTAGGAGATGCGGCGCATAACTGTCATCCTGTGGGAGGACAAGGACTAAATTTAGGGATTCGAGATGCTGCTGCTCTAGCGGAAGTTATTCAAACAGCCCATAGAGCAAGTGAAGATATTGGCAATTTACGAGTGCTCAAGCGCTACGAACGCTGGAGACAACCAGAAAATCTGGTAATTTTGGGCTTGACTGATTTGCTCGATCGGATGTTTTCTAATAATTTCTTACCCCTAGTGATAGTGCGACGTTTGGGTTTAGGGATTTTGCGCCGAGTACCAATGGTCAAAGTATTTATGCTCAAAATAATGATTGGCTTAAAAGGCAAAATCCCAGAATTAGGCTTAGAGGATGTTTGTAATTCAGCCACGTTCGTAAAAAACCTACACCCGTGAGAAGGGGGCTAGGGGGGTGAGGGAATCTTAATATATACTGCAATTTAAGCATGAATCATATAGTACGGTGAATAATACCCAACTTATCCATACCGCATCGGTAGACGAATTTTTACCACATCTGAGTAATTGAACAACTATCGGAGGAGTGACTCTCCTGGCTATCTTTGGTAGTGCTATTACCCTATCGGGAATTTTAAAATATCAAGTCACTGTTAAAGCATCTGCTACCATTCGTCCTATTGGGGAATTGCGCTTAGTCCAAGTTGGTACGGATGGATCGATTAAGAAGATCATGGTTCAAGTAAATCAAGCGGTAAAAAAGGGAGATATCATCACCTATATGAATAATTCCCACGACCAAACTAAAAAGCGTCAATTACAAACTAGTATTGAACAAGCTAAACTTCTTTAGCTGTTGTTAATCCTAGTCATGCTAATGTGAAAATCGCTCAAGAAAAAATTGCTGTGGAAAGCGCTACAGGTAAATCTAGTTTGAGTAAATTAATTCAAGACCGGGAACAACTGTTGACGCAAAAACTGGAGACGAATAAACAAATTGGGCGCGATCGCCAAGAGCTCCAACAAGTGACAAGGGAAATTACAGGAAGTATCATCCGAGCTTCAGCGAGTGGGATTATTCAAGAGTTAAATTTGCGTAATGCTTTCCAATTCCTTCATGTACAAACTTTATAGGCTATTCAATAATGTAGTATCAGTAATTGATTCTATAACATCCGAAATATTTGTTTCAGACATAGAAATTCCATAAGTTTCTTCAAATAGCTGAATTTGCTGTTTATAGATTTCTTGTGATTCATAGTCATCTTCAAAGTAGTTACCATCTTTATAACCATATAAAATTAGACTAGAATCGACTTTTTTCAAAAATTTTTGTCTAGGAATAATCGATTTTATCTGGTTAAAGTAGCCAATTAAAAAGCCGTGGAAATAATTGAAAAAATACTTGATTTCTTCTTGAGAAAACTCTGAGTTAAAAGGCTCGTACTTCTCTTTTGCATTTTTCAGGACTTTATACAGGTCAAATATCATATAACCTCGGTGGTCTAAGATATTTAAGACATAGAAAAATATCCCATTTTCTCTTTTGATAACTAATAAATTATGAAACTTAAAACTACCCCTATATTCATCATATGAATTACTGCTTTCACCTAAAAAATATTCTAAAATAGTAAACAGTTCTGCTAAATTGAGATTATTATTTTTTGTATAACGCTGTGTTATGTCAATTTGACTATAAAAATCCCACTCATGTTTAATGGGTAGGATATTACTCTTTTCCAGCTTTGCGTACTCCGTATCATCCACTCTCCACATCTCATATTTTATACCATCGCATTCTAAGTTAATTTTGTAACGTTTTTTGATTTGATTGATTACTTCATGCATAACTTTTGACAAGCGCCATACTTGGCTCAACTAAACTTCAAGATGATAAAGATTATATAGTATTTACGTACCAAAATCTATCTATACCTCATCCATTTTGAAAAATGGAGTTCTTGTAGGTTGGATTGAGGAACGAACCCGCTTCGCGTGTTCAAGGTAGAGTAACCCAACATTTATCTATAGCATTTTCTCGATTTTAACTGCGTCTCAGAAATTGATTTACCTGTTCCACCTCCAAATCTACAGTAATAGATTTAGTATCTCGATGCACTCGCGAGTAACCAGATGAGGTTAATCTGCTCACTGATGATCTTTCACAAGATATATCGGAAAAAATTACCGATTTGATAAGATGAGATTTCAGCTATTTCAGCATAATACCTTTTTATGACAAGATTAGTTTACGACCAATTCTCTAAAGACTATTTGGAGAAATTGCTCAAACCCTATGGGAAAGTCAGATCTTCCAAAAAACTGGCTGGAGAAATCCGAGAAATCGATGTTTGGTTTTTGCCATTTCCACGGCAAGATCCGAGTATAAGTACACTTGGCTTACTGGGTAAACTTGTCAGGAAACCTGCTATTTTTGAAGCCTACCGTAATCCAGCCTCATTAGAAGAAATCTGCGATTGTATATCAAAAGTACTAGAGGTAAGAGCAGCATTCAGACGGAGAGCAAAAAGGAAGAAAATCCGGTTTATACCCGCTAAAACTCCTCATTTATGGATCTTGACACCAACAGCATCTCAAAGAAAATTATCTAGATTTGATGCTACATTGAGGGAAAATTGGTTATCGGGGATATACTTTTTAGCAGAGGAAATCAGAATTGCAATAATAGTGATTCATCAGTTACCGTGTATTCCAGAGACTCTATGGCTAAGGTTACTGGGAAGAGGAAGTGTACAAAAACAAGCAATTGATGAATTAGAGTCTTTACCAGAAAACCACCCATTTCGCCATATCACGTTAGAAATGCTCTATAATTTAGAAGAGAACTTAAAAGTCAATCAAGAATTAGATGATGATGACAGGGAGTTGATTATGAGATTAGCACCACTTTACCAACAAGACCGAGCACAAGCTAAACAAGAAGGTAGACAAGAAGGTAGACAAGAAGGTATTGAAAGAGAAGCACGTCTAATCCTGCGTTTACTCAATCTCCAGATTGGGGAAATTGACTCATCATTAACTGAGCGAGTGGAACAGTTATCCATTGAGCAAGTGGAACTTTTGGCTGAAGCATTGTTAGGTTTTTCTACACCAACAGATTTAGCATCTTGGTTGCTCCAGCATGGCTTTTAGTTTGGAGTGGGATACTATATGTTGTGAAACGCTGTCTCTAGCTTTGGGGCGATCGCTCCAAATTCTCCCCTTGTGACAAGAGATAGCGCCAACAATTCCATATATTTGTTTAATCTCCTCTCGCTCAAGTGTAGAAAACTTATAAACTATGATGGTGGTGATTCAACAAGCAGCGATCGCTCAAATACTTGCAAAAGGGGGTTTGAGATGAATAGAGAAATCCTCGTTACTTTCCCATGTTCCCCATAAATTATCAACCCCTATTTATTTATTTTTTCCTCCGCCACACACCTGTCATCTGCTCCCCTGCGCCCTCTGTGTTCACTTAGTCAAATAAATTCTCTCATTACCGAAACGGAAGATGCGGAGAATTTTGTTTTGCAAATCATCAATATAGCTAAAGATGACTGGAACTATTACCAGAGTTAACAGCGTAGAAGTGGTAAAACCACCTATAATTGCTATCCCCATAGGTTGACGTACTTCTGAGCCAGCACCGATTCCCATTGCTAGGGGTAAAATACCAGCAATTGTAGCAAAGGATGTCATTAAAATTGGGCGTAGTCGAGATATCCCTGCTTCAATTAGTGCTTGACGCTGAGTTTTTCCCTCTTTTATGTGAATGATTGTATAGTCAACTAGCAAAATTGAGTTTTTCGTGACGATTCCCAGTAATAAAACCATCCCAATCAAGGCGTAAAGTCCCAGAGGTTTCTGAGAAATCAATAAGGCTAAAAGCACACCACCTAAACAAAATGGTAATGCTGCCATAATTGTCAAAGGATGGAGGAAGTTGTTATATAATAGGACAAGAATTGAATATATGGATAACAGAGCTAGCAATAAAGCGATACCAAAACGACTGAAGATATCTTGCATGATTTTCGCACCACCATAGGGCTGTTGTTCCACTCCTGGGGGTAAGTTACGCATAATTGGTAAATTATTTACTTGTTCCAGAGCTTTTCCTAGGGCGTTACCTTTGAGTAAATTGCCTTCTATGAGAACTTGGCGGGCGCGATCATAGCGGTTGATTGTCGCTGGACCACTACCGAGATGGATGTCTGCAACTGCGACGAGAGGAACTAATCCGCCATTTTGACTGGGAATTTGCAGGTTCTTGATGGCGTTGATATCTGTGCGTGCTTGGGGGTCTATCTGGACGCGAATGGGGATTTGACGGTCGGGTAGATTGTATTTGGCTAGATTGACATCGGTATCACCAATAGTGGCTAAGGAAGCAGTGCGAGCGATCGCAGAGACTGTGACTCCTAAATCAGCTGCTTGTTGTGGACGAGGAGTAATGATAATTTCTGGTTTGAGTAAACTGGCGCTAGAAGTAACTTGGATGATTCCTGGAACATTGCGGATCTGTCCTTCTAGCGCATCAGCTGCTTGATTTAATGCTTCCGGGTTGTCGCTTCTTAACACAATTGCTAAGTCTTTGCGACTGTCCCCTGGTGTTTGACTCTCAAAGCTGATTCTAGCTCCTGGTATTTGGTCAAGGCGATCGCGCATACTTTCTTCAAAATCTTTTTGAGAAATGCTGCGGGTTTCTCTTGGTTTTAATTTGACAATTAAACTTGTAGAGCCAATCTGTTCTGATGCTAATACTTTTTCTACTATGGGATTAGCTAGTAATATGTCAGTTGCTTGCTTGACCACCTGATTCATATCTTCTAAAGTAGAACCAGGAGCCAATTCCACATCCGCGCTAGATAAACTATAATCACCATCATCCACAAAGCCTTTGGGTATGAGAGGAAGTAATGTCAGACTTGCGATAAAGAAACCTAGAGCGATCGCCATTGTCAATAATCTATGACGCAAAGACCATTGAAGCAGTGATTTATAAGGTTGAAACCGATAGTTTGATGATTTGTGATTTGTAATTTCTGGGTGGTATGGGAAATCAGTATGGAGAGAATCGACATATGTTAGTGTTTGCTGCTGTGGATGTTTTTTGGCTTGTAATAGGTAAGCTCCCATCATTGGTGTGAGCATTCGTGCTACTAATGTGGAGAAAATGGTAGATACAGCAACAGTGACACCAAAAGGCTGAAAAAATTGTCCTGGAATACCTCCCATAAACGCAACTGGTAAAAATACGGCGATGATTGTGGCTGAAGCCGCCATTACAGCCAATCCTACTTCGTCGGAAGAGTCAAAAGCTGCGATTAATGGGGGTTTACCCATAGCCATATGACGTTCTAAATTTTCGATTTCCACTACAGCGTCATCGACTAAGTTACCCACAGCTAGTGCTAAAGCCAGTAAAGTCATATTATTGAGTGTATATCCCAGAATCTGCTCTACTGCAAAAGTGGGAATCATTGATAGGGGTAATGTAATTGCTGTAATCAGAGTAGCCCGCCAATCTCGTAAAAAAATTAAGATGACCAGTACCGCTAATATGGAAGCTTGAATTAATTCTTCAATGGTGCTGTCGTAGGATTGACGGATGACATCGGCTCTGGTGAAAACTAAGTCTAGTTTAATATCTGGGGGGAGAGTCTTCGCCAATTCTCTCACTGCTTCCCTGACTCCTGCTTCCACAGTTACCAAAACACTCCCGGAACTGCGTAAAACTTGAAACGCTACTACAGGTTTATTATTCAAACGTGCAGTTTGTCGGATATCGCCAAATTTATCCTCTATAGTTCCCAGACTGGATAATGGTACAGTCCCACCATTGGGTAAGATGATTTGGTTAATTTTCAAAGCTTCTATATTTGGTGCGTTACCCAATGTGCGGATATTTTGCTCTCCACCCCCTAGTTCTGCTCTTCCACCTGATAGGTTAATGTTTAAAGCTCTTATTTGGTCGTTCACTTGTGTGGCGGTAATACCCAAGGATTGTAATCTGTTGGGATCGAGGTTAATCCTGATTTCTCGATCAATTCCACCAAATCGTTTGACTTGGGAGACACCTTTAACGGTTAGGATGTTACGGCTAATTGTTTGATCAATCAGGTTACTTAATTCTTCTACAGAACGCTGGTCTGACCGGACTACATAGGTGACGATTGGTCCACCAACAATATCTAAACGTTGAATAATGGGATCGTTGACATCTTGGGGGAGATTTTGGCGAATTTGACTGACGGCGTTACGCACATCATTCGTGGCGCGATCGCTATTAGTCCCAATGATAAAACTGATAGTTGTCAGCGAAAGTCCATCAGTTACTCTCGATATTAATGTGTCAATATTTCCGATCCCTGATACTGCGTCTTCAATTTTTTTGGTGACTTGGGTTTCTAATTCTGATGGGTCTGCGCCTGGTTCTGTGACTGTAATCGTTACAGCGGGTACATCTACATTGGGATTGATGTCAATCCCCAAGTTGAGGAAAGAGTACCAGCCAATTACTGTCAGGAGTAAAAATAAAACTATTGTGGGAACTGGTTGTTTGATTGACCAGGCTGAAATATTCCAGGACATCACAAGTCTCTCAGTTTCAAAATGGGAATCGACGGTTGGAGAAATTCTAAAATAGATGGAACTCGTTTTTGTTTAGGATTTGATTGCGCTGAAGCACAACTACGAACAAAGATATTGATTAAAAGGCGATTTGGACGCGATCGCCATCTTTGAGATATCCCGCGCCATCCACGACAACCCGATCATCTAAATGCAATCCTTTGGTAATTACCACTTTGTCGCCTTTGACCAATTCTCCCGCTGCTACTTTCTGCGCATGAACTGTCCTTAGGTGTACTTTCTTTCCCTGCTTGAGGTCTTCACCCGCTAGAGTGAATACAATTAAACTTCCATCAGTCTGCGATCGCAAGGCTTTCTGTGGTATGACTATTCCCCCAGAGGTACTCAGAGAAATTTTCCCTTGAGCAAACATACCCACTTTAAATAAATTTGTGGGTGGTAAATCAATTTTCACGATTCCTTCCCGACTTTTTTCATCTACGAGTGGTTCAATCTTTCTGACCCTTCCCTGTAAATATACACTGCGATCTGCATCAGATATAACTTTAACTCCTGCTCCTACTTTGATCTCTGATAATTGGACTTGTGGTAGTCGCGCCTGTAATTCTAATTTACCATCCTTAATAATAGAGAATAGTTTTTGTGTACCACCAACGGTCGTACCCACTTGGCTTTGGGGTGGAATACCTGTAACGTCTCCTACTCTGACTAACTTCTCAGCAATAATTCCTGCGACAGGAGACCGGACTACAGTTTGTCCCAATTGAGTATTCAATTCTTGGGCTTTGGCTACACTACCATGAACAACTGCTTTGGATTTATTGACTAAAGCCTGAGCATTACCAATATTAGCTTGGGCGCTACTCAGATTGGCGATCGCACTGTGTAAGTTTTCCCGTGCTAAACGCACGGACTCAATCGCAGTTTTGACTGTGTAATATCGAGTATCCAACTCTTGATGACTAATTGCACCGGCGATCGCCAATCTATGATAACGCTGATAATATTTTTGTGCTTCCTCTAAACTTATTTCAGCTTGGGATAATTCTGCTTTCCTTTGCTGAACTGCTGCTTGATTTGCTGCCATAGAAGCCTGTTTAGATATAACATCAGCCTGTTTAGATATCATATCAGCCTGATCAGACACTATACCTGCTTTAGCTTGATTTATTTGGGTTTGTAAGATGGAGTCATCTAAAATTGCCAAAGTTTGACCTTTTCGGACAAAATTACCCTCCTGGACATCGGCGGGAATTTTTTTGACTTGTAAGCCATTAGCTTGAGGTAAAATCGGAATTAGATCTCTGGCTGCTACAGTTCCAGTGGTATCTAAGGTCAACTCTACTTGAGTTTGTTCTACAGCAACAGTAGTCACGGTCAAAGCGGGTTTAATCACATTGACTGCATTCGGCTCTCCTGTCTTTTGCTGATGAGTTGAGAGAGCGTAAAATAAACCAGCCCCAACAATACTTATTCCTACACCCAAAACAATCCCTAAGGATAAACCTGATTCCCAGGTATCCTTATGGGTCTTGATTTTTTGACTTGGAGAGTCAACTTCCTCAAGCACTGCGGATTCCCTTGTTTCCATTTTAGATCAACCTCCCTCACCCATAGAAACACCTTAACCTTTGATCTTAATCACTGAAAACATGAAACTAGGAATGTTAGAAGAGGAAAGTCCATGAATTTAATATCGCTGCTTTATGATTATTTTATTCCCATCAACTGATGGACAGGCTAAAAACAGATGTAAAAGCCTAAATTTAGCCTGACTTTAAAATAGAGTAAAGATCATGTACACTTTAATTTATTGGGAGTTAATGCCTCAACATCCATTAAACACCGACTTTCTTTACCTATGCCTACAGGTATAACCATTGTCAAGTAACCTAAGATTAATGATTATAGACTAAAAGATGTCAGGTAACTACGTTATCAATTAAACATCAAAATGCAGTACAGCAACAGAATGATTTTGATGAATTTTGGGTCATGGAGCAATTTACAAAAATGCCATCTCGTAGCTTGATTATATTAAATATATACCCTGGATACCACACATGTTGAACACCACTGAAATTATAATTGATGCTTTTGTCAGTCAAATTCGCGAAGGTTATAGACGCACCTATGGTGGTTTAAAGACTGATTATCAAGACATCATAGCTTGGGCTGGTAGCATGGCTTTGGAAAATATTGCCAATAGCGATGCATTATATCACAATGTGGAACACTCGGTGCTTGTTACCCTTGTAGGGCAAGAAGTTTTACGAGGTAAGCATATCCGAGAAGGTGGTGTTTCTTGCGAGGATTGGTTACACTTTATCATTTCCTTGGTATGTCACGATATTGGCTATGTAAAAGGAGTCTGTCGTAACGATAGAGAATCAGAAAACTTATATGCAACAGGTCAAAATGACGAAATGGTAATGCTGTCTGCTGGTGCTTCTGATGCTAGTCTCACAGCATATCATGTAGATAGAGCAAAGCAGTTTATTGATGAGCGATTTGGTGGACACGGACTGATTGATGCTGAAGTGATTAAGACGAATATTGAATTAACTCGATTTCCTGTACCAAAAGCTGAAGATCATCAGGATACCAGTAGTTTTGCTGGTCTGGTACGAGCAGCCGACTTAATTGGGCAGTTAAGTGACCCGCGTTACTTGAGAAAAATTACTTCTCTATACTACGAATTTGAAGAAACGGGAATTAATAAAGCTCTAGGATATGAACATCCTGGTGATTTACGGCGAAATTATGCCAAGTTTTACTGGAACGGGGTTTATCCTTACATTAAAGGAGGACTACGTTACTTAGCTTTAACACAACAAGGAAAACAAATCATCGCCAATCTTTACTCCAATGTATTTGTAGTGGAACATGAAAAGCAGCAAGATGAAATGCGTTATCTAGTTGATAAATTACATGCTTAGATGTTAGTATTGGCTCCTATCTAGCATATTTATCGACTCACTTATTAACCAAAAATAATGAATTGGTGGCAGAGACTTCAGAAAAAACCCTTAGCAAAATTTGGTGCGATTATACTACTGTGCTTTTATGTAATGGTAATTGCTGCTGACTTTATTGCTCCTTATAATCCCTACTATTCTCAACCAAATGGCTCTTTATTACCACCCACTCAGATCTACTGGTTCGATCAATCAGGAAAATTTTTGGGACCACACATTTATCCCACAACCCAAGGTAATACTGACTTAGAAACAGGTAAGCGTAAACTTATTGTTAACTTCCAAAAACCATCTCCCTTACGTTTATTCACTACTAGTACAGAATATAACTTATTTAAGGTGAGTTTACCGCTCCCTCCTAAATGGAATGAAGCGATCATATTCCCTGGTATATCTTTGAACTTGCATTTATTTGGTGCTGCTGGTGATGCCAAATTGCATATTTTGGGAACTGATGATCAAGGACGCGACCAACTCAGTCGGTTACTGTATGGTGGTCGCATTAGCATGTTTATTGGGATTTTGGGAATTCTGATTAGCTATCCTTTAGGACTACTAATTGGTGGGATTTCTGGTTACTTTGGTGGGGTCGTTGATGCTTCGCTTATGAGCGTAACTGAGGTTTTAATGACTTTTCCCAGTCTATATTTATTGGTAGCACTATCAAGTATTTTAAGTCCGCAGCTGAGTAGTACCCAACGCTTTTTGATGATTGTAGTAATTACATCGGTAATTAGTTGGGCTGGTTTAGCCAGAATTATTCGCGGACAAGTACTTTCCATCAAACAACGTGAGTTTGTGCTGGCTGCTCAAGCGATGGGTGCTAAACCTTTATATATCATTCTCCGCCATGTTTTACCTCAAACCGCTACCTATGTGATTATTTCTGCGAGTCTGACAATTCCTGATTTTATTGGCGCGGAAGCGGTACTCAGTTTGATTGGTTTAGGAATTCAGCAACCAGATCCCTCTTGGGGAAATATGCTGTCTTTGGCTACTAATGCTTCTATTCTAGTTTTACAACCTTGGCTGATTTGGTCGCCAACTGTTCTGATTATCCTGACAGTGTTAGCATTTAATTTATTGGGTGATGGATTGAGGGATGCTCTTGACCCCCGCAGTTTGACAAAATAAATAAGAGGGAACAGGGAACAGTAAGAAAAACCGAAGGGGTTAGTCAAAAATAAATCAAGAGTTCATTTTGTCTAATAACCGATTCAATCTAGCTGCTGCTTCAGGTTGTCTTTGTTTCTTTAATAGCTCCTGAGCTTTTTCCATATTGGCGATCGCCTCTGCTGACTGTTCTTGTTGCATAAGAATATTAGCTAGGCGCAAATAAGCTTGAGGATTTTTAGGACTACGGCTAATTACTTCTTGGAATAACTCAGTAGCTTCAGTTATCCGATTTTGCTTATTCAGCGTTTCTCCCAATAGTAAGCGAACTACATCATTCGTAGAATTAATCGCAATTACTTTACGGAAAGCTATTTCCGCAGATGGGTAATCTTCAGCTTGATAGTAGTTTACTCCTTGCTCAAATAAGTTGGCGGTAATCAAGGTTTTGACTAGAAAGTAGACGAGTAGACCCAGACTGACTGTAACTACAGCCAAGGACAAAACATTGGTTGGCGATAAGTTTTCTAAAAAATTCTCTAACATGATGCAAAATAAATAGCTCTAGGGTAGAAGACAAGCCAGGGGAAATGTGAGATATTCTAAGAAAAATAGTTTCCAAATAAATTGGTAAAATTGCGCGATGGGACTTTTGCTATCTAACTCTACTGCTCTACTGCGCCACCACAGAAGTATTAAGCCAATTAGATGCGTCGTAATTAAGAATAACGAATTAACTTTTGCTAGATGAAAAGCGCCTACCACTATCATACCTAGATAACAGACAGTTAATATCCAGAGAGCAATATTAAATACGGCTCGCTGTCCTATTTGAATCGTGAATGTTGTGATATTGTAGAGGCGATCGCCCTCCAGATCGGGAATATCTTTGAAAATAGCGATCGCCGAAGTAAATAGGAGTATAAAAGCCGTCAGTAGCCAAATAGCCATTGGTGTATCCAGGGATCTCCGCCATAACCAATTAAAATGCCAGAATAGACCCAAATTAACAATTGTTCCCCGAACGGAGAAAATACATAAAGCTGCTAAAACAGGAAATTGCTTGAGACGTATAGGTGGTAAAGAATAAGCTGTCCCAATAGCTAAACTGATAGCTACCATCCCAAATAAAAAAGGTCCACTTAACCAGGCTAAGACCAGAGCCAAAACACCAGAAACTATCACAATTATTTTGCCTTGTGACTGGGTAAATTCTCCTGAAGCTAAGGGTAAATCAGGCTTATTGATTTTATCAATTTCAATATCTTCTAATTGATTCAGACCAACAATGTAAATATTACCACACAAGCAGGAAATCCAAGCACTGAGAACCTGAACCACTTGGACATGAGCAAAATTAGTGGAAGTAACTCCAATAGTAGTTAAATATAAACCAAGCACACTTAAGCTTGTACCAACAATCGTGTGAGGACGAGAAAATTTCCAAAAAGCATAAAACCAACTTTGAGTAAATAGGGGATAAATGTACTTAGAGGATTGATTCATTTTTATATAGATGCTAACGCTTTTACTTGTTCCCACATAATAACCCAAATCGAATTAACCCCGACTGATAACCTCGACGCATTAACCCTAGAGAAAGCGCTCCTTGAATTGTACTCCAACCAGCAGATAGTAAACCGATAATTGCTCGCCAACTAAATGCTGAATCAATCACCACATTCCAGAATGGCGCAACTGCTGTTGACCAATCAGCAGTACGGATATTATTTAATCCTAGCTGTTGAGCGATCGCTTCATACTCTAGTAACGAAATTACATAGGGTAAACAATATACGCGGTAAATATCTTGTAAGTGCTTTTGTTCGGATGTAGTGAGTGGTGTCTGGGCGATCGCTCGATGACACCAAGTAGCCATAATCAAAGTTCCACCAGGCTTTAACACCCGGTAACACTCCTGCAAAAACTTACTTTTATCTGGCATATGTTCGCCACTTTCCAAAGACCATACCAAATCAAAAGTATGATCAGCAAAAGGCATTGCTTGAGCATTTGCTACCAGAAATTTACTTCTCTCAGCCAAATTAGCTTGTAATGCGCGTTCTGTAGCTCTTTGCGCTTGTACGGAACTTAATGTAATTCCTGTGGCTTGAGCCGAAAATTTTTGGGCTAAATATAAAGAACTTCCACCTATTCCACAACCCACATCTAAGATGTTTTCAGCATGATTTACTCCCGACCAAAGGAGTAATTCCTCAATCAAATCAATTTGCGCCTGACGACGCTCTTTGAGCAAAGTACCATCAGAACCATAATAGCCATGATGCATATGTTCTCCCCAAATCTTTTCCCATAGATCGGAAGAAGCATCGTAAAACTCTGCGATTTTTTGGTAAATCACTGTACTCATAAATTGAGGATAAAAAGGGAGGCTAGGAGGAATTGTTGCATTTTATGATTAAACTGTCAAAAACTGGTGAAATTGCCTATACGATAATTAATTAGATAAAGTTATTTTAGGCAATACTTAAGCAGGTGGTAAATATAATCAGCGACTCTCTAGCACAACAATGGGCGAAAAAGTATGTACAAAATCTGCAAGTTGATACCAGTAGTCAGAACAACTCTGATACAATTACTTTATCAGAGATAGTATCACTAGAGGGACGAGAGAAAACGGCTAAAAAAATGATAGAGTCTCTCAGATTAGTTAGCGCAAAAGCGTGGAATAAAACAGAGTCACTACTATCAGACGGAATAAAACAGCACAATATAGATCCGGCTATAATCGACCCCTGGCAAATTACATTGGATTCTTTTGGAATTTACCAAAAAGCTTTGGATGTGTACAGCCAAAAAACAGAGTTACGACCTCTGAATCTATTTATACAACTTATGGAACAAGGTAAGCCACTTGATCAAAAAGCTTTAGAAATCTATACCGAACAAGTAGCCCCAAGTGAACTATCGACAGTCATCAGTGCTGATATAGGAGCAATCCGAAATAAACACGCAAGCCTCGACCCTAGAATTATTGGCTATGTGAGTATGCAATTTCATTATACTAGCCAAATGCTTTTAGAACCACTTCACCCTTTGGAAAAAGCTCTTGTTGGTGCATATTTTAAAGTCATTGACGATCATTTATATATGCCATTACAACGTGCTTATGAAGCTGCAGCTAACCACGATTATAATTCTCCCGTTCTATCAGCAGTACAAAAGTTACTACCAGTTAGTACGCAAATCGCCAAGAAGATTTGCCAAAAAGTAATTAACCTGTTTCCCAACTATCATTCTCTATCTGGAGTTTTGACAGACACTCTAGTGAAAACATCGAGCATCAGAGATGTAGAAATGTTCCAAGTATATTTATGGCTTTGTGCTTTAGAAGGTAATGTTAGCTCCATACAGGAAGAATTATTTCCCTTATGTGTAATGCTCTACCCTAGATTGCAAGTAGAGTGGGAGCTAATTCGTCAAATGCTGCATTTACTAAGATATGAGATCTACGAATACTTAACTCCTCCACAGGCAAATATATTGATGTCCTCTTTTAGAGTGTTGTCGCAAATGTTTTCTGTAGATGTTCTAGAGTAAAGGAGACTAGGTAAAGCATTATCTCTCAGCACATAATAAAGTCTCTCTCGTATTTCTACCAGTAACAGGATTAGTACCTTGAGCCAACTTACATAATTTATTTTGTTCATCTCGACGTATTAACACATCAGTAAAATCTGCTCCATCAACTATAGCGCCATCAAATTTAGTATTAGCAGCAAAAGCTCCTACTAAAATGGCGTTAGTCAGATTAGCTTTAATTAAACGTGCTGAATCTAAAGTAGCATCAGTCAGATTAGCTCCCTCCAAATTAGCTGACTCTAGATTTGCAGCAAAAAAACTCACACCCTGTAAATTTGCATAACTGAAATTACTTTGGCGGAGATTAGCCTTGGAAAAACTCGAATCAGTCAGATCGCGACCAGAAAAATCTGCCCTAGTGAGGATTTCTTTGTTGTATTCCAATGCTAAAGATGTGGATGTTCCATCGACTAATGCTGTCGTACAGATAGTTATCCACAACAAGCCAATGAGTATAGCTCCCCGAATCCGATTTGTTAATGTAGTATTCATAGTGTTTTTCTACAATGCTTAATTCTGCTCCCTCTAATTATCCAAAAATTGGTGACTTAGGTGAAGAACTAGTAGTCAAATGGCTGGAACACGCTAATTGGCAAACTTTACACCGTCGTTTTGCTTGTCGCTGGGGGGAAATCGATATTATTACCCAGTATCACGAGTCAGCCAGTCCCCCTATTCTAGCCTTTGTAGAGGTCAAAACTCGCGGTGTCGGTAACTGGGATGCAGGAGGAAGAAAAGCAATCACACCACAAAAGCAAGCTAAACTCTGGCAAACTGCGACATTTTTTTTATCCAAATATCCCCATAAGGCTAATTATATCTGTCGCTTTGACGTTGCTATTGTTTCCCATCAAAAAATGCCCACAGTATCAGATGAAATAATTTTTGTTCCTGATCCAAAACCTGTCTTAATTAAGTTAGGATATGAACTGAAGCTACAAGAATACATTCTTGCAGCTTTTGAACAATAGATGATCAGTAATATTAATATGCATTAGGTCTTCATGCTAGTGTTTCTGGACAGTAACCTAAACCTCTAACAAACTGTTGTCGAAAAGCTTCAATTTCTTTTCTTTCTGGATTACCGTGGGAGACTATAGCTACTTGATAGCGCCGCATGACATCTACAGGATTTTGTCCTGCTTCCAAACTCCACAGCGCCATCTGTATTCTCATTTGTGGTTCGTAGTTGATACCTAATTCATTCAGGAAAGCCCGAAAATTTCCATCTTCCTGAGCCGAAATTGGGCTGCTGAGTTTAATTCTGACTATCCAGCCATCAATTTGATGAATGACACTGATAAATGAGACTGGAATTTGGGTTTTACCGTGGAGATATTGAATAATTCTGAGAGTTAGGCTAGCGTTTGCTAGGTAATATAGATATTCCATGATGTTGTTTGGGGATCAAAGCTATTTCTACTTCTCTATCATCCTGAATTGTAGAAAGTTATCGCTAGGGTAAAATCCCTCTTTCTCCTATGGGTAGGTTTACCCAATATATCTCCTACAACGCTATTAAAATAATACAAATAAATTTACATACTTCTACTGTTATAGAGATGGAAAACGCTGAGTTAGATTATTTATTGTTGGGCTATGACTATCAACTTCCTGCAGAATTAATTGCTCAAAGTCCCGTAGTCCCACGAGACAGTTCACGGTTACTGGTGGTAAATTCTCCCTTTACGGGTAATACAACTCCACCCCTACACAAAGTATTTCGCGATTTGACCGAACTTCTACAACCTGGGGATTTATTGATCCTGAATAACACCAAAGTTATCCCAGCTAGGTTGTATGGACGCAAATCCACAGGAGCGGAAGTAGAAGTTTTGCTGTTGGAGGAGAGAGGGGATAATTGCTGGTTATGCTTAGTTAAACCAGGAAAACGCTTCAGGTCGGGAACTCAGATTGTGTTTGAGGCGAGAAAAATTGTTGGTGCTTCAGTATCTGGATATTTTTCTCCTATCACAGCCACAGTTTTAGCATCAGATGTGGCGACAGGAGGAAGGCTGTTAAAGTTTGATTTACCAGAAAAAGTCTCTTTGTTACAAGTACTAGAATACTTTGGGGAAATACCTTTACCGCCATATATCACTGAGTCAAAGGCTACTGATGAACAGTACCAAACTGTATATGCTGATCAACAAGGTGCGATCGCCGCACCAACGGCGGGATTACACTTCACACCGGAGCTTTTACAAAAATTAACCGCTCAAGGAATTGAGCAAGCTTATATTACCCTACATGTTGGTGTCGGAACTTTCCGTCCAGTGGAAGTTGATGATATTACCACCCACAAAATGCACGCTGAATGGATTGAAGTCAGTAGTGAGATTGTGGAAAAGATTCATGCTACAAAAGCTCATGGTGGGAGGATTATTGCGGTAGGAACAACAGTAGTCCGAACTCTAGAAGCAGCAGCGCAATCTGGTCATTTACAACCGTTTATGGGCAAAACAGACCTATTTATTTATCCGGGCTATCAGCTACGAGTGATAGACGGACTGATTACTAATTTTCATTTACCCCGTTCCAGTTTGTTAATGCTCGTAAGTGCTTTTATTGGTAGACAGCGATTATTGAAAATTTACCAAGAAGCGATCGCCTCTCAATATCGCTTTTATTCCTTTGGTGATGCTATGATAATCTTACCAGAGGGAAAAGGAGTAGAGAATTAAGATTATAACCATTTGCGACTACATTCTCTCCCAGTTACATAGTGACGATAACGAAACATTGCTTCTAACTGCATTTGTACGGTCCAACCAATAGCAAATTCCGTCGCATCACCCCCAGGTAATCCATAACTGATACTATCAGTTAATCTAGTTTTGTCATTTTCAGGAGTAAATTCATGACGATGTATCCAGAATTCACAAGGACCTGATATCTGCTCATCAGTAAATGAATGATACTTTTCACATTCAGTATGACGAGCCAACCAGATTAAAGGGACAAGTCCGATAAACAAGCGAAATTCTGTAATTGCGCCTGTGTCTAGTCCACCCTCGCGCCGAATTACCTGAATCGGGAGCCAAGGAGGAGTTAATAGTTGCAAAATATCAGACCTTTCATGAAATTTCCACACCGTTTCCACAGGCGCGTCTATAATGGAAGCATATTTGAATTTCAGCATAGATTGTAATATCCCAAATCCCTGTAATTACTCCTGTAATTATAAGCTTTGACCTCCAATTTTAGACAATATTGGACTTTTTGCGGCTAAGTAAGATGTATCCAGAAAATTATGAGTCTTTTAACATTAAATGTAGACACCGTTGATTTAACAGACGAGCAATTTTATCAATTATGTCAAAATAATCGCGAGTTAAAATTTGAACGCAATGCTGAAAGGGAATTAATTATCATGTCTCCTGTGGGAGGTGAAAGCGGTAATCGAGAAGCTGACTTAATCATCGACTTAGGAATCTGGAATCGCCAAACTGGACTCGGTTATACATTCAGTTCTTCTACTGTATTTAAGTTACCTAATGGCGCTGACCGTTCACCCGATGCTGCTTGGATTCGCCAAGAGCGCTGGGAAGCACTTACATCTGACCAAAGACGCAAATTTCCCCCCATCGCACCAGACTTTGTGATTGAATTGAGGTCAGCAACAGACGATTTAAACATGCTACAAGCCAAAATGATGGAATATAAAGATGCAGGAGTTTTATTAGGATGGCTGATTAATCCTCAACAGCAACAAGTGGAAATTTATCGTTTAGGAAAGAGCGTGGAAGTCCGAAATCTTCCCACAAACTTATCAGGTGAAAACATCTTACCAGGATTTCATTTGATTTTATCCCGTTACTAATATATATCTTTATGCAGTTCTTCTGCATTTTGCTGGGAATCCGTTTGAGAAATAGAGGTCAAATTGATGAGAAAGGAACTGGCTTTTTCAGCAATACTTGTGGAAATTTTGATTTGTCTAAGTTGAATCAATCCCTCTTGGACAAAGGAATCTCTGACAAAAAGATTGCTACCGCTATTAAAAGATGTTTCATAAATAACTTCTTTAATTCCAGCAGAAATAATTAATTTCAAGCAAGACAAACAAGGTTCTAAGGAAACGTAAATATTAGCACCATCTGTGGCGACTCCATGCTTGGCTGCTTGAGCGATCGCATTAGCTTCTGCGTGAACAGCGCGGGATGGTAAAGTTTTGCTAGCATCACAGCTATCTAATCCCGGATAACAATATCCCTGAGCAGTACAATGAACTGAACCGGAGGGAGAACCATTATAACCTGTTGCGACTACCTGCTTATTTTTCACAATCACCGCGCCAACGGGAAATGCTAGACATGTAGACCGAGTAGCTGCTAATTTAGCCAACATGAGGAAATACTCATCCCAGGTAGGTCTTTGTTGTTCGTCAAAAGTCATTTTGAGCAAATTTAAGTAGGTAAGCAAGAAAAACTCCTTTTTACATAACTTTACATAGTTATATTTATTTGGGTCTCCCCACTTATGATTTAAAAAATCTTTATGAGAAAAAACTCAGAAAAATTAAAGGATATTCAAAGAAGCTATGGAAAGAATTGAGCTTTAAACCAAATATGGATTGGCTCGGTAGTCAATTTCTGTACATGGGGGTGGTAAAACTCTCACAGCAATCCAGTTGATAGTCAGCTAAATCATATCAGGTTCACAACCCATCGCCCGTAATTGTGCTATCAACATTTCCTTTTTAAGTCTTTCAGAATCAGCCCGTTGTCGTTCTAGCTCTTTTTCGCGTATTTCAGAATCAGCCCGTCGTATTTCAGAATCAGCCCGTTGTCGTTCAGAATCAGCCAATTGTCGTTCTAATTCTTTTTCGCGTATTTCAGAATCAGCCCGTTGTCGTTCTAATTCCTCAGGGAGTAAGACCCAATTACCAGTGCTATCATACCAGCGTAACCACACCTGCTGTTCATCTGATTCTTGAAATTTTCCCTCCCATACTCCTAAACCTAATTCTAGTTCTGGTATCCAGAATTTATTATCTGATAATTCTACCTCAGCATACCAATCATTACGCAATTCAAATAACCGAAATTCATACTTATAGCGGTCAAATACGGCGTAATAAGGTATTTGTAATATCCGTTCATAGACTTCCCATTTCCCCGGTGGTTGTTTTACATCCCGTAATTTCCTCCCTAAATCTTCATCTTCTGTCCCTGGCGAAAGCAATTCCACCACAATTAACGGACTGACTTCTTCTTGCCAAATTACATAACTTAAGCGTAAATCTCTCTGTTCATATAGCCGGTTAACACCTACTACAGCAAACCAATCTGGTTTTTTATACCAATGATAATTTTGCAAGTCATAATAAAGATTGAGATTACTGGCAAGAAATATCTTGTTTTGGGGATAATTAGGGGGACGAAAAGTGTAATCTAATAGACGAGGTTGTAGTAAATGAAACAGGTCAGGTAAACCAGGCTCCTCTGGATCTTCACTAGGGAGGTCATACATCGTCGGAAGGAGTGTTTTTGGGTCTGGCATGGGATCGGTTGGATACATAAGTCAAGCCATCCTACTGAAATAAATCTGTATTGATCTAACCATTTTAATATGCGTCATAAATTAATCTATAGATACCGTGTATTGTTAATGCAAGAACATTATTAGGATGAATAGCGTGAAAGCTAACGGGGAGAATCTCCCAACTCTCCTTGGGGATTCAGCCTAAGAAAAGAGGAAATCCATCTCGTGTGGCGCTGATAGTCTGTTAACTTAAATCAGGTTCAAAACCCATTGCTCGCAATTGTGCTATCAACTTTTCCTTTTGAAGTTTTTCAGAATCAGCCCGTTGCTGTTCAGAATCAGCCCGTTGACGTTCTAGCTCTTTTTCCCGTCGTTCAGCGTCAGCTCGTTGACGTTCTAGCTCTTTTTCCCGTCGTTCAGCGTCAGCCCGTTGCTGTTCAGCGTCAGCCCGTTGTTTTTCAGCGTCAGCCCGTTGCTTTTCTAATTCCTCAGGGAGTGATACCCAATTACCAGTGCTGTCATACCAACGTAACCACCTCTGCTGTTCATCTGATTCTTGGAATTTTCCCTCCCATACTCCTAAACCTAATTCTACTTCTGGTATCCAAAATCTATTATCTGTTAATCTCACCTCAGTATACCGACCATCTCGCAGTTCAAATAACCGAAATGCATACTTATAGCGGTCAAATATGGCGTAATAACGTATCTTGATAATTTGTTCATATACCTCCCATTTCCCCGGTGGTTTTGTTACATCCCGTAACTTCTTGCCTAAATCTTCATCTTCTGTCCCTGGTGAAAGAAATTCCACTACAATTAACGGACTGACTTCTTCTTGCCAAGTTATATAACTTAAGCGTAAATCTCTCTGTTGATACAGACGGTCAATACCTACTACAGCAAACCAATCTGGTCTTTTGTACCAATGAGGCTGTCCCAAGTCATAATAGAGATTGACATCACTGGCGAGAAAAATCTTGTTTTGGGGATAATTAGGAGGACGAAAAGTGCCATCTAATAGACGAGGTTGTAGCAAATGAAACAGGTCAGGCAAACCAGGCTCCTCTGGATCTTCACTAGGGAGGTCATACATCGTCGGGAGGAGTGTTTTTGGCTCTGGAATGGGATCGGTTTGATACATAAGTCAAGCCATCCTAATGTTTGATATATTAGTTTTTATTATAAGCCAATACTTGACGGATTTGCTGAGGAGTTAATTCCTGGACATTGCGATAAACAACTTGAGCACCTGCTGTAATTAGCGTTTGAGTATAGCGATCGCTCTGGCTTGCTGTTTCCTGTACATGGGGTGGTAAAACTCCCACAGCAATCCAATTGCGAGAATTATCTAACTCACTAGCTTTTTGGATTGTATACATGTCAGCGACTGTATCTCCTACATAAACCACTGTCTGGTTTATGCTCAAGCCATTTTCCACCAGTGCGATCGCCGCAAATAATCCTGTCGGGTCGGGTTTACCAGGAGCATCTTCCATCGCAATCAAAGCAGGAGATGATAGACCCAAACGTTTTTCTAAAACATAAGTCGCTGAAGCACGAGTCGCACCACTAAAAAATCCCCAAGGAATTCCTGCTTGGGTGAGTTCTGCTAAATAACTAGGATCTAATAATAAAGGTTCATCGGTAATATATCCATTCCAATTATCTGGGTCTGTCCCTCGATAACGAGATTGGAAAAAAGCAACTATACTTTCGTAGTCTATTTCCACTTGTTGGCGTTGTTTTCCTTGAGCCTCGAAATAGCGGTAAATTAGTTCTTGGGAACCTTCCCAATCGTTATTCCAAATTCCTTCAGATTTTAAGTTATCAATATCTATTGGTGTAGGACGATAAGCGTTAGCGGTGAAATGTTCTACTGTGTCTGCTAGCGCTCTGCGATAAGAACCGCTAACATCACGGATGACACCATCGATATCAAAAATAATAATACTACTTTTTTGGTTGGTCATATAGTTTTAACAGCAAGAGGTTTAATCGAAATCTGTAGGTAAGTCTGGATTATAATGATGTTGGAACATGCGAGTAATTTGTGTTGGTGTAACACGTCCTAAAGATAATTCTGGTATTTTGTCTTCTGAGAAGAACTCCACTGCTTCCGTTTCTATACTTGGTGTTGGGGAACCGCCAAGAATTTCACAAGCGAAAAATAACCGATATACAGAAAAGATGTAGGAGGGATGTCCTTGTCTATCTCGGTCATAAACTGCTAAAAGTTTTACGGCTTTTGTTTGGTAACCAGATTCTTCGGAAACTTCTTTGACAATTGACTCGCTTGGTGTTTCCCCCGTATCGCACCAACCACCTGGTAAAGCCCAAAGACCGTCTGAGCGTTCTTGAACTAACAAAATTTTATCATCTTGGAATACAGCACCACGCACATCTACTTTCGGTGTCATATAGCCAATTTCTTGAGCAAATAGGTCGAGAATATATTTTTGCTCTACTTGAGTGTAATTAGCGATAATTTCCGATGATATGAGTTTTATATGCTCAAATCGCTCGATATCAAAGACGTTTTCGGAATAGGTCAATCCGTTTTGGGCGATCGCCTGTAGCTGTTGCGCCCACTCTAACCATTTGGGTTTCATTTTTCCTCCATAGCTAAAATTATAGAGGTGTAAATTGTACACCTCTATAAAAAATCAAGAATTAGAATTAAGCTTCATCGAGAGCAGCAATACCGGGTAATACCTTACCTTCCAAAAGTTCCAAGCTAGCACCACCACCAGTGGAAATATGGCTCATTTGGTCAGCTAAACCTACTTTTTCCACTGCTGCTACAGAGTCACCACCACCAATGATGGTAATTGCGCCATTTTTGCTAATTTCAGCTAGAGTCTGAGCGATCGCTTCTGTACCCTTAGAAAACTGCTCAAACTCAAACACGCCCATTGGTCCATTCCAGATCACAGTCTTAGTATCTGCGAGAGCCGCTTGGAAGGATTTCACAGATTCAGGACCAATATCTAAACCCAGACCATCAGATGGAATATGATTAATATCCACAATTGTGGCGTTAGCATCTGGAGCGAACTTATCAGCTGAGACAACATCTGTAGGGAGTAATAAATCCACACCACGTTCTTTAGCTTTAGCTTCCAAAGATTTAGCCAAATCTAGCTTGTCGTCTTCCACCAAAGATTTACCTACATTTAAACCACGGGCTTTGTAGAAAGTGAAAATCATTCCACCACCGATGATCAGCTTATCGCACTTTTCCAACAAAGTTTCAATTACACCGATTTTGCTGGAAACTTTGGAACCACCAATAATCGCTACTAAAGGACGTTGAGGATTTTCAATTGCGTTTTGTAAATACTGTAATTCCTTTTCAATTAAATATCCAGCAACCGAAGGACTCAAATAGTGAGTCACTCCCTCTGTAGAAGCATGAGCGCGGTGTGCAGTACCAAAAGCGTCATTTACATAAAAATCAGCATTGGATGCTAGTTTTTTAGCAAATTCTGGGTTGTTTTTCTCTTCTTCTGGATGAAAACGCACATTTTCCAATAATAAAACTTGACCGTTTTGCAAAGCTGCAACTTTGGCTGTAACTTCATCACCAATACTGTCGTTAGTCTTGACAACTTCTTGTCCCAACAACTCAGAAAGGCGTTTAGCAACATGATTCAAGCGTAATTTTTCATCCACTCCTTTAGGACGACCAAAGTGACTGACAAGAATTACTTTAGATCCTTTGTGGATTAAATCTTGGATGGTTGGGAGAGCAGCACGAATACGGGTATCATCTGTAATATTACCTTGATCATCTACAGGGACGTTAAAATCAACCCTAACCAATGCACGTTTGCCAGAGATATCAGATGCGGATAAATTTGCTAAACTTTTCTTGGACACAAACCAAACCCTCCTGAAGAGCCTTTTTAATAAATTGCTTTGTAAATTAGCACCATTACAAATTTTACCGGACTCAGGATCATCAGGAACAGATAAAAAACCTATCTGTTCAACAGAAGGATATTACTATAAATTCTTTCTCCCCTGCTCCTCTGCTTCCCTGCTCCCTTCCCTATTTACCTCTGTCTCGTTTATGGTATGCTATGTAAGGTAGAGGTCAAGATTATGTTTAAGACAGTTTTGTTTCCGATTGATCAAAGTCGAGAAGCTAGGGAAGCAGCTGATGTAGTAACTAACGTTGTACAAACTTATTCCTGTCGCTTAGTCCTGCTATCAGTTGTGGAAGAACCAAATCCAGAAGCTGCTAAAGATGACCCGATGTTGTCCCCTGAGGTAGTCGCAAAATTGCTAGAAAATGCTCAACTCTTATTTTCTCAGCAAGGGATTACTGCGGAAGTTATAGAAAGACAGGGTAAAGCAGCCTTTACAATCTGTGATGTAGCTGATGACATAGGGGCGGATTTAATTATTATGGGTTGTCGAGGACTGGGATTGACTGATGATGGTGCGAATGATAGTGTCACAAATCGCGTGATTAATCTATCTCCCTGTCCTGTACTAGTTGTACCTTAGTTTAATTACCAAGCCCTTTGGACTGGTTTTTCTTGCTGTTCCCTGTTTCCTGTTCCCTCTTAAATTTAAAGGTTTTGGCGCAAACCCATCGCAATCTTACTGTGCTTTTCGATTTGTCCCATAACCTGTTTGGCGCGTTGAATGACTACTGTAGGTAAGCCTGCTAATCTACCAGCTTCAATACCGTAGGATTTATCAGCGCCTCCTGGCTGGACTTGATGTAAAAAGATAATTTGATCGGGTAGCTCTTTGACGGTAACTTGGTAATTAGCGACATTGGCTAAAATACTAGCTAATTCGTTTAATTCATGGTAGTGGGTGGCGAATATAGTTCTGGATTTAATTTCTCCTGCTAGATATTCAGCTACAGCCCAAGCGATGGAAAGACCATCAAAAGTGGCTGTTCCCCTACCTATTTCATCCAATAAAACCAAAGATTTGGCTGTTGCGTGGTTGAGAATATTAGCAGTTTCGTTCATCTCCACCATAAATGTAGATTGACCAGTGGCTAAGTCGTCTACTGCGCCTACACGGGTGAAAATGCGATCGCAAATTCCCAGAGTGGCTGAACGGGCGGGAACAAAAGCGCCTATTTGCGCCATTAACTGAATTAGTCCCACTTGTCGCAAATAACAACTTTTCCCACTCGCATTAGGACCGGTGAGAATTACCAGATCAGGAAGTAGGACTAATTCATCTTGTTGATCCTGTTGGTCTTCCCCTAGAAATTCTTCTCTACCTAAGAATGTCGAATTCGGGACAAAAAATCCTGCGGGTAAAGACTGTTCCACTACTGGATGGCGACCATCAATAATTTCTATTTTCCTTCCGGTGACCATTTCGGGACGACAATATCCTTGGTGTACGGCTAATTCCGCTAAACCACATAAGACATCCGCAGCAGCTACCGCACGGGAAAGATGACGAATTGCTTCTGCTTGTTCTCCTACTTCTTCCCGTAAAGCGACAAAAATTTCATATTCTAAATTATTTAAGTCATCCCTAGCTGTGAGGATACGCGCTTCCCGTTCTTTCAACTCTGGAGTAATATAACGTTCTTCATTCAGCAAAGTTTGCTTGCGAATATAATTTGTTGGTACTTGGTCGGATTTAGTGCGGGATATGCTAATATAATAACCAAAAGTTTTATTGAAACCCACTTTCAGCTGAGAAATTCCTGTTCTAGCTCGCTCATCCACTTCTAAATTAGCAATCCACTGTTGGTCACCTTCTACAGTCGCCTTCTGTTCGTCTAGCTGAGAATTTACGCCTGAACGAATTATTCCCCCTTCTTTTAAATGAATTGGTGGTGACTCTACAATATGGGCGTGGAGTTTTTGCGCCAATTCTTCTAGATGAGCAGGGACTTTCTGTAATGCTCTGAGGAAGGGAGATCGCACTTGGGAAACTAACCGAGATAATTCTGGTAAAAGAGCGATCGAATCAGCTAAAGCCATTAAATCTCGCGCATTGGCTGTTCCTGAACCTGCTCTACCTGTTAACCGTTCCAAATCATAAATGCGTTTTAATAGCTGTCGTAAATCTTGGCGCAGGGGAGTATTGTCTACTAATTCTTGAATGGTATCTTGTCTTGCGCGAATCCCCTTAATGTCTAATAATGGCTGTAATAACCAGCGTCGGAGAGCTCGACTACCCATAGCGGTACTGGTTCTATCTAAAGCCCAAAGTAAAGAACCATGAAACGTCCCATCACGAACGGTTTGAGTGATTTCTAGATTGCGCCGAGTTTGATGATCAACAACTAGATAATCAGTAATTGTATAGGTGCGTAGGTTTTGTAGAGGAACAGGGTTTTCCTTTTGGGTATCGGCTAAATACTCAAGTAATCCTCCAGCGGCTCTGACAGCTAAAGGAAGATGTTCGCAACCAAATCCTTCTAGCGATCGCACCTTAAATTTTTGCAGTAATCTACTTCTAGCTTCCCCTTGAGCAAAAGGTAACTGCGACCTTAAACTATAACAAAATGCTGGTGGTAAACATTGAGGAAGATGAGGCGATGTTTCACCCGGACGTAATAAACTCCCCAAATCTGGTGCGTTAGTCGGAACCAATACTTCCGCAGGCTGTAAACGCATTAATTCCTGAGTCAAATTTTCTAATTCGCTACCTTGAGCAGCTAGAAATTCCCCTGTAGAAATATCCGCATAGGCTAAACCCCAATGATTAACTGCAATCACCACTGCTGCCAAGTAATTATTTTTACTTGACTTCAGCATTCCCTCTCCTAAAAGTGTACCGGGGGTAAGGATACGGGTAACTTCTCGTTTAACCAAACCCACAGCATCAGCTGAATCTTCCACCTGATCACAGATGACGATCGCATAGCCTTTTTCCAGTAATTGAGTAGTGTATCGCTCCCAAGCATGATGAGGAACACCAGTCATCGCCACACGACCAACCTCACCACCATGCTTACTAGTCAGAACCAATTCTAATTCCCGAGACACAGTAACTGCGTCTTGGAAAAAAGTCTCAAAAAAATCACCTACCCGATACAGTAATACTGCGTGGGGATATTTATCCTTCATTTCCACGTAGTGCTGATACATCTTACTCAGCTTATTCCGATCTACTAATTTGGTATCAGAGATTGGCGTAAAGGAATTGGGAGACTCTGTGGACACAGATGTAGATTGGGAGACGGTCATAGATGCTGATTAAATGCGGAGCTAGACTTTTTGACTGAGATTTTCTATCCCATCAACTACCTTAACAGAATCTTGTGGGAGATTGCTATCCAAATAATCATCAACTTGATTAAACTCTCCTGCTCGCCAAGCATCTGCGACATCCTTAATAAAACTTGCTAGAGGAACTGCAATTAATAAACCTAAAACACCTGCGATTTTTGACCCCAAAAGTAAAGAAATTACTACCCAAACTGGGTTTAGTCCCGTCAAATTCCCTAAAACCCTGGGAGCAACAATGTTAGAATTTATTTGATCGATCGCCACGGATACGCCCAAAACTTCTATTCCCAACCAAAAATTCTGTAAAGCTACCAGTAGACTCACAATACTGATACCTATAGGTGTACCGAAGGGAAAAAGAGAGAAGAAACCGATTCCCAAGCCAAAAAGTAGTGCTAATGGGATGCGCAAAGCGACAAATATAAGAGTTAGCGTGATAGCCAATACAGCACCTAAAGTTGCTTGACCAATAAAATAATTCTGGAAGTCTTCCCCTAAAAATAACCGGATTTTTTGACTGATATGGCTGGGAAACCAGGCATAAATTCCGTTCCAGAGACTGTTACCAGTAAGAACAAGATAAACAGTGAGTACCAGTGTCAGAATTAAGTTAAATAAAGCTCCGATGGTATCAAATGCCAAACCTAGAATTTGACCAGAGAGAGTTTGAAATTGATTGGAGAGTTTTTCCAGCAACTGTGTAGCCAAGCCACTTAAATTCACTGGTAATTGTTGTGCATCTGCCCAAATTTGAAAAGCGCCCAATTGTTTCACACCAGAATCAATCCAAGCGGGAAGAAAGTTCACAAGTTCATTCAGTTGTTGAAAAATTAGTGGGATTAAAATGACACCTGTAGCTCCTAAAATTAGTACAGACATTAGTAGTACTCCTATGACGGATAAATTCCGTGAAATACCTTGCTGTTGTAAGAATTTAATCGGATAACTTAAAACAAAAGCTAATAAAATAGCAACAGAGACAACATTAACTAATGGTTGGAAATACCGGAGAAATTGAATTAGTAACCAACCATTGAGAATAGCAATAGGGAAAGCTAGACCTATATTTAACCATCGCGGTAATCTGTTTGTAGTTTGCATGATATAACCTCCACCATAGTTATAAATTTTACTTTAACTTCTAAAATTTAATAATTATTAAATAATTATTAAATAATTATTTTACTCAACATTTAAATAATTATTTCAGTTACTTGGCTGCTAAATAAGTTTCACGATACTTCTTACCTGGCAAAAATATAGTACTATACTTTACCTTACCTTTAAACACTACTTCCTGTCCTACTTGCCAGTTGCTGTGGTATGTAACCACCCAAATTTTTCCCGTGTTATCGCTGACTAGATAGGCTTTTTGGTGGAGTAAAGGAACCTGTTTGACTACTTTGGCTTCAATATCAACTGCTGCGCTCTCAGGATATGGGAGGGATTGGATCTGTCCAATAGGTGTAGCGTTAGTATTAACATTCTGTCTGCTATAATTATGTATTTGAGCATGACAACCATAAACACCTGCTGCTAAAACAATAGCCAGTTCGCAACGGTGGTAAAAAATATAATTTTCTGATAAAGTAGTAGACAAAGCATCTATCCCCAGATGCATAAGATGTAAAAACAAAGAGAGCTTCTGCATTATAATATCACCTGCTTGTTAGTTTCGCGTTGTAGTTTAGTTGCCGGTTACCAAGAGTAGTCTTGCACGCAATTTGATATGCTGATGCGATCAACATAGATCTAGGAAATGGACGAAATTCCTGTACAATTACCTTTACCATATCCTGCTGGGACAATTTCAGTCTAGAATAACCAACTCAGACTCATAGAGATGCTGATAGGCTCTCGTGTTGTCAAATTTCCACAGCCCGATGCCAAAATGCTGATATTCTGATTACAGGGTTTGCTCATCTGCAATCAATTGTTGCGGATATGGTCAACTTAGATATGGTTATGCTAAATGTGGGAACTATGAGGAATTTGAGTATGGTAGCAACAGACGATTTTCAAAAAACCTCAGAGCAATCTAGGTTTAATCTGGTTACTTATCTGAAAGAACGACAAAATTTGTGCGAAGCAGCTTTGGATAGGGCAATTCCCGTAGTTTATCCAGAAAAGATCTATGAGGCGATGCGTTACTCTCTTTTAGCAGGAGGTAAGCGTGTACGTCCCATTCTTTGTCTTGCTACCTGCGAAATGTTGGACGGTACTATTGATATGGCTATACCGACAGCTTGTGCGTTGGAAATGATGCACACGATGTCATTAATCCATGATGATTTACCAGCAATGGATGATGATGATTATCGTCGAGGTAAGCTGACAAATCATAAGGTCTTTGGAGAAGATATTGCCATTTTGGCTGGTGATGGTCTACTGGCTCTAGCTTTTGAGTTTGTAGCTACCCAAACTCCCCCTTACGTATCTAGAGATGCTGTTTTGCAGGTAATCGCTCGCATGGGGAAAGCTTTGGGCGCTTCTGGTTTGGTAGGTGGTCAAGTTGTAGATTTAGAATCGGAGGGGAAGTTAGACACAACTCTGGAGACTTTGAATTTTATTCACAATCACAAAACTGCTGCTTTGCTGGAAGCTTGTGTAGTCTGTGGTGGAATTCTGGCTGGGGCTGGAGACCAAGAGGTAGGTGTTTTGACTCGCTATTCTCAGAATATTGGTCTCGCTTTCCAAATCATTGATGATATCTTAGATATCACAGCTACCCAGGAGCAATTAGGCAAAACTGCTGGGAAAGACCTGAAAGCCAAAAAAGTCACATATCCAGCCCTTTGGGGAATTGAGGAGTCGCAATCAATTGCTCAACAATTAGTTGAGGAAGCTTGTACTCTACTAGAACCATTTAGGGAAAAAGCATATCCGCTACAGGCGATCGCTCACTTTATTATCAATCGCAATCACTAAATTCAGTACCAACATGCAGGACATAAGCAACATTATTTTAAATAACCGGGTGCTGCTCGTTGCTCTTGTAGCTTGTTTTGTTGCTCAAGGATTAAAATTCATCATTGATGTAGTCCAAAATCGCAAGCTGAACATACATGTATTAGTAACGACCGGGGGTATGCCTAGCGCTCATTCAGCCCTAGTCACAGCCTTAGCAGCTGGTGTGGGACAGACCATTAATTGGACATCTCCTGAATTTGCCTTAGCTACAGTTTTTGCTATTATCGTGATGTATGATGCTGCTGGAGTGCGCCAAGCTGCTGGTAAACAAGCTCGAGTGATCAATCAAATGATTGAGGAACTATTCCAGGAAAAACCAGATTTTAGCCAAGATCGTTTAAAGGAATTACTGGGACATACACCTGTACAAGTACTAGCAGGTTCAGCTTTAGGTATAACTATTTCTTGGCTAGCTAGAGCAGCTTACTAAGCCTATCCTCCACTCATCTGGGTAAATAGCTTTTACGGGAAAATTCAAAATTAGGAAACTATGAAACTCAATATTTTCTCAATTTTGAATTTTGGATTTTGGATGAGCATTCTAGGGGGAAAATGTGACTCGGTTACTTGACATTAACCACGGAACGCAGTAATACCACTTTACTGCTATTAACTAAATTAGCAAAAAATCCGCGATCGCTGAGTTTTTGCAGTGTATTGTTGGCTTCTTTTTGATTGGTTGTATAAACTGCTAATAAATAAGGACGTTGTCCATACACAACAAAACCTACATTACCTTCTACAACTTGTTGTACCCTACTAGCTAACTCTGGACGGTTAAAGTAGTCTACTAACACCGCATAACCATCGCCTAAGACTCTAGGATGATAACTAATCTTTTCCCCTATCCGAGTCGGAGACCTTTGCTCTGAGAGAGTTGTAGTTGATGCTAATGCTATATGGGTTTGGGGCGTAGCTTTGTGTATTATTCTCGACGCAGCTCTTGGTTTTGTTTCGGGTATTATTGTTGATGCTGACGCTACAGAAGAATTTGGTACCAAAGCAGTCTTTGAAGGATTTGTCGCTACTACTGGTCGGGTGGTTACAATAGCAGATAGACCTACTATATCATTCACATACTTAGCCCAGCGTTTAGCATCCTCTATTTTTTTAAATCCGCCAATTCGCGTTACGGTTTCATTTAAATACTTACATTTAACTGTCTTGATTTCTGATGGTAATGCTTCATGTAATTGCTTTTGATTTTCTGTTGTCGGACTGACTACTAGTCGAAGATACTCTCCCATACTAGGTGGTTTACAGGTAGTAATGGTTTTTTGGGAAAAAGCCGGATCAATTCCACTAATTAAGGGACTAGCTAAGAGAGAAACAATTGGTAGTATTGCTAATCTCTGTACAAGATTGTTATGCATAACCTGTGGGTAACAACTGTTATAAGTTCTATATATTCACACAGAGGTTAATGATGCTAAAGCGTTGGGTATTGTAGTCGTCGGTGCGGAAAATTCACCAGTAATCACATACTCTAAACGCAGTTTTAACCAAATAATAAATTGCGAGTTGGTAGAAATGATCGCTACAGGGGGTTTAGGAACTTTTGCCTTAATTTCAGCAAATTCCGGCGCTTCTAAAAAAGCAGGTTGCTTAACTAACCAAAAATCAATTTCTTTTTCTTGTTCGTGGTAGTGACGGGTGCGCTCTTTCAATACTTCCGCTAATGGCTCTTCTTCTAAAAGAAAATGGTGACTAGCTAGAACATAATAATATTTCATCTGGTTCCTTGACTGATTAATATTCAAATCTATGATCAGGGTATAGCGTATCCAACACTATACCCTAAATATCTATTTTTTAGTTAATCCCTGGAGCCAAGAGCTAAAAGGACAACTCTTTCCTGATTTTACACTACCGCTATCAGATACTTTACCTCCTGCTGTTAGCTTCTCTAAAAACAGGGCGTTATCAAAGTAATTTTCTAAGGAAATGATCTGTAAATCATCTGTAACCCTAGCAACGCTGATACCAGTAATTTCTACTGTCTCTCCTGTAGGTGCATGATCTTTATATTCACCCAGAAAATGTCCCCAATGTCGCCATTTGAAGGTGACGTTAGGTGGACCAGAGTAAACTTCCATAACTTCCCAAGGAAATCCTTGGGGAAAAGCACTATGAAAGATTTTATGCGATGATGCAAAACTTTCTTCTGAAGCTTTATAATGTTCTGAATCAGCCATAAATGCATTATAAGTTCCTTTTGCACCTAATTCGCTAGCTGTCAGTTCTTTACCACCATTGGTGCTGACTCGGAAGCGATCGCTGACGACAGAAAGCCATTGTTGTGGATCAATTTTAAAAGACACCTCCATTTCCAAGGTTTTTACCAAGTTTTGCACAATTAACTCTAAACTACCCTCTAGATGATGATAGATACTTTCCCTGTCCAGATTTTCCTTGGAACGACTGTAATCTGGAGGATTTTGATAACGCCATTGGACATCAGTACCAGCAGCAATTACTTTGTCTCTATCTTGTACCCAAAGTGGTAAGTTATTTGGTTCCGTTGAAGTCATAGGAATCTCATCTGAAAGGATTAACTTAGTTTTTCTGAATCCCGCAGTTATCATTCCCCTCTCATCGCCTGTTTCATCTCCCGGACTGCTCTCTCCATACCCACTAAAGCAGCGCGACTAACGATGGTGTGACCAATATTCAATTCTTCCATTCCTGGAAGCTTGGCGACTGGATAAACATTCCAATAAGTCAGACCATGACCAGCATTCACCCGTAATCCCGCAATAAGAGCTTGCTCACACCCTTGGGCTAACAAAGCTAATTCTTGCTGAATAATAGCTTGGTTCTTTGCATCAGCATACTTACCAGTATGCAATTCAATAAATTTCGCTTGTACTTGGGCAGATGCGGCTATTTGGGCTGGTTCTGCGTCAATAAATAAACTTACCGGAATCCCCACACTCTGGAGTTGATCGACTATATCACCTATTCTAGCAATTTGTCCCACAATATCTAGTCCTCCCTCGGTGGTAACTTCTTCCCGTCTTTCGGGAACTAGGGTGACATAATCTGGTTTTATCTCCAGAGCGATCGCCAACATTTCAGCAGTCGCCGCCATTTCTAAATTGAAGTGAGTTCTGACCGTTTGGCGCAATAGTCGAATATCTCTATCTTGAATATGTCTCCTGTCTTCCCGTAAATGAGCAGTAATTCCATCTGCTCCTCCCAGTTCTGCTAACACAGCCGCTGCTATTGGGTCTGGCTCCACTGTGCGTCTAGCTTGACGGATGGTAGCGATGTGGTCGATATTCACACCTAATGTAGCCATGATGCTCCTGTTTGTGTATCTCCAGGAATCGATTTTACTGGAAATATTGCATTTTTTTCCATTTACTCCTCCTCTCCTCTGCTCCCCTACGGTGTCGCCCTGCTCTCTCTTGCGAGGGATTTAGGAGCTAGTGCGTTGGATGGGTCTCCCCCGGCTTGAAGCAACTGGCGTGGTGAGGGCGAATATTTCAAAAATCAAATAGGATTCCTATATATAACTGTTGGGTTCCTCTCTTGAGAAGGCGCTACCTTGTCTACGTTCCTCAACCCAACCTACCGATGTTAGTATGGCACAACACAAATCTAAAGTACAGCGAAAACCGAAAGCAAAACCAAAGTCCAAAAAACCAAAAACCAAAGCAAAACCAAAATCCGAATATGATTCCCCTTGGAAAGATATTCTGGAGATATACTTTGAGCATTTTCTGCAGTTTTTCTTTCCTAACGTCCATTCAGCAATTGATTGGAATCAACCAATTGAATTTTTAAACAAGGAGTTGAAACAGGTCACTAGAGATGCTGAAGTTGGGCGAAGATATGCAGATACCCTTGCTAAGGTGTATCGCCTTAATGGTCAAGTAAGCTACCTTTATATCCATGTAGAAATACAGAGTCAATGGGAAGCCAACTTTCCTGAAAGGATATTCTACTATAATACTAGATTATGTGAACAATACAATTCCATAGTTGAGTCATTAGTAGTTTTTGGGGATGAAAATCCTAATTGGCGACCAAACCAATATAGTATTCAAGGAATTGGGATTACTAAAACTTTCACCTTTCCTTTTGTCAAGCTGCTAGACTATATCCAAAAATGGTCTGAGTTGGAAGCCAGCCGAAACCCTTTTGCTACGGTTGTTATGGTCCATCTAAGGACATTAGAAACAACAAAAGACCGTGAAG
>Ga0116228_10000257_pt1 | contig 38452 bp, 38 predicted proteins | sample S1TSphfallax_2_FD_89694 | JGI IMG/M metagenome (GOLD analysis project Ga0116228, IMG submission 89694) | Host-associated microbial communities from peat moss isolated from Minnesota, USA - S1T2_Fc - Sphagnum fallax MG | ecosystem: Host-associated > Plants > Peat moss > Unclassified | place... | reverse complement strand
GAGACCGATGCCTTGCGCGTCCGCGTCGCCGACTTGGGCGTGGACTTCGGCCAGGGCTTCGCGATGGGCAAGGCGCAGCATCTCGAGGACTTGCTCGAGGAGTTGGCCATCTACGAGACCACGGTCAACAACTGGATGCCGACGCCGGACGCCTACAGCGATCCGCTCGCGACATCGAGCTTGTAATTGCCCCGCGCTTCAGGCACAAAATAGGGCCCCGACGGGGATTCCCTTACTGGCTGGGCATTACAAATGACAAGCTCGATCGCGACCGCGCCCGAACTCCTCGTTCAAACCTGGTTCAACACCGAACGACCGCTGCTGCTCGCGGGCCTGCGCGGCCGGGTGGTCGTTCTGGTCGCATTTCAGGTGTTCTGTCCCAATTCCATCGCGATCGCGATTCCCCAGGCCAAAAGGATCCACGAGACTTTCGAGCCGAAGGACGTGGTCGTGATCGGCTTGCACGCGACGTTCGAGCACCATGACGCCTTCAGCGTGCCGGCACTCAAAGCCTGCATCCAGGAATATCGGCTCAAGTTCCCCATCGCACTCGATCAGCCCCATCACGCGGGGCCCATACCGCACACCATGGACCTCTACAAGATGCGCGGAACCCCCAGCCTGATACTCATCGATCGGCAGGGACTGGTGCGCAAGCATGCGTTCGGAGCTGTCGACGATCTGCGCATCGGCGCGGAGATCGGTGCGCTCACCCAGGAAGGAGGCTCGGCTCTTGCGCTTGCGCGCAGTTCGGCTGCTTGATGAGTCGTATGTTGCGACGCGATTCCCGCCGCCTTGTAGCCACCGCCCGGCTGCAAAAGCGGTCATAATGTTCGTCCGGTAAGCGCAGGAATCGACGTGAACGAGCCAGTCGCCATCACCTCCAAGCTGGGTACGGACCAACGCGGCGCACTGGAACAGGTGCTGTTCTTCAATGCGAACCAGCATCGCGTGCGCCTTGGCATCGAACATTCGATCCAGACTTACGGCGTTCCCGAGATTTACGAGCAGGACGGAAATTTGCGCATCCGGGTCGGGAATATCCAGGGCGTGCAGAGCTTGTTCGCCGTATCCCCGCAGGGTAGTCCGGTCGGCGCTGCGGTCTTCGTGCGGGATGCCCACGAACGTTTCGTCGTGCTGCATCTGGTCGTCGCACCCCGCGACCCCACCGGCGAGGAGACCAATACCCCCGTGCTGTTGAAGCTCATGCATGGGATTCGCAACGCCGCGCGCCGGACCCGGGGCGTCGATCGAATCGAACTCGTTTACAAGGGACGCAGCCCGATGCGCCTGCATGGAACCATGCGACTCGAGGGTTGATGGCCGCCTACGCGCAGACCGTGGGCCTGGAATCGCACCGGTTCGACGACTTGAAAGCGGTGCTCGCCTGCGCCTCGCCGGCGCGTTCGGGTGACGAGCTGGCGGGTCTCGCCGCGGCCAGCAATTCCCAGCGGGTTGCGGCGCGCCGTGTGCTCGCCGATCTGCCGCTCAAGCAGTTTCTGCAGGACGTCGTCGTGCCCTATGAATCCGATGAGGTGACGCGGCTCATCATCGACGGTCACGATAACGCCGCGTTCGCGCCGATCAGCCACATGACCGTGGGCGACTTTCGCGACTGGCTGCTCTCGCACGAGGTGGACGGCGCGGTTCTCGCCTCGGTGGCCGCGGGCATCACGCCTGAAATGGCGGCCGCGGTCAGCAAGATCATGCGTAATCAGGATTTATTGGCCGTCGCCGCCAAATGTCGCGTGGTCACCGCGTTTCGCAACACGCTGGGCCTCCCAGGCCGGCTCGCCAGCCGGCTGCAGCCGAATCATCCGACCGACAACCGCGACGGAATCGCCGGCTCCATCCTCGACGGACTGCTCTACGGCATCGGCGATGCGGTGATCGGCATCAACCCGGCGACCGACAACGTTGCAACCACGATCGAACTTCTTGAAATGCTCGATGCGATCCGTGTGCGTTTCGCGATACCGACGCAGTCCTGTGTGCTCGCGCATATCACGACGACGCTGCGCGCGATCGAGCGCGGCGCTCCGGTGGATCTCGTCTTCCAGTCGGTTGCGGGCACCGAAGCGGCGAACGCCGGTTTCGGGATCAACCTCGCCATGCTCGCCGAAGGCCAGCAGGCGGCCGAGACCCTGCGCCGTGGCACGGTCGGCGACAACCTCATGTATTTCGAGACCGGGCAGGGCAGTGCGCTGTCGGCCGACGCGCACCACGGCGTCGATCAGCAAACGCTCGAGTCGCGGGCCTATGGCGTCGCCCGGGTCCACCGCCCGTTGCTGGTCAACAGCGTGGTCGGCTTCATCGGTCCGGAATACTTGTACGATTCCAAACAAATCATCCGCGCCGGTCTCGAGGACCATTTTTGCGGCAAGCTGCTCGGCCTGCCCATGGGCTGCGACGCCTGTTACACCAACCATGCGGAAGCCGATCAGGACGACATGGACTCGCTGATGACGCTGCTCGGAGCCGCGGGAGTCAATTTTCTGATCGCCGTGCCCGGCGCCGACGATGTGATGCTGAACTATCAGAGCCTGTCATTCCATGACATCGTGGGTCTGCGCAGTCTGCTCGGCCTGCTGCCGGCGCCCGAATTTCTCGACTGGTTGGGCCGCATGGCCCTGCTCGACGATCGCGGCCGACTGGTCGCCCCGGCCGAATCGCACGCGCTGCTGCAGCGCCTTGCCGACTGAGGCGGCCGCGTGCCCCGTTCGGCCGATCGCGTCTGGCTCCGGTTCAAGGATCTGACCCGCGCGCGTATCGGCCTCGGCCGCGCCGGCGACGCCTTACCCACGCAGCGATTGCTGGAATTTGCGGAGGCCCATGGGGCCGCTCGCGATGCCGTCTACGGACGCGTGGATTTCGCCGCGCTCGCGGGGCAGCTGCGGCCGCTCGAGAGCGTGCGAGTGCATTCCGCGGCGCCCGATCGCGCGACTTACTTGCGGCGACCCGATCTCGGCCGGCGGCTCGCGGCCGAGTGCGTCGCCCGGCTGCCGGCCGGCCCCTTCGATGCCGTGTTCGTCGTCGCCGACGGTCTGTCGGCGAGCGCCGCCCAGCACCAGGCCGCGGGGCTGATCCACGCCGTATTGCCGCGGCTCGCGGCTTGGCGCATCGGCCCGATCGTGCTGGCGGCGCAGGCCCGCGTCGCTCTCGGCGACGAGATCGCGGCCGCGATGAACGCCGCCATGGTCGTGGTTCTGATCGGCGAGCGTCCGGGCCTTTCGGTGCCGAACAGCTTGGGAATCTATCTGACCCAGGCGCCGCGCGTGGGCCGCCGCGACTCGGAGCGCAACTGCATTTCCAACGTGCACGACGACGGCCTCACCCAGGGACTCGCAGCCGAGAAACTCGCCTGGCTCATGCAGCAGTCACGACTGCTGGGTTTTTCCGGCGTCGCACTCAAGGAGGATGCGCCGCTGTCGCTCGGCGCGCCCGAGGTTCCGTCCGAATCCCCGCAACCCCCACAATTAAAGGCAAATCACGATGGCCCGCCCTAATTTCATCGAACTGCCCGCGCGCGAATACGAAAAATCGAAGCGCTTTTATGAGCGCGTCTTCGCGTGGACGCTCACGGAGTTCGGGCCGAGCTACGCCTGTACCCTGAGCGGTGACGTGGATATCGGCTTGCAGGGCGACAGCCGCGAGGCGAGCGCGGCGCCCTTGCCCGTGATCCAAGTCGATGATCTCGAGGCCGCGCTGGCGGCGGTCACCGCCGCCGGCGGCACGATCGTGAAGCCCATTTTCTCCTTCCCGGGCGGCCGGCGTTTTCAGTTCCTCGATCCCAGCGGCAACGAGCTGGCCGTCATGGCCGCAGAGGACACCTGAACCGCAGCGCATGGTTGCCGCGACCGACAGGGCGCAGCGCGGTGCCGTACTCCATGCAGACGGCAGGAAGCGCTGCGCCTGGTGCAGCGAGGATCCGCTCTACGTCGCCTATCATGATGAAGAATGGGGTCTGCCGCTGCACGACGACGCGCGCCTTTTCGAGATGCTCTGTCTCGAGGGCGCACAGGCGGGACTGAGCTGGCTCACGATCTTACGCAAGCGCGACAATTACCGCCGCGCCTTCGATGGATTCGATGCGGAGAAGATGGCGCGCTACGGTGCGCGGCGGCAGGGCCAACTACTCCAGGACGCGGGCATCGTCCGCAACCGGCTCAAAGTCGCCGCTTTCATCGGCAATGCCCGCGCCTATCTCGAGTTGCGCGAAACGGGGCAGACCTTCGATCACTACCTGTGGCAGTTCACCGACGGGCGCACCCTGCGCCGCCGGCCACGGTGCCTCGGGGAGGTGCGCACGCGTTCGGCGCAGAGCGACGCCATGAGCCGCAGTCTCGAGGGGCTGGGATTCCGCTTCGTCGGCACCACGATCTGCTATGCATTCATGCAGGCGGTGGGCATCGTCGACGAGCATCAGCGCCACTGCTGGGCTGCCGCTCAGGGCATCCGCTTGGCCGTCTGACCGAACAGCACGCGCCGCGACTCGTCGGTCAATTCGGTATTCGTGCTGAGCGCCTGCGCGCGCGCATAAGCGGCGACCGTCGCGGGACGTGCCTTGATGGTTTCGAACCAGCGTTTGAGGTTCGGGAAATCCTCGAGGTTCTGGCTCTGGGCTTCGTAGGGCACGATCCAGGGATATGCCGTGATGTCGGCGATCGAATAGCTGCCGGCGAGAAAATCGCGCCCTTCGAGGCGCCGGTCGAGCACACCATAGAGCCGGTTGGTCTCCTTGACGTAGCGGTCGATCGCATACGGGATCTTCTCTGGTGCATAGCGTGAGAAATGGTGATTCTGACCGGCCATCGGACCGAGTCCGCCCATCTGCCAGAACAACCATTCGGTCGCCGCGACCTTGCCGCGCAAATCCTTCGGGATCAGAAGTCCGGTTTTTTCGGCGAGATAGAGCAAAATCGCGCCGGATTCGAACACCGAAACCGGCGCACCGGCGTCGGCTGGGGCCCGATCGATGATCGCCGGCATGCGGTTATTGGGCGCTATCGCGAGAAAGTCCGGCTTGAACTGCTCGCCCTTGCCGATGTTCACGGGAAAGATCGTATAGGGGGTCTGGGTTTCCTCGAGATACATCGTGATTTTGTGGCCGTTGGGCGTCGGCCAGTAGTACAGATCGATCATCACTTCACCTCCGGTGGATCAACCGGCAGACCTTGCTCGCGCAAGATGGCCAGCAGTACGTCTTCGTCGCGGCGCAAGCTGCGCATGCGCGCCACGCGCCAGCGCGCGTGAGCGTCCTTGAGCCAGGGCAACATCGGTGCGTCGAACGGATCGGCGTTGGCAACGCGCCAATCGATCACACGACGCCTTTCGCTGAGCGTGCGGAACTCGCGGCCGTCGCTTGCGACGAAGCGCTTCTCGATGTTCAGACCAGCAATCTGCGCCATGATGGTATCGCCTTGTTGCATATTCTTCGCAATTTTTTGACAAGACTCGCGACGCTCCGTTCCGGGCAGGGATTCGTGGCAGGCCTCGAGCAGTGGCGCGAAGCCGGGCACGAATTCTGCGGTGACGAGGCCGACCACCACGCCCAAACGCGCCGAGTCCGAGTCGACGGCGCCTCTCGGCAGGCTCTTCGCCACCCTCTTGAGTGCGTCGAACAGGATCACGGCGATGCGGTTCCAGTAGATGTCGAAACGCTCTCCTTGAGCCATGTCGGCGAGCACGCGATCGACCTCGACGGCGTCCTTGTCGCGGAGCGCGGCCACGAGCGTCGGTAGCCAGGCGGCGGCGTTTTCCGGGTCGAGCCAGCGCATCGCCGTCGCAGCATCGCGGACGTCGCACCCGGCGGTGTTCGCGCAGAGCCGGACCTGCACCCAGCCGAGTGCCGCGTTGCCGGGCGCGAGTTCGCTGGCACGCATCGCGAGTTCGAGCGCGGCCGGATGCTGTGCGTCGCCGCCGAACGCCAGGGCGGCTGCCGTGGCGAGCGAGTCCGCGTCGGCGCGCCGCACGAGAGCGGCGATTGCCGCGGCCTTCCAACGGGGTTCCGTTTCCGTCTCGGCGTGCTGCCGGTCCGGATGTTGGGGTGCTGCGATCGTCGCATTGGCGAGCGCGTATCCCGTGTGGCCGACGCACAAGGCCGTTACCAGGAGACTGCGCACCAGCACGTTCACGTCTGCTAGGCGTTTCTGTTGCGACTGCCCGCAGCCGTCAAGCCCGCCGTGATCGCCAGGCGCATCGCGTCCTCGACCGAAATATCGAGCGGCTTGACGTGATCCCGCGGGACGTAAATCGTGTAGCCGCCGAAGGCGTAGCTCATCGGAAAATAAACCGTGACCCAATCCCGGCCGCCATGTTCGTTGAGCACGGCGGGTACGTCCTCGCGCGTCACGAAGCCGATCGCACGCACTTCGCCGAAGCGCGCGACGACGACCCGCTGCAGATCCCGTTTCTCCCCGCTACCCGACGGCAGCAGACTCAAGACGTCGCGAAACCCGCCATAGAGGGTTTTGACGAACGGGATGCGGCCGAGAAAGTCGTCCCAATACTTGAGCAGGATGCGCCCCGCGTAGGCGTTGACGAGGCTGCCGACCACGAGCAGCAGGACGAAGCCGGTGATCAGTCCGAGTCCGGGCCAGTAGTGCGCGGGACTCACGATGTTGAGTCCGATCAGCGCGCGCCGCAACCAACCTTCCAAGGTGTTGACGACCCACCAAATGACGTAAACCGTGAGGGCGAGCGGCAAAACGGTCACGAGACCGCTCATCGTCAAAGTCAGGATCTTGCGCATGCGCGCATCATCTCATGATCCCACGCTCAGGGCGGCAGGACCGCGCAGAATTGCCGCTCGCTGCGGCGATACTCCGTGGCGAGCACGAGCGCCTCGCTCTCCGGTTTCCACAGATAATAATCCGTGACGATGCCATTGCCCTGCGCGCGGGTCACGCTGAGCAAGCGGCTGTCGCGCCGAAACAGCACGGCTTCGTCGCTGCGGCAGGGCAGCTTCTCATTGATGGCGTTGGGCACGGCCGGTTCGATGATCTTGCCGCTGTGCCAGTCGATCAGCACGAGCCGTTCGCATGCCTCCCCGCAAGGCGTGACTGCGGCGGTCAAGTAGGCAGAGAAGTTCGGGCCGCCGACGAGGGACTGCTGCAACCTCGCTCGTTGCTCGTCGGACCCGTCGACACCCCCCAGTTCGAGCTTGGGCGCCGGGCTCGCGGCGCCCGGCGCGATCGGGTACTCGGAGAAGCGCGGCGCACCCAAGGAACCCAGGTCCGCCGCGGCCTCGAGTCCGCGCAGATGATCCAATTGCTGCGCGACGTCGTCGCTGAGATACCAATCGTCGATCTTCACGGTCACGTGCGCGTTACGGGACGTCAGGTTGACCGGCAGCAAGGCATGATCGGGGCATTCGCCGCTCGGCGCCTCGCTGTCGGGTGCCGCCGTTGCGCCGCCGCTCGCGTGCGCGAGACAGACGCTGTATTGCGTGAAAGCTCCATAGATGTCCGGCGCACCCGGCTCATTGGGCGCAAGAAAGACGAGGTATCGCCCCGGTGGCACGTCGATCGAAAATTTGCTCTGGTCCGCCGCGACCGATACGGCCTTGCGTCGCGACGTGTCGATCTCGCAGGCATACGCCATCATGCTCGGCATGCTGGGACTCGGGAAGCTGATCTCGCCCTCGATCACGGCGGCGCTGCTCCTGCGGGCGGCCATGCAGCCGAGCAGCGTGAGGACCACGACGCCGATGCGCAATCCGCGCCTCAATGCAGCTAAACTCCCATCGTTGATTGCATCGATCACATGGTAGCGACGGGAACTCATGCAAGCCACAGGTCACTGACGCGGCAATAAAAACCGAATGCCCTCGGCATTCAGCACGACGCCGTCGCGACGGATACGTTCAACGATCGGACCCTCGCTGAGGCGCATGCCTTCCCGGTACTTGCGGCCGTTGATGTAGACGAAGCGGTCGCCGGGACTCGTTGCGTACACGTGCACGTCGAGATGCAGATCCGGCACGGCTTGTGCCCCGGTCAGATTCACTTGATCGATCGAGGGCAGCACCTCATCCGGCGGATCGTCTGCGTGCGCCGTTGTCGACTTTGCGGACTCCGGCGGCCGCAGCGTCGGGTCCGACCGGCGGCTCGCCGGGTTGTCCGTGCCCGCGCCGGCTTCGGTCAGCGGGATCTCCGGCGCGAAGGTCGCCGGTGCCCCATCCATCGGACTGAAGTGTCCGCCCGCGGAGTCCGCGGCCGTGACCGGCCCCGGCGTCGCCGCGGTGCCGGGCGCCGCACTGGCCGCCGCCGTTGTGATTGCGCCCGTGCTTGCGCCTTGCACGGCGCCGGCCGCCGGGGTAGGGACCGGCCCCGGTTTCGGTCCCGACACGGGTTCACGACGCACGAGCACGACGCTGAGCACCAGCAGATTGACGGCAAGCAGGATTCCGAGAGCGGCGGCCCAGAGGGGCAAGCGCGACCGCGGCACTGTGGTGCGAGGATCCATGAGCCCCGGCGAACTCTGTCGCTGTCGCTCCAGTTCGGATTTCTTCAGCGCGTCGAGTATGAAGGACATAGCGTTCCTAACCGCCGCGTGCCGTCGGCTTCTGCAGCAACGGCGAGTCGGGATCTGCCAGCGCGGTCTCGAGCACCATCTGGGTCTGTATGCCGGCAATCCCGTCGACGTTCAAGCGATGTTCGCGTTGAAAATTCTGGACCTCGACCGCGAGATCCTGGTCGAACACGTCGCCGGTTTCCGGATCGACGGCCGCGCCCCGCAGCGCATTCAAACTGCGTCGCAGCCACCGGACTTCATCCCCGCTCATGCCCACCGACAAATCGCGGGTACGCCGCGTCTTCGGCCGCCACACGACCGTGAACTCGCCGAACCACAGGGGGGAGACCGTATCCAGCGGGATTTGTTCCGATCGATCGCCCAAGTCCAAGGTCGCGACACGATCGTCGAGGCCCGTCAACAAGACCCGATGCCGATGGCCCGCCGTGTCGGTCAAGCTCAGAATCGCCGGCCGGTTGAGCATACGCACTTCCTCCCATGAACCCTTTTGGTCGAAGCAGGCGAGCCCTGCCTTGCTCGCCTGACCACAAGGGTCGTGATTATCCGGCAAGGTCATGCCCCAAAGCGCGAACAAGCGTCGATATGCTTCGGCGTCGCTGGTGTCGGTCGAACGCGCCTCGAGCACGCCGTTCAGCGTCGCCGTGCTCACGGGCGCGGCAGGTGAGGTGCTCTGGGCCGGCGCGGCACCGGCCACGGCGGGCGCGGGGCTCAGCGTCGAAGCCGGCTCGACGACGGCCGCCCGCCCCGGCGCCGCAGCGGGCACGGTCTTGGCGGTGAACGGTGCTGCGGGCAGGGCCTGCGTCCAGAAGGTCCAGCCGCCCAGCATCAAGGCCCCGAGCGCCGCGATTGCGGCGCCGCCGACGAGCCACCCGATCCAGGCAGGTGCGAAGCGGCGCCCATAGACTTCGCCCGCGGCACGGCGGACCAAGGCGGCGGTGACGCGGCGCGACTCTTGCGTGTAGGCACCCAACAAGGCCCGATCGCAACACACGTTGATCACGCGTGGAATTCCCGAAGACAAGCGGTGGACTTCGCCGAGTGCGCCGGCCGTGAACACCTCGCCGGTGACACCGGCGACGCTCAGGCGGTGTTTCACATAGGCCTTCGTCTCGTCGCTGCTCAAGGGGCTGAGGTGGTAGCGCCCGGTGATGCGCTGCGCGAGTTGGCGCAGGTCGGTGCGATCGAGCAGGACACGCAGTTCGGGCTGGCCGATCAAGATGATTTGCAGCAGTTTTTGCGTCGGCGTCTCGAGATTCGTGAGTAGACGCACCTGTTCCAGGACCTCTGCCGACAAATTCTGCGCCTCGTCGACGATGACGATCACGCGCCGGCCTTCCGCGTGCGCTTCGAGCAGGCGGCGATTCAAGGCATCGACCATCTGCTTGACGCTGCCACGGTCGGCGGCGGCGATGCTGACGCCCAATTCCTCGCAGATCGTCAGCAGGAATTCCGCCGGCGAGATCCGTGGGTTCATGATCACCGCGACATCCGCGTGCTGCGGCAGCCTTGACAGCAGCGTGCGCACGACCGTCGTCTTGCCGGTACCGACTTCGCCGGTGAGTTGGATGAAGCCGCCGGATTCGTTGACGCCGTAGAGCAGGTGCGCGAGCGCCTCGGCATGCCGCTCACTCAAATAGAGATAGCGCGGGTCCGGCGTGATCGCGAACGGTTTTTCGCTGAGTCCGAAGAAACTCGTGTACATGCGCGTCTTAAGATGACATCAACTCGAACCGCGATGCAAATGACTGGCGCGGGTCAACAGCGCCGAACCGAAGCGGCGGCGAATGTCGTCGACGGTTGCGTCCAGCGGACTCGCCTGCGCCGGCACCTGCGAAAACAGGTCGGTTTGGCCGGCATCCTCCCGCAGGCCGCTGAGGCCGCAGCCGAGAAGTCTCACCGCCGCCTGCGGCTGCACTCTCAGCCATTCTTCCAACAGCTCGACCGCGATCCGGCAAAAAACCGCCGTTTCCATGCTCGGCGGGTCGATCGCCCGTTGCCGGGTATAGGTCTTGAAGTCCTGGCGCCGAATCTTCACCGTGAGTGTGCCGGCCCGCAGCCCCTGCGCGCGCAAGCGGCCCGCGGCGCGGTCGGCGAGACCAATCAACTGCGCGCGCAACTCGCAGGGATCACGCAAGTCCACCGCGAAGGTCTCCTCGGCGCTGATGGATTTTTCTTCTGCATCGGCGACGACGGGTCGATCGTCGATGCCGGCTGCGCGTTCACGCATGGTCTTGCCATGCTTGCCGAAGGCCCGCCACAGCGTCGGCTCGTCCGCGCGGCGCAAATCACCGAACGTGCGGATGCCGGCCGCTTGCACTACGGGCAGCGTTTTCGGTCCGATCCCGAACAGGCGTTCGACCGGCAAGGGGTCGAGGACCGCGTGCAGATTGTCCGCACCGATCCGGAACAGGCCGTCGGGCTTGTTCAGGTCCGATGCGATCTTGGCCAGCAGTTTGTTCGGCGCGATGCCGACCGAAGCGGTCAATCCCGTCTGCGCGCGAATCCGTGCGCGGATCTGCGCCGCGATGGCCTCGGCCGGCCCCAGCAGGCGCTGGCTGCCGGTTACGTCGAGGAAGGCTTCGTCGAGCGACAGACCTTCGACCACGGGCGTGATGGTGTGAAAGATTGCGAACACCTCGGCCGAGACCGCTTGATAGACGCCCATGCGCGGCCGCACGCAGATCGCCTCGGGACAACGGCGCAAGGCTTCGCGGATCGGCATCGCCGAGCGCACCCCGAACCGGCGCACCGCATAGTTGGCCGCGGCCACGACGCCACGACCCTCGGTGCCGCCGACGATCAAGGGTTTGCCGCGCAGCGCGGGGTTGTCCCGTTCCTCGACCGACGCATAGAAGGCGTCCATGTCGACGTGCAGGATCGCGCGATTCATGGCGCCCACTCCGGGGGTTCAGGGGGTCCTGCCCGCACTTTACACCTGCATGGCCGAATATACGAAGACACTGAACAGCGTGATGACCAACAGCACGGAGTACACGATCAGCAAACCGAAGGCTTTGACCAGGGTGTTGAACCAACTCCGCGCGAACACCTTCTTGAGCGCCAGCACCGTGTAAATGGCCATCGCCCAGTCAAGGACCGTGGTCAGCGAGTCGCTGGGCATGGACAGCGGCGGCCAAATCGAAAGCGCATCCTTGAGCAGCAGCATGGCCGTGATCAGCGAAAAGTAAAATGCATGCAGGTGTATGAAAAACAGCAGGTGTTCGGCATAGCGCGCGCGCGGCCACCAGTAGACGAGCATGTGCAGCAAGGCGATCAACGGCAGGAAAATGAACATCGCTTTCGGCAGCGTGCTCAAGGCCACGTGGAGGATGGACTCGCCGCGGTCGGCGACGGTGGTCAGGCAGCCGTGGCGGAGTCTCGCCTGCAAAGCGGGGTAGACGTGTCCGAACAGCTGCAGGCTGATCTCGTTGCAGATATCCGCGGGCGTTTGGTGAGCCTCGACATCATTCTGATCGAGATGGATGAGTTCCGCGGTCTCGCTCGGATGAATGAACGAGGCGACGAGGAACAAAACGACGCTCATCACAAGATAGAGGCGGAACGGCGGCAGGTAGGCCTCGCGCCGTCCCGCGACGAACTCCAGCGTCAGTTGGCCGGGCTTGAGCCACAGCAGACGCAGCGTTCGCCACAGGCGGGAATCGGAGTGGGTGATCCCCTCGAAGATCTCGTGGATCAGTTCGCCGGTGCTCGGCACGTGCACGTCGGCGCGCTGGCCGCAGCTCGCACAAAAGGCACCCAGCAAGATCGCGCCGCAATTCTTGCACTTGCCGACCTGGCCCAAGCGTGGATCGGCGTGCGTGAGCTGGGTAAGGCTCAGCTGCGTGAAGGTCACGGAGTCGCCGAATTGCAGAGCCGCCTCGGCGCGCGCGCCAGGTCCGGTGTCGCGCTCGTAAGCGGCGAGCGCCGCCTCGCTGACGAAGCGCAAGACGAGTTCGCGCACAGCGCACAGGCGGCCCGCCGGCTGCTGCTCGTCCGCGCCGCGCAGCACGTCCGCGCCGGTGTATCCCGGCAGATGGCCGGCGGCGCGCAAGTGCCCGTCCAGCCAGCGATCAAACTCCTCGATACGCTGCCGGTCGACCAGCGCACGCAGCCGATGGACGATGGCGCCGACGCCGGTCGGCGACGAACCGCCGCTCAAACGATCAACCGCAAGCTGCGGTCAAATGAGATCCTTGACGCCATCGCGCTCTTCCAACAATTCCTTGTGAGATGCATCCAATTTGGCGCGGCTGAATTCGTTGATGCTGAGTCCTTGCACGATCTGGTAGCTGCCATCCTGGCAGGTTACCGGATAGGAATAAATAACGCCCTCCGGGATTCCGTAGCTGCCGTCCGAGGGAATCGCCATGCTGACCCAATTGCCGGCGGGAGTGCCGAGCACCCAATCGTGGATGTGATCGATGGCCGCCGCGGCCGCCGACGCCGCGGACGAGGTGCCGCGGGCTTTGATGATCGCCGCGCCGCGCTGTTGCACGGTCGGAATGTAACTGTCCTTGAACCAGGTGTCGGAGACCACGGACAGCGCGGCTTTTCCGCCGACGGTGGCATGGTGCAGGTCCGGGTACTGGGTGGCCGAGTGGTTGCCCCAGATGATCACCTTCTTGACGTCCGCGAGCGCGGCACCCGATTTTTCCGTGAGCTGGGCGAGGCCGCGGTTGTGATCGAGGCGCGTCATCGCCGTGAACCGTCCCGGTGCCAGAGAGGGCGCGTTACGCTGCGCGATCAACGAATTCGTGTTGGCGGGATTGCCGACCACGAGTACGCGCACGTCGCGGCTCGCGACGGCGTCCAAGGCCTTGCCTTGGGCCGAGAAGATCTTGGCGTTCTCGAGCAACAGATCCTTGCGCTCCATGCCCGGGCCGCGGGGTCTAGCGCCGACGAGCAGCGCTACCTCGCAATCTTTGAACGCCACGTTGGCGTCGTCCGAGGCGGTGATCTTGTTCAAGGTCGGGAAAGCGCAGTCGTTCAATTCCATGACGACGCCGTGGACGGCGCCCTGGGCGGCCGGAATTTCGAGCAGGTTCAGATTGATCGGCTGGTCGGGCCCGAGCATCTGTCCCGACGCGACGCGGAAGGCGAGTGCGTAGCCGATGTTGCCTGCGGCGCCCGTGATGGTGACGGTGACTGGCTTCTTCATGAGATTCTCCGGCGCAAAGGAGCGGAATGGTAGCCGAAAATGCGGCCACCCAGCAGTCTCTCGGGCGCCTCAGGGGCCGAGCGCCAAGGGTGCGGCGGTCGCGGACGGCATCGGCACACCGAGCACGGACGCGACGGTCGGTGCGATGCTGCGCATGTCGATCACGCCGAGATCGCGGTGCTGCGCGATGCCGCGGCCGGCCGCGAAGAAGGCCGCCCGCATCTCCGGGAAACTGGGCGCAAACCCGTGCCCGCCGTGGGATCCCGGCAGCTCACTGACCATGGCGCCCGTCAGCTCGCCGCCGGCATAGAAGCCCGGCTTGAATTCCACGAGGAAGCTCGCGTCGGGAAAACCCCCGAGCGGCGCGATTTGGGCCCGATCGAGCACCGCAGCGATGCCGTTCGAGGGATCGGCCTGCAAGCGCCGCAAGAGATCAGCGACCTCGCCCAGCGTCGCACGGTCCGCGGGATCCTTGAGCATGATCGCCGCCATACCGCCGGCCAGCCAGGGCTCTGCACGCCAGGCAGTAATTCGCGCGGTCTGCGTCGCTGCATCGGGCGCGATTTGGATCAAGCCCGCCGCGATGAACGGCACGAACAGGCTCAGCTTGTGAGTCAGCGGCGCGAACCCATGGTCCGAGACCACGACGATCACGGCCGCGGGATCCGCGGCTCGCGCCGCGTTCGCGAGCGCGCCCAGCATCGTGTCGATGCTCTCGAGTGTCGCATTGGCCGCATCGCTGAACGGCCCATGCTCGTGTTCGGCCTCGTCGAGCGAACTCAAGTGCAGGGTCATGAAACCCGGTCGGTGTCGTTCCAGGATCGCGATGGCATAGCGAGTTTTGATCGCGTCGCCGGCGAGCCGCGTGTCGTTGCCCATCATGTAGGGACCTTGCGTCGATTCGAGCTGCGCGAGCATGCCGCCCGGTCGCGACAGGGCGCCGATCAAGAGCCGATCGCTCGGGTCCTCGGCCGTACCCAGACTCGTACGCCAAAACTCCGGAATCAAATAGTCGACGTCGGCGGCGTCCACGCTGACGGGCCAGCCGATGCTGGCGGTGACGAGGCCGGCCGCGCGCGCGCTGTGCCAGAGTGTCGGCACGCGAATCTGCGGCGCATACCAATACCAGGCGTCGGCGAATTGGCGCTCGGGGTCGAACTGCAGATTGGCGAGGATCCCATGTGCCGCGGGCGCGAGGCCCGTCAGCAGGGTCGTATGGCTGGGATAGGTGATCGTCGGCCATACGCCGACGACGCCCTCGGCGTAGCAGCCCTCCGCGAGCAGACTGCGCAGAAACGGCAGGCGCAGCTGCCGGCGCTCGGCCTCGAGCACGTATTCCGGCTTCATTCCGTCTACCGAGATCATCAGCACCGAGGCCGCCGGGCTGCGCTGCGCGAAGCCGAGCGTGAGCAGCAGAGCAAGAAGCAGCTTGGGCGCAAATCGGGTCATGGGGCGCATTTTGCGCCCGGAACATGACAAGAGAAGAAATTCAAACAAAGTGCTTGCATGTGCTAGTGATATATCCTAGTATAACACCAGGTCACCAAAACACCTGATCCGAACAACCGCAAAGGAGAATGTCATGAAAACCGAGATTTCCAACAAACTGTCCGCCCTTGCAATTGCCCTTTCGATCAATGGCTTGCTGATCGGCGGAGTCGCCTATCTGTTCGCCGGCGAGACGCATGCGGCAACCCCGATCGTTGCGGTCGCGCAGGCCTCGCCGTCGGCCACGACCCACACGACGGCGGGCGTCTGAGTCCCCAAGACGCCCCAGGTCGAGCCGGTAAACTAGTATGGTACCCGGCCACTACCCCTGGGGCGTCAACGCATCGAGCGGCGTAATGGAAGCGAACTGGAACGACAATCAGCCCATCTATCGCCAGCTGCGCGATCGCATGGTTGCTCTGATCCTCGAGGGCGCCCTGGGCGAGGGCGATCCGCTGCCCTCGGTGCGCGCCGTCGCGGCCGACTACCGGCTGAACCCGCTGACCGTGCTCAAGGCCTACCAGCAACTCGTCGACGAAAACCTCGTCGAGAAGCGTCGCGGTCGGGGCATGTACGTGGGTGTCGGCGCGCGCCAGTCTCTGCTCGCCGGTGAACGCGAGCGCTTTCTGCGCGATGAATGGCCCCAGATCCTCGCCCTGATCAACCGCCTCGGATTTTCCGCCGATGAGCTGTTCGCGCGCGCGCCGGCGACCACCCATCCGGCACCGCCACCGCGCGGCACCGACAATAAATAACTGAGAGTCCCTCCTATGCCGCCCCTCATCGAAGCCCGAGAATTGTCCAAACGCTACGGCAAGCATCTCGCACTCGACCGCGTCAGCTTTTCGATAGAAAGCGGTCGCATCGTCGGCCTGATCGGACCGAACGGCGCCGGCAAGACCAGCGCGTTGCGCTCACTGCTCGGCTTGACGAGTTACGAAGGCCACTTGCGCGTGCTCGGCCGTGAGCCGCTGCGCGAGCGGACCGCACTCATGGCGGACGCCTGCTTCATCGCCGACGTCGCGGTGTTGCCCGGCTGGCTGCGCGTCGATCGGGCGATCGACTTCGTGGCCGGCGTGCACCCCAAGTTTCGCCGCGAGCGCGCCAAGGCCCTGCTCGAGAAGACGCAGATTCGCGGCAGTCACCGCATGCGCGAGCTGTCCAAAGGCATGAAGACGCAGGTGCACCTCGCGCTCACCATGGCGATCGATGCCAAGCTGTTCGTGCTTGACGAGCCGACCTTGGGCCTGGACCTATTGGCCCGTCGCAGCTTTTACGACGCGCTCGTCAACGATTACATGGACGAGACGCGCACGATCCTGATCACGACGCATCAGGTCGAAGAAGTGGAGAATCTGCTCACCGACCTGATGTTCATCGACAAGGGCCGGATCGTGCTCGACTGCTCGCTCGAGGACGTGGCGCAGCGCTATGCGGCCGTGGCGGTCAGCGGCGCGGGGCTGGATGCCGCACGTGGGCTGCGACCCTTCTACGAGCGGCGCACGCTCGGCAAGACCGTTCTCTATTACGAGAACCCGGACTTCGCCAGGTTGGGCGACTTCGGCGAAGTGCTGACGCCCAGTGTTTCTGACCTGTTCGTCGCCAAGTTGGCGGGAGAAGCCACATGAACAACAACACCGGTTGGTTGATACGCCGTGAATTCTGGGAGAACCGCGCGATCTGGCTCGTGCCGGCCGTGATCGCGGGGTTGCTGGTGCTGGCGGCCTCATTCGGCAATGTCCAGTTCGGCGGTTTTTTTCACTCGGATGGTTCCGGCGAAGGCGTCCCGGAGCAGCTCGCGATGTACGCGCTGTCCGGTTCGGTCACCGTCATGTTCCTGATCATCATGTCGGTCTACTCGGGCTGGTATCTGCTCGACTGTCTGCATGCCGACCGCAAGGACCGCAGCATTCTCTTCTGGAAATCGCTGCCGATCTCGGACGCAGCAACGGTGCTCACCAAGCTGCTGGTCGGCCTCCTCATCATCCCGCTCGTGTACTTCGCGATCGCGGACCTCACGGTCTTTCTGATGGCGCTGATCTTCGGTCTGCGCACCGGGCTCTGGGCGAGCAGCGGCTTGTGGCACCCGTCGCTGTGGCTGCAGACCCAGGGATTCTGGCTCTATACGATCCTGACCCTGGCGGCTTGGTATTTGCCGGTCGCCGGCTGGCTCATGCTGATTTCCGCCTGGGCCACGCGCGCCGTGATCCTGTGGTCCGTGTTGCCGCCGCTCGCCATCTACATCGGCGAACGCTGGATGTTCGGTACGCACTATTTCGGCAGCGAACTGCTGGATCGACTCGGCAAGGGCTACGCCGTGCGCGCCTTCGACGTCACCGTGGGCGGTGCCGGGTGGACCACCGACGTCATTCACAAGCATGGGGGCGATGACAGCTTGACCTATCCGACCAGTCTCTGGCGGCTGCTCGACCCCGTCGGCTTCTTCGGCAGCCCGGCCACCTGGATCGGTGTCGCGGTCGGCGTCGCCCTGATCTATGCGGCCATTGAGCTGCGATCGCGGCGCGCCGAGATCTAGGCTCCGCGCGGGGGTCAGCGCATCGGTCCGCGCAGGTACCCCTCGCAGCGAACGGCATTGCGGCGCGGTGTTGGTATCGCGCCGGACTCGGTGCAAAATACCGCGCCCCGGCCTGCCCGGCTGTAGCCCAAGGAGTGCTCGATGTACAAGACCAAGATCGATCTGCCGGAGAAGGTCCGCCGTAACGTGGTCACCGTCCTCAATGAGCGCCTCGCCGACGCAATCGATTTGCAGAGCCAGGTGAAGCAGGCGCACTGGAACGTCAAGGGTCCCAACTTCATTGCGCTGCACGAGCTATTCGACAAAATTTCCGATGTGATACTCGAACAAATCGACGCCATCGCCGAACGCGTGACGAGTCTCGGCGGCACCGCGGAAGGCACGGTCGCCGTCGCCGCCAAACGCAGCAAGCTCAAGAATTATCCGCTCAGCATCACCGCCGGCAAGGACCACTTGTTCTACCTGTCGACACAGCTCGCGGCCTTCGGCAAAGCGGCGCGCGCGGCGATCGAGGCGACCGATCAGTTGGGCGACGCCGATACGGCGGATTTGTTCACGGGCATTTCCCGCGGCATCGACAAGTACCTGTGGTTCATCGAAGCGCACTTGCAGGACAAAGCCTGAGGCTTGCCCCGACCGCGCGTCCTGCGCTTCGCCTGCCGTGTCAGCCGAGGAGATTCGCGAAATAGCTGTTGTGTAAGCGATTCAGGGCATCGGTCCGCTGCCGCAGGCCCTTGAACAACCGCGCCCGGTCCCCGAACGCTTTGTCGATATGCTGCACCTTGAGCGCGCGGGTCTGGTTGAAGGTCGGTACACCGCCTAAGCCGGAGGCAAAGTCATTGAAGTCGATCAAAAAGTCGGCCCAACCTTTCTCTCCGTCGGAAGACGGCTCCAACGTGACCATGGGCCCGTTGTAGCTGACGCTGAACAGGGACGCGCGATCGCGGTGCAGGCGGCTCGCCGCGGTCACGACATTGGGTCGATAGCGGTGTTCCTTGTAATAGCCGCGACAGAAAGCGAAATATTCAGCCAGGACCTGCGGATAATCCGCGGCAGGAAACGCCCAGAGACTCTTGGTGTAGCGCGCCTTCCAGGACTCGGCCGGCAAATCCCGCATCCATTCGTGGGCAAAGACGACGACGCCGCGGGAGGCCGGAGCCTGAGTCGCATTCAAGGCCTTGTGCACGCCGGTGAGCACGGCATTGCGCAGCCCCGGCGTCGACAAGACGCCGCCGACCGACGAGCCGAAGGCCGGCAGCACGTTGCGCATCACCGAGTTGCGGATCTGCCAGATGCCGGACCGGGAAGTGTTCTTGTCGAGGTCGAACGTGCGCCGCTCGACCGTGACCCGGTCGCTGAAGGGCGCGAGATGCAGGCGCAGCGCGCCGGGCGCCGCGGCAATCTTCGCATAGCGCGCCGTGAATTCTTCGAGCGAATACGCCCGGTAGTCGATCTTGACGGGCCGCAGGGGAACGACCCGCAACACGGCCTCGTGGACGATGCCGAGCAGACCGAAACTCGAGCGCAGAACGCGCATCAACTCAGGCTCTTTTTCCGTCACGGTCATCTGCCTGCCCTGGGGCGTCACGAGCTTCAACTCCATGACGCAGCCTGACATTTGCGCAAGACCATCCTGAAACGACGCCTGCGGCAGCGTCGTGACGGCGACGGCGCCCACGGAGATGTTGGCGATCTCCGGTGTCAGCGGCAGTTCGAGACCGCGCTCCGCGAGCGCCCGAACGAGCGTGCCGATGCGCACGCCGGCTTGTGCCCGGACGAATCCCTCACCGAACTCCAGAATTTTGTCGAGCGCACTCGTGTCCACCAAGGTGCCGCCGTCACCGCCGACACAGCGCGCCTGGGAATAGTCACAGCCGACCACACGCACTGGACTAGGATAAGTCTTAGGTTTGCCGATGATCGTCGGGATGTCTTCCGGGCGGATCGGACGCAGCATCAGCCGTGGGCGACGATAGACACCGGAACTGTTGTTCGCGCCGGGCGCGGACGTCACCTTGATCACCATATCTTCCCCACTAACGGCTGGAGCTAGGACGGCCATAGACAGCTGACAGGGGAAACCGTCGGGATCGGGTGTCACACGACGAAGAAGTCGGTGAACTGGCGACCCCGCTATCGTCAGGCTCTTCTCTCGAACAGCCCCTAAGACCGGTGGTTTTGCGTCCCCGTCTTTCGACGAGTTTGCCCTTGCACAGCGTCTATACTATGCGAGTAACTTGGGTTTCTGTAAAGAGGGTATTCCCGTACCTGGCGGGCTCCAACCAGGCGCCACATGCCTGGGTACCAGGAGGGGCGCCCGACCGGATCAACCCATCCGCGTTACCCCATCAGCAACAGGGTTTCCGCATGTTCGACCGCTTCGGGCGTGCCGCAAACCACGACCACGTCGCCCTCCTTGAGCACCGTCTCGATCGCCGGTTCCCGCCCGACGATGCCGTCGCGCCGCACCGCGCTGACCGAAGCCTCGGAACCGCGCTGCGCCAAGTCGGCGATCGTGCGGCCGACCGCCCAGGCATGGGGCGGCAGTACGACGCTATGGAGTTCCTCCCGAAACGCGTGGCTCGGGTCCAATAATTCCGCGCGCTCGGCCGGAAAGAATTGCCGCAACATGGTGTAGCGGTGATTGCGAATGTCGCCGACGGTGCGCACCACACGCGACACGGGCAGCTTGAGCAGCAACAGCAGGTGGGACAGCAGCATCAGGCTCGCCTCGAAGGTCTCGGGCACGACCTCGGTCGCGCCCGCAGCCTGCAGCTCCTCGAGCTGTGCGTCGTCCTGGGTGCGCACGAGCACGGGCACGTCGGGCCGCAGGCTGCGAACCGCACGCAGGATGCGCAGACTCACCGATGGATTTGCGAACGTGATCACGACACAGCTCGCGTGTTCGACGCCGACGTTTTGCAGGACCTCCGCCTGACCGGCATCGCCGTAAATGATCGAGTCGCCGGCCTGGCGTCCCATCCGGATGCGATAGGCGTCGACTTCGAGTGCGATGTACTCGAAGCCCTTTTGCTCGAGCACGCGGGCGATGTTCTGGCCGACTCTGCCGAAGCCGCAAATGACGACGTGGTCGCGTTCCGCGACCGCGAGCATCGCCTCGGTCTCGCGCGTCGCTTCCGATCGCGGCGGCCCGGACTCGGCGAGCAGGGCGCGGGCAATGCGCCGATTCTGCCGGATCAACAGAGGCGCGAGCACCATGCTGAGCACGGTGGCCGCCAGCAAGGGTTCCACGAGACCGGGGTCGAGCAGGGCGTGCCGCAGCAGCAAGGTCAGCAGTGCGAATCCGAATTCCCCTCCCTGCGAGACGACGATGCCGACGCGAAACGATTTGAACCAGCTTCTGGTCGGCGGCTTGCTCACCAGCGCGGCGATCGCCGCCTTGAGCAGCAACATGCCGACGAGCAAGGAAGTAACCAGCAGCCAATGTTGCACGAGCAGCGACAGGTCGAGCAGCATCCCGACCGTGATGAAGAACAGGCCCAGCAGCACGTCGCGGTACGAGCGGATCGTCGCTTCGATTTGATGGCGAAACTCGGTTTCCGCCAGCATCATGCCGGCGAGAAAAGCGCCGAGCGCGAGCGAGAGACCGACGGCGTGCGTCGCCCAGGCGGAGGCGAGCACGGCGAGCAGCACCGCGAGCGAGAACAATTCGGCCGATCGCACCGACACGATCAACAAGAACAAGGGACGCAGCATCCAGCGCCCTGCGGCGAGCACCAACCCCAAGGCACAGACCGCGATCGCGATGGCGATCGCGATCTGACGCGAGCTCGAGCTCTGGCCCGGGTGGGACAGGGACGATTCCAGCGCGAGGAACAACGTGAACGCCAGGTCCTGAAAAAGACAGATGGCGACCGCGAGCCGTCCGTGCGTGCGGTTGTTTTCCGATTGTTCCGTGAGCTGCGAAATGATGATCGCGGTCGAGGACATGGCCACGGCGCCGCCGATGACGACCGCCACCGGCGGCGCGATCTTGAACCCCAGGATCGCCACCATCGCGACGATACCGGCGGTCAGGGACACCTGGGCACCGCCGACGCCGAGCACCTCGCTGCGCATGGCGATCAGGCGGGGCAGGGAGAACTCGAGCCCCAGCGTGAAGACGAGGAAGACGACGCCGAAATCGGCGAGCAGCCGCGTCGTCTCGTTGTCGGACGCGAGTGCCAGCGCGTGCGGCCCGAGGGCCATCCCGACCGCGAGATAGCCCAAGATCGCCGGCAGCGCAAGTTTACGCACGGCGGCGATGACGCAGACCGATGCCGCCAGCAGGATCAAGATCTGTAACAGCGGGTCGTGGTCGTTCAAACCGGTTCCTTCAGTTTGGTGTGCTACGATCCTCGCATGGATTCTCAACCGATTCCCGTCGATGTGCAGGCGGGAAATACCTACTGGTGGTGCCGCTGCGGCCAGAGTGCGCAGCAGCCCTTCTGTGACGGCGCCCACAAGGGCAGCGACTTTGCGCCGCTCAAATATACCGCCACTGAATCCACGACGCTGTGGTTCTGCGTCTGTAAGCGCACCGCGACGCCGCCGCTCTGTGACGGCAGCCACGGGCGCACCGGCGCTTAGTCAGACGGGCTCCTATCGCTCCGACGAGACCAGCAGGTCCAGCCTGTTTTCGAAATCCTTGCGGCCCGCCATGTGCACGCTGCCGGCGGGAAAAAGCGCGGGATCGACGTAGAACGAGGCTGCGCCGCCGATCCATATTTCCACGCTGCTCGGCAGCCCGGCGCGCAGGGTGTGCAACTTCTCGATGCTGCGCTCGAGGTTCTCCGGCAGGACGAGGCTGACTGCCACTGCTGTCGCCTCCACCCGGGTCGCGAAATTCGAGATTTCCTGGGGCGGCAGATCCGCGCCGAGATAACAGGTGCGCCACTTGCGACTGGCGGCCAGTGCGGCGAACATCAGGATTCCCAGTTCGTGGGGTTCGCCGCTCACGGTCGCGAAGACGATGGGCGCGCCGCGCGCCATGCTGTTGAAGGTATTGAGCAGACCGCTGATCTGGCGACGCACCGCGCTGGAGACCAGGCGCTCCTGGCCGATCGAAAATTCGCCGCGGTGCCAGCGCTCGCCGACCTCGCGCAGCACGGGCGAGAGAACTTCGCTGATCACGTCGCCGACCGGGAGCAACGCGAATGCCATCGCGATCGCCTGGTCGCACTCTTCGAGGTCGAATTTCTCGATCGCGGCCAGGATCCGGGTGCCCAATGCCTGGGAGGCGGCAACGTTCGGATGGTCCTCGTGGCGATCCACCAACAGGCTGTTGAGCTCGGCGTCGCTGAGATGGGCGATCTTGCCGATCGGATGACCACGATCCGTGGTTTCACGCAGGCGCCGCAGCCTCGCCACATCCATGCCGGAATAGACGCGGTGGCCGCTGGGATCGCGCTTCGGTTCGACGTTGCCGTAGCGCCGCTCCCAGGCGCGCAAGGTTTCCACGGACAGGCCGGTGGCCACGGCAGCCGCCTTGATGGAATACTCGCGAATCCCGTCGTTATCGGACATCAAAGGCCGCCGGCGGCGTCCATTTCGGCTGCCTCGATTCTGCTACCTACGTCCATCCACCGAGCCTCCAGGGAATCCACCTCGCGGCTCAGGCGGCCGAACCGGTCGATCAGTGTCGCCGATGTCGAGCCGGCCGAGAGCGCTGCTTCGATGGCCGTTCGTTCTGCGGTGAGTTCTGCGAGTTTTTGCTCGATTTCGGCCAATTCCCGGCGCATCGGTGCGATCCGCACCGTGGGCTTGCGTGGCGGCCTTTCGACCGGCTTTTGGCCTTCCGGCGCGCGTGACCGACCCTGGGCGCGACTCTTGAGCCAGCGTTGGTAGTCGTCCAGGTCGCCGTCGAAGGTGCTGAGCACCCCGTCAGCGACCAACCAGAGGTTGTCCGCGACCGTGTTGATCAAATGCCGGTCGTGTGAGACGACGACGAGGCCGCCTTCGAAGCCCTGCAAGGCCACGCCGAGGGCGTGGCGCATGTCGATGTCGAGATGGTTCGTAGGCTCGTCCAACAGCAGCAGGTTCGGGCGCCGCGCGACGATCAGCGCCAGCGTCAAGCGCGCTCTTTCACCGCCGGAGAAGCGTGCGACCGGCGCGAAAGCACGATCGCCGGCGAAGCCGAACCGGCCGAGGTGATCGCGCACGCGCTGCTCCTCGCCGCCCGCATAGTCCGGACCGCCGCGATGGCGCAGATGCCAGAAGGCATCGCAATCCGGCTTGAGCTGCTCTAGCTGTTGTTGCGCGAAATAGCCGATCGCGAGATCCGCGGCCGGAATGCGCCGGCCGGCGAGCGGTGCCGCGACTCCCGCCAAGAGCTTCGTCAGCGTGGACTTGCCCGCGCCATTCGGCCCCAAGAGTGCGATTCGGTCGCGTGGGCCGATGCTCACGTCGATGCCTGCGACGACTTGCCGTTCGCCGTGGCCGCAGGCGGCCGACTCGAGTGTCAGCAACGGACGCGGCGTCTTCAGGGGGACCTGGAATTCGAACTCGAACGGACTGTCGACATGCGCCGGCACGATCGTCTCCATGCGCTGCAACATCTTGAGCCGACTCTGCGCCTGGCGGGATTTGCTCGCCTGGGCACGAAAGCGCGTCACGAACGCCGTCATGTGCGCAACGCGCCGCGCCTGTTTGACTTGCAGGGCGCTCTGCAGGGCCAGCTCCTCGGCGCGCTTCCGTTCGAACTGCGAGTAATTGCCTGCATAGGCGCGAATCGCGCGGTTTTCAATGTGCAGCACGCGGTCGATGATCGCGTCGAGGAACTGAACGTCGTGCGAGATCATCAGCAACGTGCCGGGGAAGGCCGTGAGCCAGTCCTCCAGCCAGACGATCGCATCGAGGTCCAGGTGGTTGGTGGGCTCGTCGAGCAGCAGCAACTCGGCGCGCGCCGCGAGTGCCCGCGCCATGCCGAGACGCACCCGCCAGCCGCCGGAAAACGCCGCTACCGGGCGCTCGTGGTCCGCGGTCGTGAAACCCAAACCGTGCATGAGGGCGGCCGCCCGGGCGCGGGCTCGATAACCGTCGATCGCCTGCAGCGCCGCATAGTGTTCAGCGAGGGCCATCGGGTCGTCGCGCCGCGAGGCCGCCTCGATCGCGGTCTCGACGCGGCGCAGTTCGACATCGCCGTCCATGACGAACTCGATCGCCGCCCGCCCGGTCGCCTCGATCTCTTGCTCGACATAGGCGATGCTGAGCGCGCCGGGCCGCTCGATCTCGCCCTTGTCGGGTGCGAGTTCGCCGCGTAGCGCCGCGAACAAGCTGGACTTTCCCGTCCCATTCGCGCCGGTGATCCCGACTTTGTTGCCGCGGAACACGGTGAATTCGGCCCGCTCGAACAGCGGCTCCGGGCCGCGCCGCAACGTCAGGTCTCGAGCAGATAACATCCCGTGATTCTACGCGGCGGCGCCATCTGCGTTGCGGCCCAATCTGCCGCCATGGCAACAGGGCCGCGGCGGCGCCGCACTATGTCGAGGACTCAGGACGCCGCAGCCGACGACTCGGCCGCGGGCACGCACAAGAGCGCGTGGTGAGCCGTCGCCGCGCCGCGATTCTGGTCGGCCAGGATGCGCAGCAGGCTGTCTGAGTCCATGGCTTCGCCGAACAGCCGGCCTTGGGCGTAATTGCAGCCGTGCTGCCGCAGGAACTCCAGTTGTTCGCTCGTCTCCACGCCCTCTGCGATGACCTCGAGCCCCAAGCTCTTGCCCATGTCGATGATCGTGCGCACGATCGCCGCATCGTCCGAATCGATCGCCACGTCTCGGACGAAGGATTGGTCGATCTTGAGCGTACCGATCGGGAACTGCTGCAGGGCAGAGAGCGATGAGTAGCCGGTGCCGAAGTCATCGATGGCGAGATGCAAGCCCATGGCGTAGAGCTCGTTGAGCAGGCCGATCGTGCGCTTCGGGTCGGTCATCAAGGTCGTCTCGGTAACCTCCAGCTCGAAGCAGGTCGGCGAGACCTCGTGGCGGCGGAATACGGCACGCGCCCGCGCGATGAAGCTCGACTGCTTCAATTGTCGCAGCGACAGATTGATGGCGATGCGGCCCGGCACGGGCACGGTCTTTTGCCACCGGCGATAATCGGCGCAGACATGGTCCATGACCCATTCGCCGATGTCCATGATCAGGCTGGTCTCTTCGGCCAGCGGGATGAATTGCGAGGGCGGAATGTCGCCGTGCCCCGGCAGCCGCCAGCGCAGCAAGGCCTCGGCGCCGACGACGCGCCCGTCGCGCAGATCGACCTTGGCTTGATAGAGTATCACCAGTTCGTCGCGCTCCAGCGCGCGTCGCAGCTTGCTCTTCAACATCAGCCGCTCGACCGCGGCCGCATTCATTTCCGGCACGTAGAACGCGCAGGAGTTGCCGCCGTTCTGCTTCGAGTGATACATCGCGGCATCGGCGTTGCGGATCAAATCGATGACGTTCTCGGCGTCGTACGGACAGATCGCGACGCCGACGCTGGCGGTGAGATAGACCTCCTGCTGATTCACATAGAAGGTGCGGCTGATTTCGTCGAGCAGCGTGCGCGCAAGCGCCGCGAGGCCCGCGCGATTGTCCGCTTCGAGCGGCAGTTCGTCGACGAACATCGCGAATTCGTCCCCGGCCAGACGCCCGATGACCGTGTCCTTGCTGAGGTTGCGCGTCAGGCGTTCGCTCAAGATTTCGAGCGTGCGGTCGCCGGCCGAATGGCCGAACGTGTCGTTGACCTCCTTGAATCGATCGAGATCGAGATAGAGCAGCGCAAGCGAGCGATTATTGCGCCTGGCACGTGCGATCGCCTGCTGCAGCAGATGCTGGAACTGCATGCGGTTGGGCATCTTCGTCAAGGTGTCGTAGCGGGCGAGATAGCGGATGCGCCGCTCGGCCCGCTTGCGCTCGGTGATGTTGCGCGCGACGTAGATGTTGCCCTGGAACTGCGGATCGTCGGTCGTGATCGACGATCCCGCCATCGACACCGGGATCGTCTGGCCGCTCGCCGTGCGCAGCACCGTCTCGCGCGCCTCGCTCGATGCGGGCGTCGCCAGGAACGCCTCCAGATGCGCATCGTCGATGAAGCCGGTGAGCGGCTTGCCGAGCAGTTCCGCCTCCGTGTACCCGAGCAGCTTCTGGGCCGCTTCGTTGCAGCTGCGGACGATGCCGCCGGGCGAGGCCACGAGCACGGCATCGCTCAAGCTGTTCAGCACGGTGTTCAAGTAATTCTTGGTGATGGTCGTTTCGCGTAAGTTCTGGCGCATGCGCTCGAGCGCCGATTGCAGTTCGCCGAGTTCATCGCGGCGAACCACCGCGAGCGGTTGCGTGTAGTCGCCCTCGCCGATGCGGTCGGCGGTCTTGACCAGCGCACTGATCGGTCGCGCGAGCTGCCGCGCGATGAACCATGCCCCGGAGAGGCTCAAGGTCAGCAACAGCAGAATCAGGCCGATCAATCCGCCGCTCATGCGCTTGCCCTGGATCGCTTGATGCGCCTCGAGATTGGAGCGCAGCCCGGCAAGTGTCTCGTCGAGCTTGGCGCGGCTCATCCAGATGCGCAGGCTCCCGATCTGCGTGGCACGTGGGTCGCGCGGCGCCATGACGGCGGTCTCGAAAGTCGGCGGCGACACTTCCGGCGGTCCGGCATCGGCCGCACCGTCTCCGGTTTGACTCTTGCCGGAATGGCTGCCGGTGAACACATTCTGGCCCGTCGCATCCGCGATTTCGACGCGTTCGACATCCGACTCCTGCAGCAAGCGCTCGGCGATTGCCCGGGTGCCCGCCGTATTGCCCGCACTCATGCTGCCGGACAGCAGCGAACCCGCTCGCGCGGCCAGATGCTGTGCCCGCTCGGCCAGGTCCGCCTCGAGCTTCTGGCCGACAGTGGCGGCCGTAAGATAGTTGACGGCGTTCGTGTCGCTGCGGTGCTCGTAATACGCCAGCGCGCCGAGCACGGAAGCGATCAGCGCGACGACGGCGAGCGCGAGCAGCAGGTAATTTGTCTTGAGGCTTTGCGCCATTTACGGTCCTGGCCGGTGGAGTCGCTGAAATTTTTGGAATGATACTCGTTCACGCCAAACCCCAGAAGGGGCCGCGTACAATGCGCGGCAATGCGCATCGACATCTTTTCCGACACGGTCTGCCCGTGGTGCTACCTCGGCAAACGGCGGTTCGAGCTGGCGCTTCGCCAGCGCCCCGCTCTCGAGCCTCGCGTCGCCTGGCGGCCCTTCGAGCTCAATCCGGATCTGCCGAGCGAAGGAGTCGAGCGCGCCTGGTATCTCGCCAACCGGGTCGGCGACCCGAAAGCGTTCGCAGACGCACAAAAAGCGCTGATGAACTTGGGAGAGACCGTCGGGATCGGATTTCGTTTCGATTTGATCGAGCGGATTCCGAATACCCGACGATCGCACCTCTTGATCGCGCATGCGGGCCGCCTCGGGCTGCAGTCCCAGGTCAAGGAACGCTTGCTGCGCGGCTATTTCGAGGAAGGCATCGACATCGGCGACGTCGATGAACTCGTGCGTCTCGGCGCCGAGGTCGGCCTGTCGGAATACGAGACTCGCTCCGTGTTCGTCCTGCGGCTCGGGCACGATGCATTGATCGCCGCCGAGCGTCACGCCGCGACCCTCGGTTTCAACGGTGTGCCAACCTTCATATTCGACGGCCAATATTCCGTCTCCGGGGCCCAAGAGCCCGAAGTGCTCGTGCGTGTGCTGGACCAAGTCGCCGGCTTCGTTGCGACGCGGGATTCCGAGGCGTGACCCCGGCGGAATTGACCGGTCGCGCGCGCACGCACCTGACCGAACTGCCTGAGTTCGACCGGTGCTTGCATGTCCATGCTGCGGCGGCATTCCGCAATCTGCACCGCGCCGCGCGCAAGGCCGGATTCGATCCCTACCCCTGGAGCAGCTTTCGCGACTTCGATCGGCAACTCGCGATCTGGAACGGTAAGTTCTCGGGTGCGCGAGCCATGCAAGACCCCGCGGGTCGTGCGCTCGACGTGGCGGCTCTCGCAGCCCCGGAGCGCGTCGCCGCGATCCTGCACTGGTCCGCATTGCCGGGTGCCAGTCGCCATCATTGGGGCACGGATTTCGACCTCGTCGATCGTAGTGCACTGCAGGCGGGCTATACCGTGCGACTCACCCCGGACGAGTTCGAGGCCACGGGCCCGTTCGCGAGCATGCACGCGTGGCTGGAAGCGAATGCCGCGAGGTACGGATTCTTTCGCCCGTTCCGCGGCATTCGTTCCGGCGTGCAGGCCGAGCCCTGGCACTACAGCTTCGCGCCCGTGGCGGAGCCGGCGCGGCGGCGCCTGACGGTGGCGCTATTGCGCGAGGTGATCATGGCCGCGCCCTTGCTCGGCAAAGACGAAGTGCTCCAGCATCTCGACAGCCTGCATGCGCGCTACGTGGCGTCGATCGATTGGCCGTAGGCACCTTGTGGCTACCCGTTCGGGAACCTCAGGCCCAGAGCGTCTTCAAATGACTGAGCATGAGGCCGCGGACTTGCGGCAGTTGGTTGGGCACCGCGGTGAACAGCGGCGGATTGCGCCGGAGCAAAGGCCAACGTTCGGCCCGCAGCACGCGGTCCAGATAATGCAGATTTCGGTCGATCGCTTCGATGTACGGATTGCGGCCCGCGAACAAGGGTTCGAGATGCCGATAAGCATGCTCGAATTCGCCTTCCATGCGGCGTAAGCGGGTGTCGCGGACGAACTGCGGCGTTTGTCGCAGCAGATCGAGACCCGAGCTGTAACGCACCTGGAGCTCGCCGTCGGTACCGGTGGCGGCTGCGATGCCACCGAGCACGAACTCCGGGTAGAGGCGGTCGCGACACTTTTCCAGATAACAGCGATCGGCCATTTGCGCGATCAAATCCGCCGTGCCGAGCAGAGTGCCGAGCTTGCGGTCGCGCGGATCGGCGAGCGGAATCTGCGACAGTTTGATCTCGTAACCCGTGTAGTGAACGATCCGGGTCGCGACCGGAACCCAGGACTCCATGCCGATCGTGGGCAGGAATCGCGCCAGGAATCGCGCGCCGCGCGTCACGTGGTAGAGCGTGAATTCGGCGCCGTTCTGATGCTCCCGATCCTCGGATTCGCGGATGTAGCCCGCATCGTGAAACAACGAAGTGACCAGCGCCATCACCGCACGCTCCGCGCCGAAACGCATTGCTCCCTGCGTCGTGCGTTCGTAGCCGACCAGCAGACGCATCATCGCGAGCGTCATGTCGAGGGAATGCTGCCGGTCATGATAAACCGTGTCGACACCGTGGTAGCCGGGCATGCGGCCGGTGAACAAGCGATCGAATTCCTCGAACGTGACGGCGACGCGCTCGAACGATTCGCCGGGCCAGGTTTCCAGGAACAACTCTTTGACGGCCGCGGCGACCGCGGTCGTGGAACTTACTTGGACGGTATTCGTAACGTCGTAATCGTTACGGCGAAAATCTTGCATCTGGGGGAGTCTAAGCCTTAGAGGCCGTTGGCGCCATCGACCTGGTTCTACTTCCTGACCCACGCCCTGCGGCCACCAGTCATATGTCAAAGTCTGCCTTGCAAGGCGCATGATCCGAGGGCCGCTCGAGCGCGCGCGGTTCCCGGTCGATCTGACAGGATCGGCAGCGCGCAGCCATCTCGGCGTTGCCGAGGATCAGATCGATGCGCAGTCCATGATTGCGCCGATAGGCGCCCTGCCGGTAGTCCCACCAACTGAAGGAGCGCTCCGCTTGTGCGAAGCGTCGAAAGAGGTCGAGGAGTCCGACGTCCTGCAGGCGCGTCAGGGCTGCGCGTTCCGCAGGGCTGACCAGTACGGAGCCTGCCCACGCGGCCGGATCGTGCACATCGCGATCCTCGGGGGCGATGTTGAAATCGCCCAGGACCAAGACCTTCGGGTGCGCTGCGATTTCGCCACGCAAATACTCCTCGAGAGCCCCGAGCCACGTGAGCTTGTAGCGATATTTTTCCGACTCCACGGTCTGGCCGTTGGGTACGTAGACGTTGATCAGGCGGACCCCGCCGATCGTCGCCGCAAGCAGGCGGCGCTGCGGATCGCCGATGCCGGGCAGATCCGTGACCACGTCGTCGATGGGCAGGCGCGACAAGGTCGCGACACCGTTATAAGTTTTCTGGCCCGAATAGGCGACCGCATAGCCCAAGGCTTCGATCTCGGCGCGCGGGAAGTCCGGATCGCTGAGCTTGGTCTCTTGCAGCGCGATCACGTCGAGCGGGTTGGCCGCCAGCCACTCACGCAATTGCGGCAAGCGGACGCGCAATGAATTGACGTTCCAGGTCGCCACGCTGAGCATTTCAATAAACCTTGATGCCGCCGAATCGTCGCTTGACGCGCCGCGCAAGAAAGCCGTACCCGAGCCCGAAACCGCAGGACAGCGCGAGGATTGCCGCGACCCCGGCCGCCCACAGCGGCGCCTGCCAGCGCCCGAGTGCCAGCGTCCCGTAGTCATCGTGCTGCGCTGGGTTCGCGGCGGCGGGAGCGGCGCCGCGCACTGCCGCGAGATCCGACTGCGCTTCGGCCAATTGCCCCTTGAGCTGCAGGGCCTCGCTGCGCGCCGCCGCCAGCTTAAGCTCCGGAGTCGTCGCCTGCGCGCGGCTCAACTCTTCTTCGAGTTGTTTGACGCGCGCGGCCGCGGGCTCTCGCGTGACGAGAAAGGAACTCTTGACCCAGCCGCTCGTGCCGTCGCCCAGGCGTACCTGGGTGAATTCGCCGCTGCTCGCGAGTGTCTCGACACTCGCGCCCGAATGCAGGGTCGCAAGACGCGCGCTCTGCGGGTTCTGGTCCGCGTAGACGCCGAGAATCAGATCGTCGCTGACATAGGCGGTCGCCGCAAACGCTGCCGCTGGCAGCGCCAGCAGGAGCGCCGGCCAGGTTCTCACGCCGCGATTCCGGTCTGGCGCAACAGCGGCCGTACATCGGGCTCGCGGCCGCGAAACCGCACGAAGGCATCCATCGCATCGAGGCTGCCGCCGCGTGACAAAATGGAGTCGAGGAAACGCATCGCGGTCGCGTGATCGAACACGCCGGCCTCCTCGAACGCCTCGAAGGCATCGGCGGCGAGCACCTCCGCCCATTTGTAACTGTAGTATCCGGCGGCATACCCTCCGGAAAAGATGTGCGCGAAGCTGGACGGCAGCCGGTTGAAGGCGGCCGGGGGCACGACCGCAACACGCTGCCTGACGCTCGCCAAACACTCGGCCACGCGTGCACCGCGTGCCGGATCGAAATTCGCATGCAGTTCGAAATCGAAGGTCGCGAGTTCGAGCTGGCGCAAGGTATCGAGCGCGCCGTTGAAGGTCCGTGTGCCGAGCAGCCGCTTGAGCAGCTCCGCCGGCAGGGGCTCGCCCGTTTCGACGTGCGCGGAAATGAGCGGCAGCACTTCGGTCCGCCAGACGAAGTTCTCCATGAACTGACTGGGCAACTCGACCGCATCCCACGACACGCCGTTGATGCCGGCGATGCTGGGATACGCGACCCGCGTCAGCATGTGGTGCAAACCATGGCCAAATTCATGGAACAAGGTCGTCACTTCGTCGTGCGTCAAGAGCGAGGGGACGCCGCCCACGGGCGCGGTAAAATTGCAGACGAGCTGCGCCACCGGCAGGCAGTTGCCCGAGGGCAGCGTCTTCGCGATGACGCACTCATCCATCCACGCCCCACTGCGCTTTTCACTGCGCGAATACGGGTCGAGGTAGAAGCCGGCCAGCGGTTTATCCGCGCCGTCGAGCAGATCGTAGTAACGCACGCTGGGATGCCAAACGGCGACCGAGGGCCGCTCCCGCACGTGGATGCCGTAGAGCTTTTCCGTCAGGGCAAACAGTCCGGCGAGGACCTTCGGCAGAGGGAAATAAGGACGCAGCTCCTCTTGCGAGACCTTGAAGCGGTGTGCCTTCAGGCGCTCGGTATAAAAAGCGACGTCCCAGGCGGCCAATTTCCGACCGGCGTACTCCTCGAGATCCGCGAACTCCTGCGCGCCCGCGGGTCGGCAGCGTCTTGCCAGATCTTCGAGGAACGCGAGCACCTGGTCGCTGGACTTCGCCATGCGCGTCGCCAGCGCGTAGTCCGCATAGCTCTTGAAGCCCAGCAGCCGGGCGAGCTCGTGTCGCAGCGGCAGGATCTGCGCGATCAGGGGTTCGTTGTCGTACTTGCCCGCGCTCGGGCCCACATCCGACGCACGCGTGACCCAGGCCTCGTAGATGTCACGGCGCAAGGCCTCGCTCTGCGCGCAGGTCATGATGGTCATGTACGTCGGCTGATCGAGTTTGAACAGCCACCCGCGCAGGTCGGCCTCGCGCGCGTCGGCCGCGGCGCGATCGACCACGTTGGGCGGCAGCCCGACGAGTTCCGCCTCGTCGCTGACGGCGCGGGTATAGGCGCTCGCCGCATCGAGGACGTTTTCCGAGAATTTGCTCGCCAGCTGCGCGAGCCGCTGCATGACCTCGCGAAACCGGTCCTTGCGGTCCGCCGGCAGATCGACGCCCGCGAGCCGGAAGTCCCGCAGCGCGTTCTCGACGAGCTTGCGTTGCGCGGCGTCGAGGTGCTCGCCCTCGTGCTCGAGCACATACGCGTAGCCCCGCTGCAGGTCGAGGTTCTGGCCGACTTCCGACGCGTAGGCCGTGAGCAGCGGCACGCAGGCATTGTAGGCCTCGCGCATGACGCTCGAGTTCGCGACGGCATTGAGGTGTCCGATGGGACTCCAGACCCTGCCCAGCCGGTGGCTGAGCTCCTCCATGGGAATGACCAGCGAGGCGAAGCTCGGTGCGGTCTGCGCGGTCAGTTCGGCGATGCGCGCGCGGTTGCGCGTCAAAATCTCCTCGAGCGCGGGCAGGGCGTGTGCCGCTTCGATGCGATCGAAGGCGGGCAGAGAGTCGAGTTCGAGGAGTGGATTGTTCACGCCGGCATTATATCAGGCCCGGAACCACGCACCCACGTCGACATCGAGCAAGTGCGCCGTCTTGAATCCGCACCAACGGACTTTACGACGGCCACAGACGCCCCCAGTATATCAACCGGGCGGCCGCCCCAGAGTGCACGGAGTTCAAAGTGTCCATCTCCAGCTTCGATTTGATCGCCATCGGCGGCGGCAGCGGCGGGCTCGCCTGCGCGCAGCGGGCGGCGCAATTCGGTGCGAAAGCGGCCGTGATCGAATCGGGCCGCCTTGGCGGGACCTGCGTCAACGTCGGCTGCGTGCCGAAAAAGGTGATGTGGAATGCGGCGAGCATCTCTACCTGCATCGACGACGCCGCGCATTATGGTTTTGCGGTTACGCGCGAGGACCACGACTGGCACGCGCTGAAGCTGAAGCGCGATGCTTACATCGCGCGTCTGAACGGCATCTATGCGCGGAATCTGGCCGCGAAATCGATCGAGCACATCCACGGCAGTGCGCGTTTCGTCGACGCCCGGACGATCGAGGTCGGCGGCAGGCGCGTCACGGCGGAGCACATCGTGATCGCCACGGGCGGCCGCCCGACCGTCCCCGATCTGCCCGGCGCCGATCTCGGGCTGACGTCCGACGGCTTTTTCGATCTGGAACGGCGTCCGCAACGGGTCGCGGTCGTCGGCAGCGGCTACATCGCCTGCGAACTGGCCGGGGCGTTCCATGAGCTCGGCAGCAAGGTGGAGATTTTCGTGCGCAAGACGCACCTGCTCAACCAATTCGATTCGATGTTGGGCGCCGCGCTGATGCGCGAATTGCGTGCGCAAGGACTCGTGATACACGAGCAATTCGTACCCGCCGGACTGCGGCGCGAACAAGGCGGTGCCATGACCTTGAGCGCGCTCGGCGGGCGCAAGGCGGACGGCTTCGACTGTGTGCTCTGGGCGATCGGCCGCTCGCCCAACGTCGCGACGCTGTCCTTGAGTGAGGCCGGTGTGCGTGTCGATGCCTTAGGCTTCGTGGTCACGGACGAATTTCAGGATACGAACGTTCCCGGCATCCACGCGATCGGCGACGTCACGGGCCGTGCACCCTTGACGCCGGTCGCGATCGCCGCGGGCCGGCGCCTGAGCGACCGCTTGTTCGGCAACATGCCGGGCAGGAAGCTGGATTACGGGCTCATTCCGACCGTGGTCTTTACGCACCCACCGATCGGCACCGTCGGCGTGACGGAGCTAGAGGCGCGTGTGGCCTACGGAGACGCCGTCAAGGTCTACGTGAGCAGTTTCGTCGGCATGCACAACGCGATCACGGAGCGCAAGCCGCGCACGGAGATGAAGCTCGTCTGTGTCGGACCCGAGGAGCGCATCATCGGCTGCCACGTGATCGGCGCAGGCGCGGACGAGATGCTGCAGGGCTTCGCGGTTGCGCTGCGCATGGGCGCGACGAAGCGCGACTTCGACGACACGCTTGCGATCCACCCGACGAGTTCCGAAGAACTCGTCACGATGCGCTGAAGGCCATGGCGGTCAGACCGTATCTCGGTGTGCTGCCGGTGCAGGGCGCTCGCGTGTATGTCGACGAGTCGGCGCTCGTGATCGGCCGCGTCACGCTCGCAGACGATGTTTCCGTGTGGCCGTTTGCCGTCGTGCGCGGCGACGTGAACCGCATCGAAATCGGCGCGCGCACGAACATCCAGGACGGTTGCGTGTTGCACGTCGTACACGACGGGCCGTTCACGCCCGGCGGTCTGTCCCTGGTCCTCGGCGAGGACGTGACGGTCGGTCACAAGGCCGTCCTGCATGCGGCATCGATCGGCAGTCGTGTGCTCGTCGGCATGGGGTCTCTCGTGCTCGACGGCGCGACCGTCGAGGACGAAGTGATCATTGCCGCCGGCAGCGTCGTGCCGCCGGGCAAGCGACTCGCTTCCCGCGGCTTGTATCTCGGCAATCCGGCGAAGCGCGTGCGCGAGCTGACGGCGCGCGAGCTCGAGATGTTGGTTTACGGAGCGGCGAATTACGTGAAAATCAAGGATCACTACCGCGGTTCCTCGGTCCCCGGCTGAGCGGCGGGGTTCAGCGGTGTTGCTCGAGCGCCTCGAGCACGGGCCGGGTATCGGGGCGGATGCCGCGCCACAACGCAAAGGCTGCGGCGGCCTGTTCGACCAACATTCCCCAGCCCTTGCTGGTACGTTTCGCGTGCAGTGACTTGGACCAGAGCGTAAAAGGCGTATGGCCGCGGCCGTAGGCCATGTCATAGCAGACGGTGTCTTCCCCGACCAAACCCGCCGGCATTTCCGGCATCTCCCCCTGCAGGCTCGCCGACGTGCCGTTGACGATCAAGTCGAAGGGTGGCCCGTCGACCTCACCGAAGCCGCAACCCACGACGGGTCCCAAATCGCCGAAATCGGCGGCCAATCGCCGCGCTTTGGCCGCGGTTCGATTCGCGATCACGAGTTGCGCGAGGTCGCGTTCGAGCAGCGGCGCGAGCACGCCGCGGACGGCGCCGCCGGCGCCGAGCACGAGCACGCGCTTCTGCTGCAGCGTGAGTCCGAGGTTCTGCTCTAGATCGCAAATCAAGCCGATACCGTCCGTGTTGTCGCCGATCAGCTTCGAATCGTCGAAATAGGCGATCGTATTGACGGCCTGGGCCCGCGCCGCGCGCGGCGTCAACTCGTTGACGAGTTCCGCGGCCGACTGCTTGTGCGGCAGCGTGATGTTGAGGCCACGCACACCGCTCGTGAGCAGGCGCAGGGTTTCGCGGCGAAACTCCTGCGGCGGGATGTCGAACAGCCGGTAAACCAGATTTTGCGCCGTCGCCTTCGCGAACATCCCATGGATGAACGGCGACCAACTGTGCGCGACCGGGTGGCCGGCAACGCCATATTGGTCGGGTGTGCTGACGGCTCCGCCGCTCACTCTTGCAGCCATTCCGCGGCACGCTTGGCGAAATACGTGAGGATCCCGTCGGCGCCCGCGCGTTTCATCGACAGCAGCGCTTCCAAGGCCACCGCGCGCTCGTCGATCCAGCCGTTGCCGGCCGCGGCCATGATCATCGAGTACTCGCCGCTGACCTGATAAACGAACGTGGGCATGCCGAAGCGGTCCTTGACCCGCCGGACGATATCCAGATACGGCAGCCCCGGCTTGATCATGACCATGTCCGCGCCCTCGGCGATGTCGAGTTCGACCTCACGCAAGGCCTCGTCCGAATTGGCCGGATCCATCTGATAGGTATTCTTGTTGCCTTTGCCGAGCTGCCCTGCCGAACCCACGGCGTCGCGAAACGGTCCGTAGAAACTCGATGCGTACTTGGCCGCATAGGCGAGGATCCGGGTGTGCACGAGGCCGGCGTCCTCGAATGCCGCGCGAATTGCGCCGATTCTGCCGTCCATCATGTCCGACGGGGCGACGACATCCGCGCCCGCGTCGGCGTGCGAGCGTGCCTGGCGGATCAGGGTCTCGACCGTGATGTCGTTCTGAACGTAGCCGGCAGCGTCGATGATGCCGTCCTGGCCGTGCGTCGTGAACGGGTCGAGCGCCACGTCGGTGATGACGCCCAAGTTCGGAAATTCACGTTTGACGGCGCGCACCGCCTGTTGCGCGATACCCTCCGGATTCCAGGATTCGCGCGCATCCAGAGTCTTCTTGCCGACCGGCGTCACCGGAAAAATCGCGATCGCCGGGACACCCAGGCGTACCAAACTCCCGCACTCGTGCAGCAGTTGATCGATCGAGAGCCGCTCGATTCCGGGCATCGAGGCAATCGCTTGGCGCTGCCCGACGCCCTCGACCACGAACACGGGATAGATGAAGGCATCGACGGTCAACTGGGTTTCGCGCATCAGGCGGCGCGAGAACTCGTCCCGCCGCATGCGGCGCAAGCGAATCCTCGGAAATGAATCACTGGAATTGCCGGTCATCTCTACATGTCTCCTGCGCACGCTTCAACGGCGATCTTAACCGACGGCGGCCCGCAACCGGCGCGTTCACGGCTTGGCCCCTGCAATGCGCTACTATCGCCCACCGGATCTCGGGGATTGGAACTTGATTTAACCATGCGGAGCCGCGTCGGCGAAAACCAGAAGCACGCCCGCTTCCAGGCCTTATGTCAGTCCCTGCGTCCCGATCTGTTGCGATTTGCCCTGTGGCTGGCCCGGGACCGCAGTCTTGCGGAAGATGTCGTGCAAGAAGCGCTGCTGCGCGCGTGGAAGGCAGAGGACGCACTCCAGGACGAAAAAGCCGCCAAACCCTGGCTGTTGACCATCATCCGGCGCGAGTACGCCCGCACCTTCGAACGCAAACGACTGCCCACGGTCGACCTCGCCGAACTGATTGCGAGCGAGGAACCGGCACTCGCGGGCGGCGAGGATCCGAATCTTGCGGAACTGCGGCTGGCGATCTACCGGCTGCCGGAAGAGTATCGAGAGCCCCTGGTTCTGCAGGTGCTCATGGGGTTCACCACGGCCGAAATCGGCCAACAACTGGGACTGACCACGGCGGCGGTACTGACCCGCCTGTTTCGCGCCCGCCGGCAGTTGCGGGCGCTTTGCGGAGAGGACGTTTCTCAGGATCCGGATGATGATGGACTGTAAGCAATACCGGGCCGCCCTGCTCGCCGACCCCGCGGCGGGGAGCGCCGACCTGCGCGCGCACGGCACTTCCTGCCCAGACTGCACGCATTTCACACAGCGAGTCGAGGCATTCGAGGCGCGGCTCGCGCGGGCGGTCCGTCTGCCCTTGCCCGCGGCGCCCGAGCCCTCATTGGAAGCGCAGGTCCTGCAACTGCCCACATCAGCGGCGTCCGAGCCCCGTCCGCGCGGTCCATCCGGTGCGGCCGGTGCGGCCGGTGCGGCCGGTG
>Ga0116228_10000256_pt1 | contig 38513 bp, 40 predicted proteins | sample S1TSphfallax_2_FD_89694 | JGI IMG/M metagenome (GOLD analysis project Ga0116228, IMG submission 89694) | Host-associated microbial communities from peat moss isolated from Minnesota, USA - S1T2_Fc - Sphagnum fallax MG | ecosystem: Host-associated > Plants > Peat moss > Unclassified | place... | reverse complement strand
TGGTGGCCGTCGCCCTTGTAGACATAGTAGAGATAGGGAGAGTGCCGGGGGGCGAACGCGGCGTCGATCGAGGCTTTGCCCGGATTGGCGATCGGCGTCGGCGGAAGTCCGTCGTGCACGTAGGTGTTGTAGGGTGAGTCGATGGCCAGGTCGCGGCGGGTGATCACGTCGTGGTGCCGGGGAAAGATGTACTCGATCGTTGCGTCGACGTCCAGCGGCATTCCCGCACGCAGCCGGTTGTAGTATACCCCGGCCATCAGGGGCCGCTCGTCGTCGGCCTTGGCTTCGCGTTCGATCAGCGACGCGATCGTGATCGCCTGCGGCACGGTGACGCCGAGCGCCCGGGCCCGTTGCTCGGCATCGGGCGGCAGTTCCGACCGGAACTGATCGACGAGCATCTGCGCGATCCGGTCGACCGGGACGCCGATCGGCACGAGGTAGGTGCTCGGAAACAGGTAGCCCTCGAGCGTTGGGGTGCGCACGCCGCCGAGTTCGATGCCGTGCGTGAGCGCGTAGCGCGGGAACGCCGCCGGCGCGACGAGCTGGTCGTCGGCAAGCCGCTCGCCCATCTCGCGAGCCGTGAAGCCCTCGGGAAACGTCACCCACTTGGCGTCGATCCGGCCCCCGACGAGTTGCCGCAGAATTTCATCGCTCGTGGAATGCGCGGGAATGCGATACTCACCCGCCGCGATCTCGCCTTCGTCGTCGCGCAGGCGGGCCAGCAGCCGGAACGCCACCGGATGCGCGAGCGCGCCGGCGCGAGCGAGGGCGTTCGTTGCGTCGGCGAACGTCGAGCCCGCGGGGATGACGACCGTCGCCGGGAGTACCGGCAGCGAGCGATCCCCGTACACGGCGTCGCGGAACCACAACGACGCCGCCGCGACGATCACGCCCACGGCGATCACGATGGCGACGGCCATCGAGAGGAGCGAGCGGGAAAGCCGATTCACGCGCGAGCGCGGGCCAAATACGTTTCGAGGATCATCGCCGCGGCCAGCTTGTCGACGACCGTCTTGCGTTTGCCGCGCGACATGTCGGCGCCGATCAGCGACTTCTGCACGGCCGCCGTGGTGAGCCGCTCGTCGACCCGGGCGATCGCCCCATCGAACGCGCGCGCCACGTGCGCGGCGAAGACGTCCATCTTCTCCGCTGCGATGCCGCGCTTGCCGTCCATCGTGAGCGGATCGCCGATGACGATCGTGCGCGCCGCACGTTCGCGCGCGATCTCGACGATGCGAGCGACGTCGTCGCGCACGTTGGTGCGTTCGATCGTATCGATCGGAAACGCGAACGCGCCCGACGGATCGCTCGCCGCCACGCCGATCCGGCGCTCGCCGACGTCGAGCGCGACCACGACCCCATCGATCGCCATCAGGCGCCCAGCGATTCCAGCATGGCGCGCGACTTCGGCCGGCGGCCGAGGTGCGAGGTGACGAGGTCGTCGACCGCGCGCGCGACCTTCGGCGTCGCGAAGAGCACGGCACCGCCGGAACGCGGCGCGCCGAGCGCGCGAAAGTTCTCGACGTCGGCCGACGTGAGGGCGTGCGCGTCGCCGCGCGCCCCGTAGCATCGCTCGCAGCCGAGGCCCCCGGCATCGACGTCGACCCACGCCCCGAGATCGTCGAACGCGTTGCCGCAGCGAATGCAGCTGTCGTCGGGCGGCGCGAGGCCGAGCGCGTGCAAGAGCCGCAACTGGAAGCGCGGCACGAGCAGCGCCGGCGCGGACGACGCCGCGATCGCGCTCGACGCACCGGCCAGGAGCGCGTAGATGTCGTCGAGCGGCAACTCCGGTTCGCAGAACATGTCGACCGTCTCGGCGATCAGCGACGCGGCGGCGAGCGCGCCCGGCTCGACCAGACCGCGCCAGTGCGAACGCACGGTGACGGCCGAGGTGATCACGTCGAGCGAGCGGCCGCGATGCAGCGTGAGCGTCGCCTCGCTCAGCAGTTGCAGCCGGCCCGAAAGCGCGCTCTTCGGCCGGCGCACGCCCTTACCGACGCCGTCGACCTTGCCGTGGAGCCGCGTGAAGAGCGTGAAGATCTTGTCGGCCTCGCCGAGATTGCGGGCACGCAGCACGATCGCGTCGGTCGTGTACGTTCGGTCGATCAGCCGATTCCCCGCATGGCCGCGAGCGCGTCCGCGCCGAACGAGAACGGCAGCAGCTCGCCGACGGTCGTATCGGCGGTGCCGTTCTCGAGCGCGTAGCGCACCGGCACGTCGCGCTCGGAGAATTCGGAGATCACTTGGCGGCACGCGCCGCACGGCGTGCAGAACACGCCGTCGGGACCGGTGACCGCGATCGCCGCGATGCCGGTCGCACCGGCGTGCACCGCCGTGAAGATCGCCACGCGTTCGGCGCAGACCGTCAGGCCGTACGACGAATTCTCGATGTTCGATCCGGTGAAGATGCGGCCGTCGGTCGTCTCGATCGCCGCCCCGACCGTGAACGTCGAGTAGCGGCAGTAGGCGTGCGTGCGCGCTTCGAGCGCGAGGGTGAAGAGTTCAGCGAGATTCGGCATCGGACGTTGCTAGCGGTTCGTCGGCACCGTCGGTGTGGGCCTTGCCGTTGGTGAAGACGCGCACCGCGAGGATGCGCCGGCCGCGCGTGCGGTCGACCTGCAGCCGCACGCCGTGGCCGGCCGCGATCTGCTCTCCTTCGGCAGGCAGGCGGCCGAACAGGCCGACCGTGAAGCCGCCGATCGTCTCGAACTCTTCGTGCGGGAGATCGAGCCCGAGCGCCGCGTTCACGTCCTCGATGTTGGTGCCGGCCTCGACGATCGTCTCGCCGTCGGCGACCGTGCGGATCGGCTCTTCTTCGCCCTCGTCGTGCTCGTCGCGGATCTCGCCGACGATCTCCTCGAGCAGATCTTCCATCGTCACGAGGCCGGCCGTGCCGCCGTATTCGTCGACCACGATCGCGAGCGAGTACTTCGCCCGCTGCATGTCGCGCAAGAGTTCCGAGAGGCGCTTGTTCTCCGGCACGTGCGCGACCGGACGCATCAGCGAACGCAACGACGTCGTCGCGATCGCGCCGTTGGCCAGCACGATCAGCAGTTCGCGATCGTGCACGACGCCGATCACGTTGTCGATCGACTCTTCGTACACGGGCAGCTTCGAGTAGCCGTCGGCGATCACCAGATCGAGCGCGCGGCGCGCCGGCGCGGCGATCGAGACGGTGATCATGTCGGTGCGCGGCGTCATCACCTCGCGCACGATCGTATCGCCGAACTCGATGATCGAGTGGATGAGCTCGCGTTCGCCCTCCTCGAGCACGTTCTGTTCCACGCCGACGTTCACCAGCGTTTTGATGTCGTCTTCGGTCACGTACGGGCCGTGCTGCGGTTGTCCGCCGAGACCGCGCACGATCACGTTGGTCGTGAGCAAGAACGCCGTGGTCAGCGGCGTGAGCAACCAGGTGACGAGCCCGAGCGGGCGCGAGATCCAGAGCGCCGTCCGCGCGCTATTGGCGACCGCCAGCGTCTTGGGCAGAATTTCGCCGAAGATCAGCAGCACGACCGTCGTCGCGAGCGTCGACCAGAGCGGCGCGTTGGGTACGCCGGCCAGGATGAACAGGTAGGTGGCGAGGCTGTCGGTCGCGAGCAGCACGAACGTGTTGGCGATCAGCACCGTGGTGAGGGTGCGATTGCGGTCCTCGATCATCGCCGCGAGGCGATTGGCGCCCGGTGTGCCCTTTTCGGCCAGCGTGCGGACCGTGATCCGCGAAACCGAGACGATCGCGGCTTCAGATGCCGCGAAAAACGCGGCGGCGCCCACGAACACGATGAGGGCGAGCGCTTCCGGCCAGTAGTCGTGCATTATCGGCGCGTGGGGGCGTCGGAGACGAATTCAGCCGCAGGAGGGGGTTCGGTGTCCAAATCGCCTGGATTATACCACACGCGGCAGGCGCAGGCAGAACCACAGGCCGTAGCTGACCGCGATTCCGAGGATGCCGCCGAAGAACACTTCGCGGGCCGAATGGATTCCCGACTCGACCCGGCTCTGGGTGACGAGGAGCGCGAGGAAGAACGCGAGGCCGGCCAGCAGCGCGCTCTGGCCGAGCAGCGAGATGAAGGTCGCCGCGGCGAAGGCGAGCGCGGCGTGGCCGCTCACCGCCCCGCCCCGGAGGACCGAGCCGCGCCCGACCTTGGCCTTCGCGATCACGGTCGCGATGCCGACGATCACGAGCCCGGTGAAGACGGCGTTGGCGGGCAGCGCCAAGGCGGCGCGGTACACGCGATCGCTCCCCGCGAGGATGCCCTCGTAGAACGTCAGGTAGCCGACGATCACGGCCGCGAAGGCGACGACCAGCACGGCGCCGGCGGCCGCGTCCTTGGCGACCTTCGCCAGCGGGTGTTCCTCGGGTGAGACCAAGTCGACGATCGACTCCACCGCCGTGTTCAGCAACTCGAAGCCGAGCACGACCGCGACGGTGATGACGATGCCGATCACGTAGGGGCGCTGCAGCCGCAGATAGAGCGTCGCGACCAGCACGAGCGCGGCGGCGACGAGGTGCAGGCGCATGTTCCACTGCGTGCGCGTCGCGTAGATGATGCCTTCGAACGCGTGGTGGAACGATTGCCAGAACGAGTGTTCGCGCACCTCGTCGCGCGAGTTCATCCGGCGACGCCCTCGAGATAGGGCCACGGCATGCCGATCGCATCGGCGAGCCGCCGCTCCTCACGCTCCATCACGGCGCGCTCGCCGGGCTCCATGTGGTCGTGGCCGCACAGGTGGAGCACGCTGTGGATCAGTAGCCGGTCGACTTCGCGCTCGAGCGGCGCATCGTAGGCCGCGGCTTGACGCGCGGCGGTGTCGATCGAGATCACGATGTCGCCGAGCATTCGCTCGCCTTCGATCGACCCGCGCGGCGCGGTCGCGCCGTCGCGATCGAACGCGTCGGGTTCGAAGAGCGGAAAGCTCAGCACGTCGGTCGGCGCGTCCTTGGCGCGGTGATCGCGATTGAGCGCGCGCATCTCCGCATCGCGCACGAGCGTGAGCGACACCGTCGCATCCGCGAGATCGACCGCTTCCAACAGCCGGTCGACGGTGGCGCGCAACGGCGCCGCGCGCAGACCGCTGCCGCGCGTCCGGTTGGCGAAATAGACCGGCACGATCACGGATCTTCGGCGCGGTCGTACGCGGCGACGATCTTCGCGACGAGCGGATGACGCACGACGTCGACCTCGGTAAGCCGCACGACGCCGACGTCCGGAATCGACGTGAAGAGCCGCTCCACGTCGTGCATGCCGCTGCGCACGCCGCGCGGCAGATCGACCTGCGTCACGTCGCCGCTCACGATCATCTTCGAGCCGCTGCCGAGGCGCGTGAGGAACATCTTGAGTTGCGAGCGCGTCGCGTTTTGCGCTTCGTCGAGGATCACGTAGGCGTCGGAAAGCGTGCGTCCGCGCATGTACGCGAGCGGCGCGACCTCGATCGTACCGCGCTCGATGTACTTCGCCACGTTGGCGTCGTCGAGCAATTCGCCGAGCGCGTCGTACACCGGGCGCAGATACGGATCGACCTTGTCCTTGAGATCGCCGGGCAGAAAACCGAGCTTCTCGCCCGCTTCGACCGCCGGGCGCGAGAGCACGATGCGCGACACCTCGCGCGCCTTGAGCGCGCGCACCGCCATCGTGATCGCGAGGAACGTCTTGCCCGTGCCGGCCGGACCGATGCCGAAGGTCAGCGTGTTCTCCGCGATGCTCGCGACGAAGGCACGCTGACCGGCCGTGCGCGGGCGGATCTCCTTGCCGCGCTGCGTCGTGTAGAGCGTCGCCGGGATCGCGTCCGCCGCGGCGGCGGTGCTCGCCGAAAACGCGACGTCGTCGGGCGTCACGTGCGAGCCGGAACGTGCAGCGCGCAACATCGCCTCGAGCACCTCGATCGCGCGCCGGACGGCGGCGCGATCGCCGCTGATGCGCAGCAACTCGCCTTCGACGCGGATGACGACGGGGATGAGCGCTTCGAGCGCTCCGATGTTGCGATCGTGGTGGCCGTAAAAGCGCAGGTGGTCGTCGAGACCGTCGAGCGCAAACGTCGATTCCGTCGTGATGTCGGGCAGCGGGCGAACTCCTTGACGGGGATGATGCTCCTAGAACGCGTTCGGCGGCCCAAGGGTGCCGCCCGGCCGTGTCGACCCCGCGGGCCGGTCCGCGACCGGCGGCCCGAAGATCTCGGCGGCGATGACGGCGTTGGCCGCCCAGCGCGGACCGCCGGCGCGCGGACCCGGCAGCGGAAGCCCGGGCGGGCGCGCGGGCGCCGGCGCCGTGACGGGGCGCTGCGGCGGGCGGGCGGGGGTGGGGCGAGCGGGGGCCGCAGCGGGTGCGGCGGAGCGGCGCACCGGCGGGATCGGCGCAATCGCGGCGAGCCGTTCGCGCTCGCGGCGCGCGTCTTGGCTGATCTTTCGCACGACGAACTGCGCGAGCCCGAGCAGCACGATCGCGATCAGCGCGCCGACTTGGCCGATCTCGTGCATTATTTCGGCGGCGGCTCGGGCAGCGCCGGATCGCCGACGCTCTGGCCGATCGCGCCGCGCATCTCGGTGTCGGCCTTGATGTTGTTCATGCGGTAGTAGTCCATCACGCCGAGGTTGCCGTTGCGAAACGCTTCGGCGAGCGCGAGCGGCACCGTCGCTTCGGCCTCGACGACGCGCGCGCGCATGCGCTGCGTCTCGGCCTTCATCTCTTGCTCCGAGGCCTGCGCGGCATATTGACGTTCGGCGGCCTTCGCCTGCGCGATGCGCCGATCGGCTTCGGCCTGCGAGGTCTGCAACTCGGCGCCGATGTTCTTGCCGACGTCGATGTCGGCGATGTCGATCGAGACGATCTCGAACGCCGTGCCGGCGTCGAGCCCCTTCGAGAGCACCGCTTTGGAGATGCGATCCGGATACTCGAGCACTTCCTTGTGATCGACCGCCGCGCCGACCGCGGAAACCACGCCTTCGCCGACGCGCGCGACGATCGTCGGTTCGCCCGCACCGCCCACGTAGCGGTCGAGGTTGCTGCGCACCGTGATCCGCGCTTTCACGTTGAGCTGGATGCCGTTCTGCGCGACGCCCTGGAAGGTCGGCGTTTCGATGACCTTCGGATTCACCGAGGTCTGCAGCGCTTCGAGCACGTTACGTCCGGCGAGATCGATCGCCGCGGCGCGCTGCCACTCGAGCGGAATCTGCGCGCGCTGCGCGGCGATCATCGCGAGCGTCACACGTTCGACGTCGCCGCCCGAGAGCACGTGCGTCTGCAGTTGTTCGACGGTGAGCGGCAGGCCCGATTTGCGCGCGCGCACGAGGTTCGCGACGATCAGTCCGGCCGGCACGCCGATCACGCGCATGCGGATCAACGCGCTGATCGAGAGCGGTACACCGGCGGCCAGCGTGCGCACCCAGAGCGCGAGCGGGAAATAGTACAGAAAGACCGCGAGGGCCGCGATCAGCGCGACGAGGATGAAGACCGAAAAGCCGGCAGCGATCACGGGGTTCCTTCCGGACGCACGAAGATGCGGGCGCCTTCGACGCGGGTGACGATCACCGCGGTGCCGGCGGGGACGAAGTCGCCCTCGCTCAACACGTCCACACGTTGTCCGTCGATCGCGGCGACGCCCGCCGGACGCAAGAACGACGACGCGAACCCGTGCCGCCCGATCAGCGCCGCGTAGTCGGGCGACGCAGCGCCGGCGCCGGCGTCGTCGTCACGCACGCTGAGCCGGCGCACGAAGACCTTCTCCGGCACGACGCGCAGCGCGAGCACCACGACCAGCACGGTGATCACGATCGCGATCGCAAGCGACGGCACGGCGACCAACGCGAACGGCGTGCCGAATGAGAGCACGACCGCAGCGATCAGCGCCAGCAGACCGATCACGCCGCTGACGCCCGCGCCCGGCATCACGTAGAACTCGAAGAGAATACCGGCGAGCCCGAAGGTCGCAAGACCGAGCACGGCCGGATCGGCACCGCCCGCGAGGGCGTGCGCGGCGAAGAACACGGCGAGTGCGATCACGCCGACCGTCCCCGCGACGACGCCGAGCGAGAGCATCTCGAGCACGAGACCGGCGAAGCCGAGACCCAAGAGGATCCCGCTCACGGCCGGTTCCGTCACGAGCCGCAGCAGCGTCATACGTCCCGTTACCGGGCGTACCCGCCGGAGGTTACGCTTTGGCCAATTCCTCGGTAACGATCTGGCGCACGACGTTGCCGTCGGCGAGGCCCTTGAGCTGCGGCATGACGACCTTCATCGCCGCCCCCTGATTGCGGCCGTCGTCGGGCAGCGTGGCGATCGCGCTGCGAACGACGTCGCGAATCTCGTCGGCCGACTTCTGCGCGGGGAGATACTTCTGCAAGATCTCGCGCTCGCGCGATTCTTTCTCGACCAGTTCCGTGCGGCCGGCCTTCTCGAATTCGGTGATCGAGTCGGTCCGTTGTTTGACGAGCTTGGCAACCACCGCCAGCTGCTCGTCGTCGGCGAGGTCGCGGCCCGCTTCGACGCGCTTGTAGGTGAACGCCGAGAGCACGCTGCGGAGCGTGTCGAGGCGCACCTGATCGCGGGCGCGCATCGCGTCCTTGAGGTCGCTGGAGATTTGGTCTTTGACGTTCGGCATGGTTGAACTCGTGATAGCACGAGGGCCTCGCGTGATGCGAAGCCCTCTGGATTGACGCGTCGCTGGAGCGGAGCGGTTTAGGCTCGGCGCTTCCGGGCGGCGGCGGACTTCTTCTTGCGGCGGACGCTCGGCTTTTCGTAGTGCTCGTGCTTGCGTGCCTCGGCGAGGACGCCGGCCTTCTGGGTAGCCTTCTTGAAACGGCGCAGCGCGCTCTCGATCGTTTCTCCCGGTGCAACTCGTACTTCCACGAACAACCCTCCCTTCGCCCGGCGCGTCGACGCCGTCAGTCCGGCCCGCGCGAGCGGACCGACTCGTAACGCTATCACGCCCGCCAGAGACCCGTCAAGCATCGGGCCTCGCTCAGGGCGCGCGCAACTCCCAGGCGGCCACGTTCCAGAAGGTCGAGCCGAAGATCGGCGGCTTCACGCCGGCGAGCGCCAGGGAGCGCATATCGGTCAGTTCCGACCAGCGGATGGTGTAGTAGGGCACGTCGCGGACGATCAGCAGTTGGATGCGGTCGTAGAGGGGTTTCCGCCGCGCGGGGTCGCTGATCGACGCGGCGCGTTGCTCGAGTTCGCCGACCTGTGCGTTCACGTAGCGCGCGACGTTGTTGCCATGCGGCGGGATGCGATCGGGATCGTTTTCGTTGACGCCGCTCGGATCGGCGAGCGCGTTCACCCACGCACTCAGCGCGACGTCAAACGTGCCGCCATAGAACGGCCCGCCCGTGCCCGGAGCGAAGAACGTCGACGGCGGGAACGTCTTGATCTGCGTTTCCACGCCGACCGCGCCCCAACGCTGCTGCAGGATGACGCCGGTCTGGTCGCGCGTGATGTTGCCGGCCGGAAACTCCAGCGTCAGCGTGAGCCGCCGGCCGTTCTTCACCCGCACGCCGTCGGGGCCGGGCTTCCAACCGGCGCGATCGAGGAGCGCCCGCGCCGCCGCGGGATCGAACGGGTAGTACCTCGCCCGCGGGTTGTACCACGCCGTGAGTGGATTCTGATTGGCGGGCGCGAGTTCGCCGAGGCCGTGCGCGACCTTCGCGTAGAGTTCGTGCACGTCGAGCGCGGAACAGAGCGCGCGGCGCACGCGCACGTCGTCGAGCGGCGGGTGCGTGAGGTTGAACGTGAGGTGTTCCCATTGCGATTGCGTCGCGAGCGCGGGCACCATCCCGCGAATCGCGCCGAGCTGGGTGTAGGTGGAGATGCTCAAACGGTCGGCGAGGTCGAGCTCGCCCGTTCGCAGCGCGACGAGCATCGTGTTGTCGTTGGTCAAGAAGCGAACGACGACGTGCTCGATCTTCGGCGCCCCGCGAAAGTACGTGTGATTCGCTTCGAACACCATGTCGCTGCCGCGGTGCCACGCAACGAGTTTGTAGGGCCCGCTGCCGATCGGCGCCGCGTTGAAGTCGGCGCGGTTGAGATTCGGCAGCGACTGCAACAGATGTGCCGGAACGATCGCGCCACCGCTCTTGTTGGTGAAGCCCTCGATCGCCGGTGCCCAGGGATACTTCAGGATCACGCGCACCGTGTACGGATCGGGCGTTTCCACGCGCTCCATCTCGGCGTACGGCTCGGTCACGGACACGTTGTTGGCGGGATTCTTCAACGCGGCGAAAGTAAACGCGACGTCAGCCGACGTCAGCGGCACCCCGTCGTGCCAGCGCGCGTTGTGGACGAGATGATACGTGATCGTGCGCCCGTCGGCCGAGATGCCTCCGTTCGCGCGCGACGGCACGACCGTGGCGAGATCGGGAATCTGCTTGCCCGTATCGTCGTACCGCGTCAGACCGTCGAACACGAACTGATCGATGTCCGTCTCGACCGCCAGCGTGGCGACCACCGGATCGAGCGTACCCGGTTCCTGCGCGAGCGCGATCCGCAACGTCGGCGCATCCGTCGCTACCGCGAGTCGCCCGAACGCAAGCACGATCGCGATCGCGAGCAACACGAGGCGAAGGCGGAACATCAGCCGGGGGGCCAGCTCATGTCGCGGCCGCCGAGCACGTGCGCGTGAAGGTGGAAGACCGATTGGCCGGCGTCCGGGCCCTCGTTGATCACGACGCGGTAGCCGCCGGGCGCGTAACGCCTGCCGAGTTCGGCGGCGGCGGTGAGGATGCGCGCCGCGGCGGCGCCGTTGCCGAGGCCGGCGAACGCGGAGAGATGTTCGGCGTGTTCGGTCGGAATCACGAGGATGTGCACGGGCGCGACCGGATGCAGATCGCGGAACGCGACGACGTGCTCGTCGCGCAGGACCTCGTCGGCCGGGATCTCCTTGCGCACGATCTTGCAGAAAATGCACGCGTCGGACAACTTAGGTTCCCCCCGTGATCAGCTCGAAGTGATATGACGTGTCGGGGCTCGGCACGAACCCGGCGATCGATCGGCGTAGCGCGAGCGGCACCGGCGTGTGCAGCAGCGACACCGCCGGCACTTGATCGTGCACCAGTTGCGCGGCCTGCTGGTAGATCGCGCGCCGCACGGCATCGTTCGAGCTGCGCTGACCCGCGAGCATGAGCTTGTGAAACGCGGGATCGCGCCAGAACGCGTAGTTCTGCGCGCTGCCTTTCACCGCCGCGTCTTGATCGAGCAACGGGTAGTAGAAGTCGTCGGGATCGCCGTTGTCGCCGCTCCAGCCGATCAGACACATGGCGTGCTCGCCGTTCTCCACCTTGCTCAAGAAGACGCCGAACTCGTAAGGCTCGAGCGTCACCTCGATGCCGGCTGCCTTGAGATCGGCCTGGATCGCCTCGGCCAGACGCAGCGGATCGGGCATGTAGGGGCGCGGCGACGTCGGCAGATACAAGCTGGTCGCAAATCCGTGCGGGAAGCCCGCTTCCGCCAGGAGCTTCTTCGCCATCGCGACGTCGTGCGGATAGATGTGCACCGCCGGGTTCTCGCCCAGCATGCCGGGCGGGGTCCAGTTGTCGCCCGGGCTCGTCCCCGGCCCGTAGAGCGCGCTCAGGATCGCCGGGATGTCGATCGCGTAGGCGACCGCGCGCCGCACCAGCACGTTGTCGAACGGTTTCTTCTCCACGTTCATCGCGACATAGGCGAGGTTGTTCGCGGGCTGGCGCACGACGCGGATCGCCGGCTGCGCCGCGAGCAATGTCGCATCGTCGGCGCGCACGTCGGTGAGCATGTCGATCTCGCCCTTCTCGAGCGAGAGCACGCTCGTCGCCTGATCGGGGATGTCGCGCAGCACGACCGTGGCGATCGTGGGCTTGCCGAGCGGACCCGAATAGCCCGGGTTCGCGTCGAGCGTGATGTGATCGTCGCGCACCCACTCGCGAATGCGATACGGCCCACTCCCGATCGGCTTCTGCTCGAACGCCCGCGGGTCGCGCGCGATCGCCGTCGGTGACCCGATCGCGAACGAGCCCATCGCGACGTCGCGCAAGAACGTCCCCGAAGGGTTGAACAGCACGAACGTGACGCGGGTCGGCGAATCGACGATGACGTCGCGAATCGTACCGGGCGCCTTCGGATCGTCGGAATACCCGCCGAACATCGAGAGGAACGTCGCGTAGGTAAACGGTCCGTGGGCGGGGTCGTGCTGGAGCCGCCAGCGATCGAAGTTGAACTTCACCGCGGCCGCGTCGGCGCGCGTGCCGTCGCTGAAGCGCGCGTCCGGGCGCAGATCGAACGTCCAACGCAGTCCGTCGGCGCTCGTGCGCCACGACGTTGCGAGCGCGGGCATCACCGCGAACGTGCCCGGCTTGAATTGCACGAGCGTCTCCATCACTTCGGCCGCGACGTTGAGCGAGAGCCCCTCCGTCGCGTGCGAGGGATCGAGATTCACCGCGTCCTTGACGCGCGCCATCACCAGTTGCGGCGGACCGCCGGAATCGAGATCACCGCAGCCCGCGCACAGCAACACGAGTGCGAGCGCGAGCGCACGACGCATCAGTGCTCGCGCACCGTGAACGACCACGAGCGCGTCTGCGTGTTGCCCGCGACGTCGCTCACCCGCACCACGACCCGCACGTTGCCGTCGGGCAGCGCGACGCCCGGACTGTACGTGATGAATTGACCGGTGCGCGTCGCGGCAGCCGTCACGTCGAGCCCGTTCACCTCGATCGTGACGTTCGAGGGGTTGATGCCCACGTCGACCGGCGAGCGGAACGTGGCGAAGATCGAGGGCTGGTTGTTGTTGATCGTCTGCGCGGGATCGGGCGCGATGTCGACGATCTGCGGCGGCGTGTTGGAGACGGCGATCGGGGTCGACGCGTCGACGCGCGAGGCGGCGATACCGTTCACGCTCAGGTGGCCGAGTACGGGCGTCCCCCCGAAGTTCACGTTCGCCGGCACGGTGTAGCGCCCGGTGTACGTTCCGGGCGGTCCTTCGGTGAGCGGCTGATCGGTCACGTAGCTGCCGATGTCGTACGACGCGTGGCCGCCGGGCGTGCCGGTCAGCGTCACCGTGAACGTATCGCCCGCTTTGAGCGCCGGTTTCGGCGCGGCGATCGTCACCGACGCGATCGCGGGGCCGGGCGCATCGGAGGTTTGCGGCGCGGGCGCGACGAGCCGCGCGACGATGATCTCGCGCTTCTCGTTCGTGTCGGGGTTGAGACGCACGACGACGTTGTCGCCGACCTTCAGATCGGCGAGCGTGGCGGGCTGATCGTTGAGCGTGATCACGGTCGCCGGATCCGGGCTCAGGATGAAGCCGGAGTTCAGCACGAACTGCGTCGACGAGACGGCGGCGATCGTTCCGCTGCGCGAGGCATAGCGCACGATCACCGACTGCACGTGGCCGTTGCGCAAGACGAGCACGCTCGCGGCGTCGCCCGGATGCACGTCGGCGAGCTCGCCGGGCGTGCTGATGCGCGCGACGACGTCTTGCAATTGCACCCGCGCGTCGGCGGTGACCGCGATCGTGCGCACGTCGGATCCGCGCGTGAGCGTGATCGAGTGCGGCGATGAGTTGAGGTCGACGGCGCTCACGGTTCCGACGATCTGCGCGGTACCGCCGTCGCTGTGCTGTTCGAGACCGGGATTGCGGCCGACGAGCGACGAGACGACCTCCACGCGCATCGCTTGCGCGTTGAAGGTGACCTGTGCGCCGAGCGACTCGGCGACGAACCGCAACGGCACGTAGGTCGCGTCGTCGATGCGGATCGCCGGCGACTCCATCATCACCGGCTGATTGTCGATCTCGGCGCGCGCGCTGCCGACGTGGATCACGATCTGCTTGCCCGGCGCGCTCGCGACGATGTCGCCGCCGATGCGCTGCACCGCGATGCCGAGCGCGCTGTAGATCTTCACGACCGGCACGACGAGCCGGCCGCCGCCCTTGCCCACGATGCGCGGCGCCGGATCGCGCGGCAGTTCTTCACCGTTCACCGCGATCGAGATCGACGGTTCGACCGCCGGCAGATGACCCGGCGTCGCTCGCGGTTGCGGCGTCGCGGCGAGCAGCGGCAGCGCACCCGTGACGAAGCACGCGACCATCGCCGCTGCGATTCTACGACCGATCCGTTGCATGGGCGACCTCGCGGTAGACAGCGGCCGTCGCGGCCGCGAATCGGTCCCACGTATACGCGCGGACGGCGACGCTCCCCTCGGCCGCACGTTCCCGGTAGGCGCTCGTGCGCGCGAGGACGTCGACCAGCACGGCGCGCAGCGCCAGCACGTCGTGCGGGGCGAACGCGGTGACGTAGGGCATGAGGATGCCCGGCACGCAGGTGGCGCTGGCGAGCACGGGCGTGCCGAGCACGGTCGCCTCGAGCATCGGCAACCCGAATCCCTCGGCGAGCGCCGGGTGCACGTAGGCGAGCGCCGCGCGATAGCGTTGCGCGAGTTCGGCCGCGCTCAGGTCGCCCACGAACTGCAACGTGCCGCCGGTGCGCGCATACCGTTCGCGCGCCGCCGGATCGTCGGGGCCGGTGCAGACGAGATCCAGCTCGACGGCCGGCGGCAACCCGCTCCACGCCTCGAAGAGCGCGCCGAGGTTCTTGTGCGGGCGATGGTTGCCGGCATAGAACAGAAACGGCCGCGTCAAGGCGAGCGGTTCGACCGGATCGAGCAGCGCCGGATCGTAGCCCAGCGGCACGACGCGGCAGCGTTCGGGCGGCACGCGCAGCAGCTGCTCGCAGGCGGCGACGGTGCGCTCGTCGCTCGTCAGCAGCAGCGCGGCGTTGCGGTACATCGGCAGCGCCAAGAGTTCGTAATGCGCCGCGGTCGCGAGACCGAAGAACTGCGGGAACTGCAGGTGGATCAGATCGTGCACCATCGCGACGTACGGCTTGCGCCGGTCGAACGGCACGAACACGGTCGGGAAGTGCGTGACGTCGGGCGCGAGCTCGCGAATCGCGGCGGGCAATCGCACGAACTCGTCGATGCCGAAGTTGCCGCCGCGATCGAGCACGTGCAGCACGATGTCGCGCGCGACGCGCGGCACGCCCTCGACCAGCGCGCGCACGTACGCGCGCATGCCGGCCGACATGCGCGGCGTGATGCGCGCATCGAGCGCGACGTCGATCACACGAACTCCCGGTACACGGCGGCGGTCGCCTTCGCCGTGCGTTCCCAGGTGAGCGCGCGCGTCGCCTCGCTCGCGGCGGCGGCACGCGCGGCCGCGGCGGGCGGATCGTCGAGCACCTCGAGCAGCGCCGCGCGAAACGCCAGCGCGTCGCGGCCGTCGACGCCGAGCGCGTGCGCGGCGAGCACGCGCGGCAGCGACGAGCGCGAGGCGACGACGGGTGCGCCGTGCCGCATCGCCTCGAGCAGCGGCAAGCCGAACCCTTCGCGCAGCGCGGGGTGCACGTAGGCGGCGGCGCCCGCGTACCAGCGGGCGAGTTCGGCGTCGGAACGCGCGCCGAGATGCACGATCTCGCCCCGCTCGCGCGACCCGCGGACGCTGCCGTCGTCGTCGCCGCCGAGCACGAGATCGATCGCGCGATCCGCCGGGAGCGCTTCCCACGCGCGCACGAGCGTGGCGATGTTCTTGTGCGGCCGGCGGTTCGTGACGTAGAGCAGATACGGACGCGGCCACTCCATCGGCTCGGTCGCCGCCGCATCGTCGCTGCCGAGCGGGATCACGCGAATGCGCCGCGGATCGACGCGCAGGAAGCGCTCGAGATCGGCGACGGTCGCGTCGTCGTCGGTGATCACGGCACGCGCTCCCCGCGCCACGGGTGCGATCACCGCGCGCCAATACGGCCCGACGTGCCGCTTCACGTAGTGCGGATAGTGCAGGTCGATCAGATCGTGAACGGTGAGCACGTACGGGATCGGTACGATGCGCGGAACGTAGATCGTGGGAAAGTGCGCCAGCCGTGCACGCGAGCGCAGCAGCGCGAGCGGCAAACCGGCTTGCTCGGCCAGATCGAAGTTGTCGCCGCTGCCGACCGCGACCAGTTCGAGATCGGGCGCGACGCGCGGCAGCCAGGCGCGCAGATTGCGCGCGTAGGCCAGCACGCCTTGGGACATGTGCGAGGTCTCGCGCGCGTCGAACGCGACGCGCGTCACCGCGCGCGCATCGCGCGCCACTGGACGGCCAGCGGATACCGCGCCGAATGCCAGGCGACGAACGCGCCGCGCCAGCCGTCGCGCCACCCCTGGTAGCGCAACCAGAGCCACGCGAGCCGCGCCGGCAGCAGCGCGACCGCGAGGCCGAGCGTCCAGCGCGAGGGAGCGACGGCCGCGGCTTCGATCGCGATGTAGCGCGCGAATTTTTCATGATACGACGCGATGCTCGGATACGAATCGTGCACGATCATGCCGGGGAGATCGCCGACCGTGCCGTCGACGATCCAGCGTTCGTGGAGGTCGGCCGCACCGCCCACGCTGTCGGCGACGATCCGTGCGCGATCGGTGCGAAAGCAGCGCACGAGCCGCTCGGTCGACCAGCCCGCGGCTCGGACCGCGCGGCCGGCGAGCATCGTCACGCGACGCACCCGATAGCCGTCGTACGCATCGAGCCGCCGTTCGAGCGCCTCACGCAGACCGTCGCTGAGCACTTCGTCGGCGTCGAGCATGAACGCGTAGCGCGTGCCCACGCGTTCGAGCGCGTAGCGGCGTGCGTCGACGAAGCCGCGCCACTCGCGCACTTCGACCGCGGCGCCGAGCGCGCGCGCGATCTCGACGGTGCCGTCGGCCGAGGCGGCGTCGAGCACGAACACCGGAACGCCCGCCGGAACGCGGCCGAGCGCGCGGGGCAGCCGCTCCGCTTCGTTCTTCGTGAGGACGACGATGGTGAGGTCGTTCAGCGACGCACGAGCTCGCTCGACGCCGGCGCGTGCGCGCGCGCGTGGTCGAGCGTCGCGCCGATGAAGTCGCGATACAACGGTGAGGGGCGGTCGGGGCGCGATTTGTATTCGGGATGCGCCTGCGTTCCCACGAACCACGGGTGCACGCTCTGCGGCAACTCGATCACCTCGACCAGCCGCGTGTGGCCGGCGATGTGGTGCCCGCTAAAACGCATCCGGTGTTCTTCGAAGAGCGCGGTGTACTTGTTGTTGAACTCGTAGCGATGACGATGACGCTCGCTGATCGCGAGCGTTCCGTAGGCCTTGGCGGCGAGCGTGTCGTCTTCGAGCGTGCAGTCGTAGGCGCCCAGCCGCATCGTGCCGCCCTTGAGGTCGAGGTTGCGCTGATCGGGCAGGAAGTCGATCACCGGATTGGCCGTCGTCTCGGTCACTTCGCTCGTCATCGCGTCGGCCAGGCCGCACACGTTGCGCGCGAACTCGACGCACGCGAGCTGCATGCCGAAGCAGATGCCGAGAAACGGGATCTTGTGCTCCCGCGCGTATTGGATCGCGAGCAGCTTGCCCTTGACGCCGCGCGCGCCGAAGCCGGGCGCGACGAGCATCCCGTGGATGCCCTCGAATTCGGCCAGCCCCTCGGTCTCGACGCGCTCGCTGTCGACACGGACCACCTCGACGCGCGTATCGTGGAAGACGCCGGCGTGATTGATCGCCTCGCTGATCGAGATGTAGGCGTCTTTGAGTTCCACGTATTTGCCGACCAGGGCGATCTTCACGTGGTGCTTCGGGTTCTCGATGCGATCGACGATCTTCGCCCACTCCTCGAGCCGCGGCGGGTGCGGCGCGTCGAGTTTCAGTTTGCGGATCGCGATCTCGGCGAGACCCTCGGCCTCGAGGTTGAGCGGCACGCGGTAGATCGTCGCCGCGTCGCCGTTCTGCACGACGTTCTGCGGCGCGACGTCGCAGAAGAGCGCGATCTTCTCCTTGAGCTCGACCGGGATCGGTCGTGCCATGCCGGTGCGCACGACGATCGCATCGGGCGTGATCCCGATCGAGCGCAGTTCGCGCACGCTGTGCTGCGTCGGCTTCGTCTTGAGTTCGTCGGCCGCGCCGAGGTGCGGCAGCAGCGTGAGGTGCGCGAACATGACGTTTTCATCGCCGACGAGATGGCGCACCTGACGGATCGCTTCGAGGAACGGCAGCGACTCGATGTCGCCGACCGTGCCGCCGACCTCGACCAGGCACACGTCGGCACCGCTGATCTCGGCCGTGCGCGTGATGTGCGACTTGATCTCGTTGGTGATGTGCGGGATCACCTGAACGGTGGCGCCGAGGTAGTCGCCGCGGCGCTCCTTCTCGATCACCGACTTGTAGATCTGACCCGTCGTGACGTTGTTGTCGCGGCTCAGCGTCTCGTCGATGAAGCGCTCGTAGTGGCCGAGGTCGAGATCGGTCTCGGCACCGTCGTCGGTGACGAACACCTCGCCGTGCTGGAACGGGTTCATCGTGCCGGCGTCGACGTTGATGTACGGATCCAGTTTCTGGATCGAGACGCTGATGCCACGGGCCTTCAGCAGCCGGCCGAGCGATGCGGCCGTAATCCCCTTACCTAGCGAACTGACGACGCCGCCAGTAAAGAAGATGAACTTCGCCATGAGGGAATGCTTCGCTTCGCGACCCACCCTACCGCAGCCTGCGCTGGCTCGGATGCCCGTCGCCGCGACGCCGGCTCAATCGGGCGCGAGGGTGAACTGCACGAATCGCTCGAGTCCGGCGTAATCCTCGCCGATCTCGAGGTGGGCGCGCGGAAACGCCGCCTCCACCAGCGACGCCAACGGCTCGATCGTCCCCGGCGCGGCCTCGAAGAAGATCGTCGCGTCGGCGGCGGCCACCACCGGCAGCTGGGCGATCAAGCGGCGATAGAGGTCGAGCCCGTCGGCGCCCCCGTCGAGCGCGACCACCGGCTCGTACGACACCGGATCGGGGCTGTGCGGGAGCTCGGCCGTCGGGATGTACGGCAAGTTGGCCACGATCGTATCGACCGGGGCGAAGCGCACGAGCGGCGCGGCCAGGTCGCCGTGCAGAAACGTGCACGACTGGAAGACGTTGTTGCGGGCCGCGTTTCCGCGCGCGAGACGGATCGCATCCCGCGAGACGTCGGTGCCGAGCACCCACGCGTCGGGGAGTTCCGCGGCGAGGCTGATCGCGATCGCACCGCTGCCGGTGCCGATGTCGGCGATGCGGGCGCCGGCCTTGCCGCGGCCGCGCGCATCGGCGATCGCCGCTTCGACGACGTGCTCGGTCTCCGGCCGCGGGACGAGGACGGATTCGTCGACCGCGAACGTGCGGCCGTAGAAGCCGACGCTGCCGACGATGTACGCGACCGGAACGCCGCGGCGCCGGCGCGCGACGCCGTCGGCAAACGCTTCGAGTTCGGCCGGCGTGAGCGTGCGAGCGTCGTCGCTCAAGAACGTCGCACGCGTCGCGCCGGTGACGTGTTCCAGCAGCAGCGTCGCATCGAGCCGGCCGGTACCGCCGATCGCATCGAGCTCCGCGCTCGCCGTGCGGAGCGCGTCGGCAACGGTCATCACGCGGCCGGCGCTTCGCCGGCCAGCAGACGCGCGCGCTCGTCGCGTTGCAGTTCGGTCACGAGGCGGTCCATGTCGCCGTCGAGGATCGCCTTGATGTTCTGGAAATTCTGGTTGATGCGGTGGTCGGTGATGCGGTCTTGCGGATAGTTGTACGTGCGGATCTTCTCGCTGCGATCGCCGGTGCCGACTTGACTGCGCCGCAGCGATCCGACCGCTTCTTCCGCCTCGCGCCGTTTGCGATCGGCGAGTTGCGCGCGCAGCATGCCCATCGCGCGCTCGCGGTTCTGCAGTTGCGAACGTTCCTCCGAGCACGACACGATGATGCCGCTCGGCACGTGCGTGATGCGAATGGCCGACTCGGTCTTGTTGACGTGCTGACCGCCCGCGCCCGACGCCTTGTAGGTATCGATCTCGAGATCTTTCGGATTGATCTGCACGTCGCCGTCGTCTTCGTCGACCTCCGGCAACACCGCGACCGTCGCGGTCGACGTGTGCACGCGCCCCGCGGCTTCCGTCACCGGCACGCGCTGCACGCGATGCACGCCGCTCTCGTACTTGAAGAAGCGATACGGTTCGCCGCCCTTCACGCCGATGACGACTTCTTTGTAGCCGCCGGCTTCGTTCTCGCTCTCGGAGAGCAGCTCGACGCGCATCTTGCGCCCCTCGGCATACCGCGAATACATGCGCAACAAATCGCCGGCGAAGATGCCCGCTTCGTCGCCGCCGGCGCCGGCACGAATTTCGATGAAGATGTCTTTCGTGTCGTTCGGATCGCGCGGCAGCATCAGCTCTTGGAGCCGTTCCTCGAGCGGCTTGCGCGCCTCGCGCAAGAGCTCGAGTTCTTCGTCCGCCAGCGCCGCGAGTTCGGCGTCGCCGCCGGCGGCGAGCGCTTCGTTCTCCGCGATCTCGCGATGGATGCGTCGCACGTCGCGATACGCGTAGACCGTCTCCTCGATCTGCGCGCGCTCTTTCATGAGCGAGGTGAAGCGCGCTTGATCGAAGGTGTCGCCGGGGTTGGCGAGCGCCGCTTCGATCTCATCGAACCGCTGCGAGAGCGATTCCAGCCGGTCGGTGTAGTTCATCACGATCGTTCAGGTGTGTTCGCCGGAGACAAACGAAAAGCGAGCCGCAGTGCGACTCGCTTCTCGAACGTCTCCCGGGTCGCTAGACCGAAGCGGCAGCGGCCTCGTCGGCGGCCTTCTTGGCGGCGCGCTCTTTGGCGGCGGCTTGCTTGGCTTGCGCTTGGGCAACGCGCTGGTTGAACTTGTCGACGCGACCGGCAGTGTCGAGGAACTTCTGCTGGCCCGTGTACAACGGGTGGCAGTTCGAGCAGACCTCGACGGTGATGTTCGGCAGGGTGGAGCCGGTGGTGAACTGGGCGCCGCAGGCACACGTTACCTTGGCGTCAGCGTTCCACTTGGGATGGATCTTGGATTTCACAGCCCACCAATCATATCACCGGTGGCAAGGGGGTCGGGTGGCGCTGGCATAACCACCTCCGGTTCGCCGACGGTTCGGCAGCACGTCCATTCCGGGAGAAGCAACTCAGGTGAATTTCCGTCGTCTCCGCACCGGGCTCGGGCTCGTCGCGTTCAGCATCGCCGCGACCGCCGGTGCGAGCGTCGCACAGTCGGGGGGCACGAATCCGAACGCCCCGCCGCCGCCGCCGCTCCCGAACGCCTCCGCACCGGCCAGCGCCGCGCCTCCGGCGCTGCCGACGGCCGCGCCGACGTTCGCGCCGACCGCGCTGCCCTCGGCCGGGCCGAGCGCTGCGCCGAACTCGACCCCGAGTGCCGGTCCGCGACGCGGCCGGCGGGCCCGGCCGGTCGAGAGCCCCTCGCCGGATGCCAGCGATACGCCGGCGCCGCCGCAGTTCAAGACGCTCGACGGCGTGTGGGAAATCGAGTTGCAGCCGGTCGGCCGGCGCCTCGCGACCTACCAGCACTTCTTCATCGTGCAGAACGGCAATGTGATTTCGGGCTACTGGCTGCACCTGCCGCACGATACCAAGACGCCGATCACCGGCAGCTTCGACGGCCGCCTGATCCAGATCAACGCCACGACGGGCAGCGCGACCGTCACGTTCACCGGGTACGTCGAGAACATGGGCGACATGGTCGGCATGCAGCACCTCACGGCCGGCGACACCGGCATCGCGTTCACCGCACAGCACCGCAAGAAAGAAGGGCGCTGATCGATCGCTGAGTTGCCGCTGCGGCAGATCGCGGCGCGCGCGATCGTCTCCGCCGTCGCCGACGCCGCCGAGCGCTGGACCGACGCCGATTTCCCGCCACGCGTCCGCGCAACCGCGGCGATCGAAGCGCGTCTGGGCTATTCGATGCCGGTCGTCGACTACGCGCTCGACCGGCTCTTCGGCGGCATCACGGCGGCGGCGCTCGACGCCGCCGTCGCAAGCGAACTCGGCTCGGTCGCGGCCCTCGACGCGTTCGTCGCGCACGCTGGCCGGCCGGCCGCGTGGGCGCGCGGCGTCGACCGCGTGTCGATCGTCGTGAGCGACGCGACGATCGGCGTGGCGATTGCGCCGCTCGTCTACGCACTCTGCGCGAAAAGCCGCGTCGTCGTGCACGACCGCGGCGATGCGCTGATCGCGGCGTTCGCGCACACGCTCGGCGAAGCGTTGCCCGCGCTGCGCGATGCCGTCGACGTGCAAACCTGGACCGGCGACGACGCCGCCGTGGGTGGTGCCGACGTCGTCGTGGCGTTCGGCGGAGCGGAGACGCTGCGTGCGATCCGGGCGGCCTGCGACGCCGGCGCGGCCTTCGTGCCGTTCGGTCATGCGGCGAGCGCGGCATACGTGGATCACGCATCGCTCGCGGGCGATCTCGGCGCGTTGACGGCCGCGATCGCGCGCGATGCGCTGCTCCACGCGATCGGCGGCGGCGGCGCGTTCGACCTGATCTTTCTCGAACGCTGCGATGAAGCGGGACGGGAGCGTTTCGTCCGCGCGCTCGCCGAGGCGTGCGAGGCGGGAGCGATCGAGTTTCCGCCCGGCACGCGCGAGCATGCCGCCGTCCCCGGGACCGTCGTGGTCGTCGGCGGGATTCCCGACGCGGCCGCGTACGTCGCGCGCCACGAAGTCGCGCTGCGTGCCGTCGGCGTTCCGCCCGGGTTCGGCGACGATGCCGCGGAAGATCTGGCGGCGCAGCTCGGCGCGTTGCGCGTCGCGACGCTCGGCGACCTGGCGACGCCGCCGCTCGGCGGGCATTTCGGCGGACGCGCGCGCATCGCCGACTTCGTGCGCTGGGTCGATCGCGAATGAACGAACCCATCGAGCTCACCAGCAAGGAGATCGCGTGACCTATACCGTCGGTATCGTCGGCAGCGGCTTCGGCGGCACGGTGCACGCCCCGGCCTACACGCTGCACCCGTCGTTCGAGCCGGTGGCGATCTGCTCGCCGAACCGCGCGCAAGCGATCGCGGACGAACGCAAGATCCCGCACGCGTTCGCCTCGCTCGAAGCGATGCTCGACGCGATGGGCGACGAGCTCGACGTGATCTCGATCGCGACGCCGCCGTTCGATCACGACGCATCGGTGATGCGCGCGATCGCCGCGAAGAAACACGTCCTCTGCGAGAAGCCGCTGGCGACCCGCTTGGCCGACGCGGAAGCGATGACGGCTGCGGCCCAAGCGGCGGGCGTCGCCAACGCGGTCGCGTTCGAGTATCGCTACGGCTCGGCGCAGCAAGCGCTCAAGGAGCTGATCGTCAACGGCCACATCGCGCCGCTGCGGCAAATCGAGGTGTCGCGCTTCGGCGGCGAGATGGCGGCCGATTTCGCGCGACCGCGCTCGTCGTGGTGGTACGACCGCGCGCAGGGCGGCGGACTCGCCAACGCGTTCATGCCGCACATCGTCGACCTGGCGCTGTGGCTCGGCGGGCGGCCGGTGCAGCGCGCGTCGGGCTTCATCCGCACCGCGAATCCGGAACGGAAGGCGCCCGACGGCGGAACCTATCCGAGCGACGTCGCCGACGGATGCTTCGCGCTGGCCGAGCTCGGCGACGCGGTCGCCGCGCGCATGACGGTCGACGGCACGATCTCGATCACGCAGTCGACGATCGCGATCCACGGTGAGAACCGTACCGCCGTCGCCACCGGATCGCAGCTCACCAACATGACGCTCTTCGTCGTCGACGGCGACGACTCGAGCGAGTACGACCTCAAGGAATCACCCTACGAGAAGTACCGCACCGTCTACGCGTCGGTACCGCAATTCATGTCGCTGCTCGACGATTTCGCCGAACGCATCGCCACCGGCGGCGGCGACTGCCCGACGTTCGCCGACGGCCTCGCCGCCCAGCGCATTCTCGCCACGATCGGCTACGAAGCAACGTAGCGCGTTTAGGCGGTCGGGAGGTCGCGTTCGAGGCGGCGCCAGAGGATGCTCTGGGCGGTCATCGTGGCGCGATCGCGGATGTCGGAGCGCTGGCCGGGGAACGTCAGGCGGTGCGTTTCGGTCGTGCCGTCGGGGCCGGCGAGCGCGAACCAGACGAGGCCGACCGGCTTCTCCTCGCTGCCGCCGCCGGGGCCGGCGATGCCGGTCGTCGCGAGCGCGAAGTCGGTGCCGAACGCGCGCTTCGCGCCCTCGGCCATCGCGATCGCGGTCGCTTCGCTGACCGCGCCGTGCGCGGCGAGCGTCGCGGCGGGAACGCCGAGCGCCGATTGCTTCACCTCGTTCGCATAGGCCACGATGCCCGCGAGAAACACGCGCGACGCGCCCGGCACCGCAACGATCGCGTCGGCGATCGCGCCGCCGGTCACCGACTCGGCGACCGCGAGCGTCTCGCCGCGGCGCGCGAGTTCGCCGATGATCGCGCCGCCGATCGTCGTCGCGTCGTCGCCGAAGTAGCCGGCGCCGATGCGTTCGCGCAGCGTCGTGGCGACCGGTGCGATCATCGCGTCGGCCGCTTCGCGGTTCGCGGCCTTCGCCATGATCTTCACGTCGACGCGCCCGCCGTGCGCGAGCATCGCGATCTTCGGATTCTCGAGCGTGCGAAAGAGATCTTCGACGCGCCGGTCGAGCTCGGACTCACCGATGCCGATCGTGTGCAGCGTCTTCGTGTAGATCGCGCTCGTCACGCCGAAGCGCTGCGCGAGCCACGGGATCAGCTGCTCCTCGAGCATCGGCTTCATCTCGCGCGGCACGCCGGGCATGCACGCGACGAACTTGCCGTCGGGCCGCAGCGCGATGAAGCCCGGCGCGGTGCCGTGCGGATTCGGCATCACGACCGCGCGCGAGGGCAGGATCGCTTGGCGCCGGTTGTTGTCGCTCATCGGCCGGTTGAAATAGGTGAAGCGCTCTTCGATCGCGCGCAGCGACGGCGCGTGGAGTTCGAGCGTGTCGCCGACCGCGTGCGCGACCGCGTCCTTGGTCAGATCGTCGACGGTCGGGCCGAGGCCGCCGGTCGTGATCGCACCGTCGGCGCGTTCCAGCACGTCTTCGAGCATGCGCGCGAGGCGTTCCGCGTTGTCGCCGACGGAGTGCTTCGCGTACACGTCGACGCCGTTGTCGGCGAGCATGCGCGAGATGTACGCGCTGTTGGTGTCGATGAGGTGGCCGAGCAGAATCTCGGTCCCGATGGTGACGATTTCGACCGATCCCACGTCAGGCGTCCATGTTCGGCAGCGGCGCGCCGGCCGCGAGTTCGCTCAGAAACCACGCCGGATACGCGACCCGTACGTCGACCGTGAAGCCGTCGGCCGCCGCGATCATCGCGGCGCGACGGGCGGCGGCATCGTCCGGATGCGCCGCGCGCACGGCCCGGCGCCGCTGCGCGAGCGATCCGAGAAAGCGGGCGAAGCGCTCGTCGAGCGCGGCTTGCAACGCCGCGCGCAGCGTGCCGCCGACGCGCGGCGCGACGCCGCCGGTCGAGATCGCAACGCGGGCCGGTCCCGATTTCACGATCGCCTGCATCGCAACGAAGCCGAACGCGGGTTGATCGATGGCGCAGAGCAGAAACCGGTGCGCGTCGGCGAGCGCGCGCAGCCGCGCGGCGAGCACGGCATCCTGCGGCGTCGCGATCACGAAGAACGCATCGGCCACGTCGCTCTCGCGCAGCGTCGCCGGATCGGTGATCCACACGACGTCAGCGCCCGACTCGCGCAGATCGCGCGTCTTCTCGATCGCTTCGCGGTCGTCGGCCGCGCCGATCACCACGCAGCGGCGGCCGATGAGGTTGAGGCTCACCGGGTAGAACGCCGGCGGATCCGCGGGCGTGCTCAAAAGTCCACCGGGCGCAGATAGAATTCGTTGATCGCCGTGCTCGACACCAGCGCCGTCGTCGGGAGATGCCGCTTCCAATGCGTGCTCTCGACGCGCTTGCGCACGAGCGCGACGTCGGCCGCGTCGTAGCCGTGCGCGACGATCTGCTCGTTCCGATAGCCGGCCAGGATCTGACTCAAGATGCGGTCGGCCATCAGGTAGGTGATGCCCAGATCGCTCTCGTCGGTCTGGTTCGCTTCGAGGTCGGCGCTCGGCGGTTTGTCGATCACGTGCACCGGCACGCCGAGGTGACGCGCGAGCGCCCACACCTGCGTCTTGTAGAGATCGCCGATCGGGTTGACCGGCGGCGTGTCGTCGGCGTGCCAGGTGAAGTAGCCCATCAGCCGTTCCGTCTTGTTGCCGGTGCCGACGGGCAACGCGCCCAGGCGCGCCGATTGATCGAAGAGCACGAGCATGCGCATGCGCGCCATCACGTTGCCGCGGCGGCGCGGATCGGCGTCGGAGGCGTGGCGCAGGTACCCGTCGACCGCGTCGGTGATGTCGATCGTCTCCACGTGAATGCCGAGGGCGTCCGCAACCGTCTGCGCGTCGCCGAGCGAATCGGCGCTCGAGGTGCGATACGGCATGCGGATCGCGTGCACGTTCTCCGGTCCGAGCGCGCGCGCGCAGAGATACGCGACGACGGCCGAATCGATGCCGCCGCTCAGGCCCAGCACCGCGCGCTCGATGCCGCGCCGCACGATCATCTCGTCACGCAGGAACGCGACGAGCCAGCGTTCGGTCAACGCACCGTCGATGGCGAGACCGTCGGAGCGCTGGAGCGGAACCTCAACGACCGGGAGCATCGGCGGCACCTCCGCGCGGCAGCGGCAACGCATCGTCGAACCACAGATCCGGCAACACGGCACCAAGATTTCCCAACAGCGGCAACGTCGCGCGCGCGAGGTCGACCTCGTCGGGGTCGAGCGTCGCGCGCAAGATCGCGGGCGAGAGCTCGTCGAGCGCGGCCAACACCTCGCCGTTCGGCGCGACGATGCACGAACCGCCCGACATGCCCTTCCCGCCTTCGAAGCCGGTGAGGCCGGCGTAGAGCACGTACACGCCGTGTTCGCTCGCGGTCAGCGAGAGCGTCGATCGCCAGCGCTCGACGCTCTCGAGCAGGCCGCCACCGGCGAGACCGCGGCCGGGTGAGGCGCTCGGCACGATCAGCAAGCGCGCGCCCTTGAGCGCCGCGATCGTCGGCATGATCGCGTGCCAGGCGTCCTCGCAGATCAGGATCGCGGTGGTGCCGAACGCCGAGGCGAACGTTTCGAGCCGGCGGCCGCGCGTGAGGAAGCGTTCCTCGTCGAACACGCCGTAGGTCGGCAAGAACATCTTGCGGTGCACGTGACGCACGCGCGGCGCCGGGCCGCCGATCGTGGCGTAGAGCGCGCTGTTGTGATACGCGCCCTGATCGTTTTCGTAGAAGCCGCAACTGACGTCGATCGGCCCGCTGCCGCCAGCCCCGCGCCACGCATCGTCGAGCCGTTGCGCGAACGCCGTCGCCGGCAGCGCGAGCTCGTACACGCCGCCTTCGAGGAAATAGCCCGTCATCGCGGCTTCGGGTAACACGACGAGCCCCGGGGCACCGCCCGGCCCGGCGAGCAGCTGCGCGAACGCGGATTCCAGCGCGCCGAAGTTGGCCGCGAGGTCGCCCTTGCGGGGCTTCCACTGCACGACCGCGACGTCGAGCATCACTGCGCGATGGCGAGCGGTCGCGACGACGTGATCTTCTCGGCGAGCTCCTCGGCGGGATAGGTGAGAATCTCCGCCATCGTGGGGTGCAGATGTGGAATGCGCATGAAGTCGAACACGGTCGCGCGGTAGTGCATGGCGACGATCATCTCGTGGATGAGGTCGGAGGCGTCGGGACCGAGGATCGCGCAGCCGAGGATCCGGCCGTCGATCGGCGAGGCCATCATCTTCACGAACCCCTTGGTCTTGCCGATCGCGATAGCTTTGCCGTGATCGTTGAACGGCGTCGACGCGGCGAGGTAGGCGACGCCCGCGCGCTGCAGTTCTTTCTCGCTGTCGCCGACGATCGCGACTTGCGGATCGGTGAACACCGTGTGCGTTTTGGAGAGGCGGTAGTCGATCTCTTCGTGCGCGGCGTGGATCGCGTTGCGCGCCGCGACCTCGCCCTGCTGGATCGCGATGTGAACGAGCAGAAACCGCCCGGTGACGTCGCCGACGGCGAAGATGTGCGATTGCGACGTGCGCATCGTCTCGTCGACCGTGATGCCGAGGACGTTGTGGAACTCGACGCCCGCCGCTTCGAGGTTGAGGCCCGCGACGTTCGGCACACGTCCGAGCGCGTAGAAGATCTCGTGCGCCGTGGCGGTCTTCTCGACGCCGTCTTGGAGATAGTGCACGACCTTCATGCCGTCGTCGCGCACGCTGACGCGCTGCACGGCGGCGTGAGCCTCGACCGCGATGCCTTCCTCGCGGAAGTAGTGCGTGAGCCCCTCGCCCACGTCGGTGTCCTCGCCGGAGAGCAGGTGACCGCTGCGGATCAAGATCGTGGCCGGCACGCCGATGCGCGCGTAGAACTGCGTGAGCTCGGTGCCGACGTACCCGCCGCCGAGGACGACGAGCGAGCGCGGCGGTTCGGCCAGTTCGAGCGCGGCGTCGCTGTCGATGAAGCCGGCCTCGGCGAGCCCGGGGATCGCCGCGGGCGCGACCGTGCTGCCGGTGCCGATCACGAAACTCTTCGCCTCGAGCACGTCGTCGCCGACGCGCAGACGGTGCGGCGATTCGAAGCGCGCCTCGCCGCTGAACACGGGGAACGTGTCGATCCCGGCGATGCGGTAATCCGCGAAGCCCCCGATGATCTCGCGCTTGCGCGCCATGACGGCCGGAAAGTCGATCGCCGGCTCGCCGGCGTGCACGCCGAGTTCGCCCGCGTGACGGATCTCGTAGGCGGCATCGCCGGTCGCGATCAGCGTCTTCGAGGGCATGCAGCCGCGCAGGATGCAGAGCCCGCCGAGCGGGCCGCGATCCACGAATGCGACGGAGGCGCCCAGGTCGCGCGCCGTCCGGCCCGCGGCGTACCCGCCGGAGCCGGCGCCGATCACGACGAGATCGAACGAGTGCCGGTTGCTGTTGTCCACGATACCTTCGGGTGACGCCGCCGTCTACGAACGACGGTTCGGCTTCGCTCCCAAGCGATGGACACTCTCGATGAAGCGAACGGTTCCGGTCGTGCTGTGGATCAGGATCGACTGCGTCTTCGCCTGGTTCCCGCTGAAGCGCACGCCGCGCAGCAGGTCGCCGTCGGTGATGCCGGTCGCCACGAACACGATGTTGTCGCCCATCGCCAGGTCGTCGAGGCCGAGCACGCGGTCGAGATCGCCGAAGCCCATCGCCTTGGCCCGCGCCGCCTCGTCGTCGCTGCGCGGTTTCAAGCGGCCCTGGAAGCCGCCGCCGAGGCACTTCAGCGCGGCCGCGGCGAGGACGCCTTCCGGAGCGCCGCCGATGCCCATCGCAACGTGGATGCCGGTGCCGTCGATCGCCGTCGCGATCGCCGCATCGACGTCGCCGTCGGAGATCAGCTTGATGCGCGCGCCGGCCGCGCGGACCGCGGTGATCAGCCCCTCGTGCCGCGGACGGTCGAGGATCACGACCGTGATGTCGTTGACCGGCCGCTCGAGGGCGTTGGCGACCGCTTCGAGGTTCTCGGCCACGGGCGCATCGATGTGCACGAACGGCGCGGCCTTGGGACCGACCGCCAACTTCTGCATGTAGGAGTCGGGTGCGTGCAAGAGCCCGCCGCGCTCGGCGAGCGCCATGACCGCGATGGAGTTCGGCAACCCGTCGGCGACGAGGTTCGTGCCCTCGACCGGATCGACGGCGATGTCGACCTCGAAGCCGCCCCGGCCGAGCTCCTCGCCGATGAAGAGCATCGGTGCCTCGTCGCGCTCGCCTTCGCCGATGACGATGCGGCCCGCGATCTCCATCTCGTTGAGCGCTTCGCGCATCTTCTCGACCGCGGCGCCGTCGGCGATGTTGCGCTCACCTCGGCCCATCCAGCGCGATGCGGCGAGTGCGGCCGACTCCGTCACCTTGACGAAATCGATGGTGTCGACCGGCGACCGGTCGGTAGGGGTGTGCGAGATCATCGTTGCCACGGCCGACGGGCCCTCCTGTCAATGGACGCATCGTGTTACCCGTCCGGGCTGCGTGTTCATGCAGGCCGGGCTCTTTGCTCGCGCAAAGCCCACGCCCGTGAATCTCGCGTTCGTCGGTAGCGCGGCGCGTTCGCGTCGGCTGCAATCCGCCGCCGCGGCCGGCTGGCCCGCACTCATCACCGTCGCGTTCGGGGGCCTGAGTGCGGGCTTCTTCGCTTGGTATGCGCTCCTGACACAGGGACCGCGCGGCAGCACCACCATGGAAGTCTCGCTCATCGCCGCGCTCGTGGTGGGGCCGGTGGCCGCGGTCGTGCTGTGGGACGCCTACGCGCGCTATTTCGCGCGACGCACCGATCTCGACTACGGTGCCGCGCTGCGCTGGGACGTCGCTTCGTGGGCGATGCTGCTCGTGCTCTGGATCGTCTTCGTCGCGCCGGCCGGGATGAGTACGCTCGGACGCACGGCCGCGCTCGCCTTCGGCCTGTTCTGTCTCGTCAAACTGTTGATCGCGGCGCGGTTCAACGCGACCGTGCGCGACGTGCTGGTGACGTTCGTCGTCACGCGCGTCTCGATCATCATCATCGCGGAACTCGCGACGATCATCATCGGCCAACGCGCGGGCACGCACTTCGAGGCGTCGACGAACCCGCTGCTCGCCGTCTGGGGCCGCTGGGATGCGGAACACTATATCGGCATCGCGACCGACGGCTATTCCGGAACCGAAACCGCATTCTTCCCGCTCTACCCGTTGCTGATCGCCGGGATCGGCGCGCTGACCAACAACCACCTGATCGCCGGCCTCATCGTGTCGAACGCCGCGAGCGTGTTCGCGCTGCTGTATCTCTACAAACTGGTCGAGCACGAGTTCAACCGCCAGGTCGCGCACCGGTCGATCTTCTACGTCTCGATCTTCCCGACGGCGGTCTTCTTCTCGGCGGTCTACACCGAATCGTTGTTCCTGTTCTTGTCGGTCGCATCGTTCTACTATATCCGCGAGCGGCACTGGGTGTTGGCCGGGATCTTCGGCGCCTTCGCCTCGTTGACGCGCGTCGAAGGCGTACTGCTCGTCGTGCCCTTCGTCATCGAGTGGGCGATCGCGCTCTACGAAACGCGCAGCGACTGGTTCAAATGGCCGGTCGACACCGTGTTGCGGCCGCTGGTCGGGCTCTGCGTGATCCCGCTCGGGCTCGCCGCGTACATGGCGTATCTCTGGGTGCTCAGCGGCGACCCGCTGCGCTTCTCGCACGTGCAAGCGCACTGGGGCCGGTACCTCGCGCCGCCGTGGGTCAGCATCGAGCACGCGGTGTCCATCATCGGCGGGCCGTACGCGGCGCAGACGATCGCGAATCAGGCGCTCGAGCTCGGCTTCACGCTGTTGATGATCGGCGCGCTCGTGCTGGGCTGGCGGCGCCTGCGCGTCTCGTACATCGCGTACATGGCCGTTTCGATCCTGGTGCCGATGTCGACGTCGAGCCTGATGAGCATGCAGCGATTCGCCCTGGTGCTCTTCCCGATGTTCGTGCTCTTCGGCTTGTGGGGAGCGAAGCCCAACGTCAACAACGCCATCGTCGCGTTCTCGATGCCGCTGCTCGGGCTGTTCACGGTCCTCTTCGCGAACTGGTACTGGGTCGCGTGAGCGGCACGTCGTTGCTCGGACGCATCACACAGCGGCGCGGTCTCCGTCAGTTCGTCAAATTCGGCATCGTCGGCGCCTCGGGGTTCATCGTCAACCTGCTCGTCTTCACCCTTTTGCAGCGTGTCGTCCCCGATCACAGCGGCGCGACGCAGTACGACGTCATCTACTCGATCGCGTTCCTCTCCGGCGGCGTGTCGAACTACTTTCTCAATCGTGCGTGGACGTTTCGCTCGCAGGGCGCGCTCCACACCGAGGGTCTCTCGTTCATGGCGGTCTCGGTGCTGGCGCTCATCGTCGGCCTGATCGTCGGCCAGCTCGTCTCGCCGTGGCTCGGCCACGGGCACAAGACGTGGTTCGTCTCCACCCTCGCCGGGATCGTCGTGAACTTCTTCGTCAATAAATATTGGACGTTTCGCGCAGTTTGAACGAACGGCGCTGGTGGTGGATCGGCGTCGTCGCGTTCTGCGCGATCGGCCTGCTGCTCCGCCTGAAGGGCCTGCACGCGCCGCTGCTCGATCACCCGGGCTGGCGTCAGGGCGACACCGCGGCGATCGCACGCAATTTCGCGCAGCTGCGCTACAACATTTTCTTCCCGCAGGTCGAGTACAACGGCAAGCCGCCGAACTACGTCGAGCTCGAACTGCAGATCGTGCCGTTTCTCGCGGCGACGCTCGACAAGATCTTCGGCATCCACGAAGTCTTCGGACGCGTGATCGCGATCGGGTTCGGCGTCGGCACGATCGCGGTCGTCGGCTTCTACGCGCGTTGGCTCTTCGGCAGCACGTTCGCCGGGCTCGCCGCGATGGCGCTCTACGCGATCTTTCCCGGCAGCATCTACTACGCGCGCACGTTCCAGCCCGACGGCGCGATGGTGTTCTTCCTCACCGCCGCACTCTACGCATGGTCGCGCTGGATCGTCGATGAGGACGGCCGTTCGTGGACGGGCGGGCTCGTCGCCGCCGCGTTGCTGGCACTCGCGTTTCTCGCCAAGCAGGTCGCGCTGATCGCCGTGATTCCCATCGTCGCGCTGATCGTTTCGCGCAGGCCGCGCCCGCCCGGCGCGTACGGTCTGATCGTCGCGGCGCTCGTGCTCTCGCTCGTCCCGCTCGCCCTCTACCAGCCCTACGTGTCCGCGCATGCCGAGTGGCATTGGGCGAGCGGCATCATGCGGCTGCACGTGATCCCCTCGTTCGTTCACGCGTTCACCAACGGCCACGCGTTCGTGCGCAAGGGCATCGACTTCGTCAAAGCGCTGCGCATGCTCGGCACCACCATGCTCGGCCCCGTGGGCCTCGGGCTGCTCGTGGCGGGCTTCGCATTGCCCCTCCGTTCGAAATCGAACGCGGTGCTGTGGGGTTGGCTCGCGGGCGGCGTCGCGTACACCTACGTCGTGCTCACCGTCGAGCGGGTCGACTACTACCTCTATCCGCTCGTGCCGCTCGGCGCGCTCGCCGGTGCGTCGGCGCTCGCGTGGACCGTCGAACGCTTCGCGACGACGGCCGAGCGGCGGCGGGTGGCGATCGGCGCGCTCGCGCTCGCGTGGATCGCCACACTCTGGCTCGATCGTCGCATCATCGCCCCCTATTACGCGTGGAGCCGGAACGTCTACGTACGATCGCTTGCGCTCAACCGCGCCCTGCCTCCGGGCGCGCTCATCGTGATGGGCCACTACGATCCCTCGATCATGTACTACATCGATCGCAAGGGCTGGATGGAAGATCCGTATCTCTGGACGCCCTTCGACGAGCAGAGCGCCATCCGCAAAGGCGCGCGCTACTTCGTCGCGGTCGAACCGAAGCGGCTCGCGCGCAACGTCGAATTATCCCACTGGCTGCTGCGTTTTCCGCTCCTCGACCCGGCCGCCAAATGGCCGGTGTATGTGACCGATCCCACACACCTCGTGCCCGGGGCCGAGGCACGTTGGCGGGAATTCCGCAGGCGCGAAAAGGCTCACGAATCCGCGCCGCCCGCGCCGTTATCACCGTAGGTTCATGCATTCCTCAGCAATACCTAAGGCAAAGATGCGCGATTTTCGTTACGATGCGGCGGTGAATGACGCGCCGCTCACCGTTCTTCTCGATCGCGCCGGTGTCGCCGGCGGAGCGGAACGCTACTGGCAAATCGTCGTGCCCGCGCTGCGTGAGGCCGGGCTCGACGTGCGGCTCATCGCGCGTACGGTCACGGAAAGCCGGCGGTACGGCGGCGAGGTCATCGAGATCCCGTGGGGCGGTGACGACGGCATCGCCGTTCCCGAAGCGGCGGAACGCGTCCGTACCCTCTTGCGTGAGATCGGCGGCGGGATCGTCGTCACGGCGAGCGTGTTCGATCCGGCCGTGCTCGACGTCGTCCGCGCCGAGGCCGACCGCTGGATCGTGCGCATCCACGATCACCGCGCCTTCTGTCCGAACGGCGATCGGCTCTATCCGCAATTCAGCGGCATCTGCGACAAGGTCGCGGGCGCATCGTGCGCCGTCGGAGCGCTCGTGCGTGGGTGTATGAGCGGCCCGCGCCTCGCCTCCGCGAAGCATCTCTCCAACCGGCTCGCCGTGGCGCGACGCATCGAGAAGGCCGATGCGGTGCTCGTCTCGAGCGCGTACATGCACGCGAGCGCCCTGGCGAACCACATCGACCCGCGCCGCGTGGTGATAACGCCGCCGCCGCTCTCGGACCGCTCGTTCGTGCGCGACGTGGCGCCGCGCCCGTTCCGCGACACGATCCTCTTCTCGGGCCGGTTGACGCCGCAAAAGGGACTGCGCTCGCTGGTGCGCGCGATCGGATCGGTCGCACCATCGCGTCGTCCGCGTCTGCTCGTCGCCGGGACCGGCGACGACGAAGCGCCGGCACGCGCGCTCGCAGCGCGTCTGGGAGTCGAGGTCGCGTGGCGCGGCTGGCTCGACATGCGCGCGCTGCGCGACGCGATCGACGAAGCAACGATCGTTGCGGTGCCCTCGCTCGAGGCCGAACCGTTCGGTCTCGTCGGCATCGAGGCCCAAGCGCGCGGCCGCCCCGCGGTCGCCTATGCGGTCGGCGGCATTCCCGACTGGATCGCCGATGCCGGCATCGCGGTCGCGCGCGGCGACGAACGCGCCCTCGGCAAGGCGATCGTCGACGCGCTCGACGCCGATCGCTGGACGGCGCTCTCGATCGCCGCCCGTCGCTCGAGCGAACGGTATCGCTTGCGCCCGCACGTCGAGCGGATGCTCGACGTGCTCGACGCGCGCCCGCTCCCGTGCACCGACGTCGCTACGGCAGTGGCAGCAGCGATGCCGGCGGCGCCAGCGCGGCCGACTCGGCGCTCTCCGGAACGCCCGAGTCGACCAGCTGCCGGTACGCAATCATCCGGTTGATCATGTGCGCGATCTGATCGTTCAGATCGTAGCTCTGCCGGATCGCCGCCGTGAGATCGTTGCTGTCGTAGGTGTAATCGAAACGCTTGAGCGAGCGCGCCACCTGCGCCGACTGCACGCGTAACGTCGCGAGGGTGCGCTCGAGCGCGGCCCCGGTTTCTTTATACGCCGGATAGTTGGAAACGACGATGTCGCGCTTGATCTCGGCCTGTTCGATCTCCGAGCGCAAGCCGGCGATCCGTTCGTCGCCGGGCGCGTACTTGTCGGCCACCGCGAGCGTCGCGCGCGCTTCGTCGAAGCGCGAGGCCGCGAAGAGTTTCTGCGCGAGGCGCGCCTGCACGAGCACGAGTCCCGTGCGCGCGTGCGCGTTGTGCGGGTCGACGCGCAACGCGAGTTGATACGCGACCGACGCATCCGGATCGTTGCCGTGTTCGAGCGCCACGTCACCCTGATGATTGCGCGTCTTCACGATCCAGTGCTGGATGTCCGACGCGCAACCCGACGTCGCCAGGACGAGCGCAACGAGCAGAGGGGTCAACCAACGACGCACGAGCATGCTCCTAGGGGTGATGGGCGACGAATAGGTGGGCGGCATCGGCGATGATCCACGCCGCCGGATACAGGATCAGTTGCGAGAGCAGCGTTCCGGCGATCGCCGTGACCGCGAGGTAGAAGATCAGCGAGCGCACCTCGGCCAGCGTCCGCTCTCCCTTGACCGCCTGATCGGTGATGATCGCGCTCGTCGGATCGACCAGCAGCGTGAACGCGATCGTCCCGACGCCGTTGATGATGCCCGAGAGCCCGACCGCCGTCGTGCGCGCCCGCAGGTTCAGCACGCTCGCATAATACGCGGCGAGCACGCCGATCGAGTACACCGAGGTGACGACGACGTTCGCGATCAGCAACTTGCGTGGAACGTGCGCGATCGAGAACGTGCGGGCGATCGCGATGTCGGGAAAGCGCAGCGAACCGGCCGTCTCGCGCAGCACGCCGATGTCGGTCAGGCGCAGCACGGCGCGCAACACCGAGCCGCTCCGCTCGAACGAACCGATACCGCGCACGAAGAGAAAGATGAACGTCGGCATCAGCACGAGGCCGATCGTGGTGCCGATCGTGCCCGCGAAGACGACGAGCCGCAACTGCGCGGCGAAGATGTCGATCGCGCCCTGCGGCACGGAACTCAGATGCTGCGTCGTCGCACTGTTCGCGGTCGCATCGGCCAGGCCGCCGAGAGCGGGCGTGACCACGAGCGTCGCGAGGCGGCTCGCCGTCATCACCAGGTTGAACAGCGAGATCGCGGTCGCGATGCGACCGGTCTTCACGCCCGCATAGCGCGCGGCATAGGCGCCGATCTGCAGCGCCTGAACCGCGCCGTTGAGCGCCATGGCGACCAGCAGGTTCGGGACGAAGATCTGGGCGGCCGTCATCGTTACGCGGCGGTGGAGCCGCGCAACCGGACGCGATCGGGGTCGAGCGGTCCGAGGACGCACAGCCCGCGCTGCGCGGGCGCGAGCAGGTCGCGCGCGAGCGCGTTCACCGCGTCGCGATCGACCGCGTCGAATTTTGCCTCGACCTCTTCGGCCGAGATCTGGCGGCCGTGGACGATTGCGTTGCGCGCGAGGCGTGACATGCGCGACGACGTACTCTCGAGGACGAGCGTCATGTTGCCCTTGAGGTGTTCGCGCGCGCGGATCACTTCTTCTTCGGTCGCACCGTCGGCGGCGAAGCGGTCGAGCTGATCGACGATCACGTCGATGCACTCTTGCACGCGTTCGGGCGACGTTCCGGCGCTCACGCCGAAGAGTCCGGCGGCGCGATACGCCTGCTGGAACGACGAGACCTCATAGGCGAGTCCGCGTTCCTCGCGCACTTCCTGGAAGAGCCGGCTCGACATGCCGCCACCGAGGATCGTGTCGAGCACCGAGAGCGTGTACCGCCGCTCGTCGCGCATCGAGAGGCCCGGCATGCCGAGCATCACGTAGGCCTGCTCCGTGTCGTCGTGCGTCACGGTCACGGCCGGCACGAACGCCGGCGTCTCCGGTTCGGACGCGCGTCCGGCGCCGCCGAAGCCCGCGAACGCCTCGGCGCAGGCCGCGGCGAGGCCGTCGTGGTCGAGGTTGCCCGCGGCCGCAATCGTCACGGTGCCGGGCACGTAGCGCGAGCGGTGCCAGGCGGCGAGCGTATCGCGTTCGATCCCGGCAACCGTCTCGGCGAAGCCGATCACCGGATCGCCCAGATGCGCGCCGCGCCACAGCGAGCGCGCGAAGAGATCGTTCACGACCTCGTCGGGCGAGTCGTCGTACATCTTGATCTCTTCGATCACGACGTCGCGCTCTTTGCGCAACTCGCCCGCATCGAGCGTCGAGTGCAAGAACATGTCGGCGAGCACGTCGACCGCGAGCGGCAGATGCCGGTCGATCACGTGCGCGTAGAACACGGTGAGTTCTTTGTCGGTCGCGGCGTTGAGGTTGCCGCCGACCGCGTCCATCTCTTCGGCGATCTTGCGCGCGCTGCGCCGCGCGGTGCCCTTGAAGAGCATGTGCTCGAGCAGGTGCGAGATGCCTCGGCGTTCGGGCGGTTCCGCCGCCGAACCGACGTCGGCGAAGATGCCGATCGTCGCCGAGCGGACGTGCGGCATCGCTTCGGTCAACAGTCGAACGCCGCAGGGCAGCGTGCTCTCGCAAATCATCCGGCGGAGCCCGCTGCGAGTTCGCGTGCGAACGTGGGATCCCAGTAGACGCCCGACGGCACGGCAGCACCGCGCGGCACCGTCGTCGCGTACACGGTCGCCGACGTCGGCACCGCGAAGTCGCCGCTCACCACCGCGCCGACGCCCGCATTCGCCGGCAGCGTCACCCAGAGATCGACCTCGGCGATGTGCGGGTCGACCGCGAGCGCGCCGCGCACGAGATCGTCGACCTCGCGTTCGAAGCGCGCGGTGTCGAGCGGGTGTTTGAACTTCACGCCCGAGAGCGTCAAGCCGCAGAACGACGACGTGCCGACGCGCTCGCAGCGCACCTTGGTCAACTGCAGATCGAGCGGGTGCGCGAGCAGCACCGCCGCCACGCGCAGCGCGGTCGCGCGATCGCCGCCGGCCGAACGCAGTTCCGCGCGCGTCGCCGCCGTTGCGCCGAGCGGTACGACGGCCGCTGCGAGCACGAGCGCGGCGAGAACGAACTCGGCGAGCGCGCCGACCGAGCTAGTACGACTGCGCAAAGAAGGCCTGGGCGGTCGCCGGTTCGCCGCACGCGACGCAGACGGCTGCGAGCGCCGGCCGCCGCAGGTTGCGCGTCGTCGCGCTGGTGGCCTCTTTGACGGCCTTCTCGCAGTCGGCGCGCTCGCACCACGGGATCTCGATCAGTCCCGCGCGGTCGACGAGCAACTGCACGAACGTCGCGCGATCCGAAGCGGTGATCGTGTGCTCGGCCAGATACGCCTTGGCTTGCGCGAAGAGCGCGGTTTGGATCTCCTCGAGCGCCACCGGAATCTCGGCGACGATCCGATCGAGCGCGATCGTTCGCTTCTGCCCGTCTTCTTTGAACGCGCGATCGCGGCGCACCAGCGTCGCGACGCCGGCCTCGAGATCACGCGCGCCGAGCTCGATGCGCAGCGGAACGCCGCGCATGTCCCACTCGTTGAACTTGAAGCCGGGCGACTGGCCCTCGCGATCGTCGAGCTTGACGCGCAGCCCCGCCCGCTTGCATTCCGTGAAGAGCGCGCGCGCGGC
>Ga0116228_10000254_pt1 | contig 38543 bp, 27 predicted proteins | sample S1TSphfallax_2_FD_89694 | JGI IMG/M metagenome (GOLD analysis project Ga0116228, IMG submission 89694) | Host-associated microbial communities from peat moss isolated from Minnesota, USA - S1T2_Fc - Sphagnum fallax MG | ecosystem: Host-associated > Plants > Peat moss > Unclassified | place... | reverse complement strand
TTGATCTGCGACCATCGCCATTGCATCCTCAATTGTTTGTTGTTAATTTGCTTGTTTGCAAATTTACTTGCAATTCCACGCCACCTTGCAAATTTGCACATGAATTTGATGCCATGATTTTCTCCTCAACTTTAGAGTTTCTCTTCCATTATTTTAGAGTTCTTTTTTTTGCCTCTTCAAAGCTTTTTGCTTTAGAATGATGGAGTTCATCACCTTTGCATTCTTGCGACACACAACAATTTTTCGCAATTTTTTTGGTGTGATGGTAATTTACCATACTAGTTTTGAACCTGGTAGTATATCATTGTCATTGGGCATTATAATTTGTTGAAATCTATGTTTTCCAAAAGATTTTAACATTGATGCTCTCTCCTATTTTTGCATTATCTCATGGTGATAAGCAAGTTATTAATGTGCCACATTGGAAGTAGACCTTTATAGGTGTAAGAACACTTTCACTATTGAGTAGGCATAAAAACTTTCTCATTCATACACCTCATGATCTACATAGGTTTGGTTCAAGATAAATTTTGCTTTGTGCTTTCTAATAGGTGAAGCCCATGGGTGAGGGACATTCTCAAAATGTGAGGTTGGACTTGGTTATCACCTTGTCCTAGGACAAATGCTTGCACCTTAGGGTTTACCTGACACTTAAGATCCTATCACTTTTCAGGATTAAATATCAAAACCTTCCCCCCTTTGACAAGTGGTGATCTATCCATGTTTGGATTCATAATGATGACCATGTAAAATAACTTCCATTTTATAAAGTAGGCATAAGATCCATCCTACTCTTATAAAGTAATCTTAAGAACCCTTCACTTCAAGAACTTTCCCCCTCATATGCCTCTAATAATAATGTATACAACCCTTCCCTTTAACAAGAACCATCACCCTCATATGCCTCTAATAAGGATGTTTACGTTCATGATTTCATTTGGCTTGGGCTTTACAATGGGTATCCTAAAGAGTTCAATCCTGTCCTCTTTTCTAGATATATGGTGCGCTCCAAACACACTAGGGAGTTTCTCTCTCCAAGTGCTTAATGAAATGACAAGATAATTTAAAGAATGGCGAACAAATCTCCCACAAAAGTTTGAGACACCTAAAAATAGCAGAAATATTTCCAATAAAACTTGATTTTACACATGTGTGCCCAGTTACACTCAAAATTGGGAAAAATGAAAAGTTTTTTGTTTTCTTATTTTTGTTAGTGTTTAGAAATCTAGCCAAACATTGGAACTATGGAAAGTACCTATGGGTTTTGAGACAGGGTTCTTCAAGGCCTCAAAAAATCCATCCTCACCAAACAAGTTACCCTACTACCATCGCAACTTTGACACTAATTATATTGATTTCAGAAAATTTGAAAATTTGAAAAATCAGTTTTCTTTCAAATTAAAAAAATTGTGACTGAAAATATTGAATTGTCAAGAATATTCTATCGGCATAAAATTGTAACTAACTAACTATCAGTAGAAATGAATATTTAAAAACATTAATTAATTGACAGATATGTGTCAAAGGTGCCAAGGTACTATGGTGGTACCTACCAAATTGTCTTAATAGTACCTTTCCTAAGTATTTCCATCAATACTGGGCAGTTCTTTACTTTTATGAAGAGCCTGCAACCGCATTTTTTTTGTGTGAGCGAAATTTCACCAAAATGAAAAAATAGAAATAAAAGGGAATATTCTGTTACAATATTTTCATTCGTTTCTAAAAAGTGCCAATTCTTTTTGAAATTGATTTTTTTTGGGCACATCTAAGAATTTGTAGCAATTTTTAAAACCATTTAAGAAACTGTTTAGACAGGTTCTAAAAACCTGTTGCCATTTGAATGCAAAATTCCCTCTTGGGATGTTAACCTATAATGCAGCATCTGAAATTTGAAAAAAAATCTCTAGCCTCCAGTTGTGAAAAAATAAATAGGAATTGTCCAAATTTTGATTGGACACTTAAATAGAATCTAGTTCTGGGTTTCGTTCTTGAAAAAAAATATTAATTCGGGTTTCAGTTCCACTTTTGAAAACCTGTCTCAGTTCAAATTCAGTTCTTACAAACTGGGATTAAATTGATGGTTAGTTGTTGGTTAACTATCAATTCAAGTCCTAGTTCCAGTTCCAATCAGTGTAGGGTGATTATTAGGAACAGACCCTAGCAATGATCAGCACAGTTTTAAGATTCATAACTGTGGTTCTCCACAAAAATCAAAGACATGGTTGTAATAGAGTTATCCATAAAGTCACCCTCTCTTAACCCTGTCTTTGGGCCTGCTTTCACCTTCTATCCCCTCTTTCAGTGGTATCCGCAAAGTAAGGAAATTTGATTAAACCTCAGTATGAAATGCTGAAACTCAGCATTTAATGCACAACGTTCGAGAGTAATTATAGAAGTTGTATATTTTAGCAGCAGTGGAGGCGCTCAGGAAAAATGTTAGACAGGATGAAACTCAGTTTATCACCAAAATTATTTCATTTTGTAAAATTTTCATTCCCGGTTGGACATTTAATGGCCTATTATGCTGAAACTGACCGTTCTCCCCCCTAATTGCAAGACTGTAGGGATAACTCTAATATGTAAACCATAATCCTCATAATTTTGAAAATTTCCAAATGACCAACCCCATAAAAGCCAGCTGATTGCCGAGTTCTTTCACAAGTACCATTAGTTCTTTAAGGGTTTGGAAATAGTTGTCATCCCCCCTCCTTCTCCTCACCCTTTCAGTGGATCTTTGATTCTGATTTTTTCCCAAAGAATTGCAATTGGTGGTTCTTCATAAATTCAAATTAGGCACACTAGGGTAAACTGGTCAGTGATAAAACATTTAAGTGCTCAGGGGAGGCTGGATCCAAGGGGAGGGCTTGGATTGTTTTTGATGTTCAAACAAAATTTGAATCGCTCCTATTGGTGCATTTGGTGTATTAAAAATTGTCTAAAATGAAATAGAATTGAAAAAGTGCCCTTCAAAATGAAAAAAGTTAAAGACTCAAAAAATACAAACAACCAAATGTTACACATTTAAATCTTTAAACACTCACAAATTTTTTTGTATGTTGTTCTGTTGTTATTAGAGTCCAAAGATAATTTGTAAAACTTCAAGTGACACTCTTATAGAACTTCAAATCATTTAAAATGAATAAGAAATAAAAAATTTATGAGGTTAGAAAAGAGAAAAGTTCAAAGAAAGAAAATGAAAAAAAAATGAGAAAAGAAACATGGTTGCAATTCCAAAAAAGACAAAAAGAAACATGGTCTGCAATTCCAAAAAATGGATTTTCTTTACCGCTCTTTATTGGCTGGTCCTTTAGCTTTGCATTTCCAAGATGATTTGTAAAGCTTGAGAAGGTGTTCCTATAACATTTTAAATCATTCAAAATGAAGAAGAACTGAAAAAGATTTGTCAAAGCATTCGATCATAGCAGATGATCTGTGATGGGCCAGATTACCCTACACTAGTTTCCACCTTACCTATGCGTGTTTCCAAAATCCTGATAATAGGGAATAATTGGGTGGAATAAGGGTGAGAACTGCGTGTGGCCCGAAACCGATAATACCCCATCCCAAGGGCGTTAACATGCATGGAAAAGACCATGGCTACCTGCTTACAAAAACAGCAGAAACTCAAACGAAGGTGCACTTACTAACTTATAAAGTTCACATGGGAATCAGACGAATTATTATGCCTAGTAACCAGAAACATAGGTAATCTTTACGAAAATTGTAACCCCCACCCAGCAATCAGACAGAATTATATAACCAGAAACATGGTAGAACTTTACAAAATTTGCAAAGCTCATGGAGGAATCAGACCGAATTTTTATGCCCTATAACCAGAAACATGGGTGAACTTTATGAAAATTGTAAATCACATCGAGGAATCTGACAAAATTTTCTGCTCTGTAATGAGGTGTCTGTGTACACGTAAAAAAAATTCTAGGTAGGGTAGACCGGCCCATCATCGATTTTCTTGCCTATAACCGAACACTTTGGCACATCTTTCTGAATTCTTCTCCATTTAAAATGTCATAGGAGCACCTTCTCAAGCTCTCTAAATCATCTTTGAAATGCAAAGTCAAAGGACGGGGCAAAAAAGAGTAGTAAAGAAAATATGTTTTTTTCAAATCCCAAAACGCGTTTTTTTTTTTTTCACTTTTCTTCATTTGACCCTTTCTTACTTTCAAACCTCATAACTTTCTTATTTTTTATTGATTTAAAATGATTTAAAGTGCTTTAGGACCATCACCTGAAGTTCTACAAATTATCTTGGAATTCTAATAGCAACACAACAACATACAAGGATATCTAGGAAATCATTGAATGTTTAGAAATGAACCTTTGTAATGTTTGGTGGTTTGTTTTTTTTTGAGTCTTGACCCTCTTTACTTTGGGGGACTATAACTTTCTCATTTCTAATTCGTTTTTGACGATTGCTAGTATGTCATATGGGCTAAGAAGAGGGGTTCAAGTTTTGTTTAGACACTAAAAATAAATAGAGCCCTCTTCTTGGATCCGGCCTTCCCTGAGCGCTTAAGTGTTTGGTCACCAACTGGTCTATCCTAGGTCTTCCCAAATAGTTAATGAAAGGCAGCTAAGCCCAATAGACAAGGAGGACTCCCATGGTTTTTTTTTTCTCCAAATTCCTTAAGTAGGTCCCACCGACAAGGAACCCTTGCATTAGTTAGCATTAAATTGTAAATGTCCTAGGTGGGCAGTAGTATTTTGTAAAGTGCCTAGGTTTAGATGTGGCAAATTTAATTGTCTATATTTCAAAAAATGGCGAAAATTATCCTTACATTGTTTATTGTTTACAATTTTACATTCATTTAAGACCAAAAAGTCCATTAGACGAAAGACAAATCATGGAGGATAAATAGTCCTTTGGTACTGGTAGCATGCCACAAACTTGGCTAGGGTGACTGTGTTCGTAATCTACATGAGCTCAACAAGAGTGCTAGTGTGGGTGACGGGTAGGGTTGAATAAAAACGTTCCTTAACTTTTTATGTATTTGGATAGACAAGGAGTAAGTGCTTTTCATCTTCAACCTTCCCTAAGTCACAACCTCGACAAAACCTCTCTGCATATAGCACGCCCTTCCACGCACCTAACATAACCTCAAATTATGTGTTGCCACACTGAAACCAAGCCAGAGCTTTCTGCAATTGAACACAACTGATTTCACACAATTAGATTTCACTCTTGTACGACATGCCCTTGAAGTGCAAGTATTTTGTCTGCACGATGGTCTTGATCTCACGGTTGGTAAAGAGTTTTTCAATGAAAGCATGCTGCATATTATCTTTCACCTTTTATACACTCAACATTACGTGAGGAAAACCTTTGGGCAAGGGGGGTGGGCCCTTAGCCTCTTAGTTGGTCGGGCTTGTTACTATAGATCTAACACCATGCTACACTAGATGTAGCACGACTAGCTCAGCCATCTGATCTCTGACCCGTACGTTGTGTGTGTGCACCAAAGTACTTGGCTTTCAGCCTAGCCTTTCAGCCTTGTTATACAGGTCAGATGTATGTGTGTTGTCCTAGGAGCCATTCCCAGCGACGGTTGAATAACCCTCGCTTGTAATGCACGAGCCGTTGCAGGTTGAGGTGCCATTTTCAACAACCATTGAATCAGAGGTAGAAAACCTGCCACCTCCTGGGGTTGATTCTTGAGTAGCCATTTTTTCATGGATCCAACCCAACATTTTTTTCTCATAGCATGCATAGCGAGTTGGGCTTCCCATGCCTTTCCCAAGATGTGGTCTTTAGTGAACATGCTCACACGGTTATAGTATAGTAATAGTTGTCCCCATGTAAAGTGTTCAAAGGGGAACTTGCTAAATTTTGCCAACATGATGGACGTGCTGGTTGTTTTTTGCACCTCGAGCACGGACTTGAAGAACTCTTAGTACATTACTTCAGAAGCTTTTATTTTCTTAGAGTCCACCCAAACCTCACAAGCATAGCTTGCTATGGAATGCACCAACGTGTTGAAGAGGTCACAACATATTTTAACGTCCATTGTCGCAATTCCACTTTGGGCTAAGTGTGAGGATGAAACTCACACTCCCAAAAGTGGGGACTTGGAGTCCTCCAGGACTCCTAGAAACTCAGAGCTTGATTGCAAGGGTCAAAGCACCTTGCATTGGGGTGTTCTTTATATTAATGGAAAGGTCTTGAAGTGTAGATGTCCAAAATGGCCTCGCATGAGCCATTTGGACATTTGCAGCCCAAGTTATGGGCAAAAGAAGGGCCGAGAGTCAAACTGGCAATTTGACTCCCGACCATTAAAAGTCGAAAATCGACCTCTTCCCGACGTCTGCAGAAGGAGTGTGATAAAGCATTGGAAAGCTCTCAAAGAGAGCTACAACTTTGGTTCAGACCTCACTCCAATCGGAGGTCGGAGCCGGGAGATATGAGTTCCCAAACTCCCAGGACTCCAACCCGGGACAATTTCGAGACTCCTCCTTGGGAGTCCCGGGAAAAAGTGCCATTCGGATGTGGCTCCCGCGGAGTAACACAGAGAATACTATATGGGGGAAGGTGGTGGCTTCCCCCGAGTCTGGGCCGTGGTGAGTCAATTGAGTCCAAGGTCGCCCGTGGCTTGTCCCAACACCAAAAGGGTGCAGAATGAGTTCTAACCAACTTGTGTTGGTTTTGGATGCAGGATTGTGTAACAACATAATTGTCCCTCTTCCTAGTATAATCCCGTGACTTCTAGCACGCCCCTCTTACCCCCTTTAGTGCTGGAAGTCGGGAGCGGCCCTCAAGTTCCAACTTTCCGCAACTCAACATACTTAGACCCTCAAGTGGGTCTAATAAGGAACTTGGGAGCGCGTCATCCATAATACGTAGCTCCGCATAACGATGGTTCAATGCGAACAACAAACACTTGTTGGCAATTGCTAGACGCTCCACTACACTATCCAGGTTTGAGGTGGTCTCAAGCAAGATCCCCAGGTTAATGAAAGTTTGCACACGTTCAGTAGTGTCACCTTCAAACACAAACTCTTAGCATGGGTCAGTAGAATTGAACACCATGACTTTTGTTTTTTTCATGTTCACCCTAAGCCCATGTTTAACATAAAATTGTTGGAGTGAGTCTAATTGTTGCTGCAATTCCACCTCTGATTCCGACATTAGAGTGAAGTCATTTACAAAAAGTAATAGCCTTATGTGTAAGTCTGTTAGGGCCAGTGCATTGCATTTTTTGTTGTTTAAGCGCCCTTTTAAAGCATCCAAATATAGCCTAAACAACAAGGGGTTGAGAGGATAACCTTGCTTCACACCTTATTGGCACCTAAAGCTCGAGGTGACACCCTCACTTGGTTGGTTGATGCATACAATATCCTTGGCATACATTGTTTGCAAACATCGAAAGAAGCGTTTTTCCACCCCGAGGCCAACCAACACCTGCAACAACACTTCACATGGCACAATATCGAACATCTTTTTGAAGTCCATAAAACAACAATAGAGTGGTTTCTGTTTTGCCTTGTTTTATTCTATCAGAATTTGCAATATGCAGAGTTGGTCAGTAGTGTGTTAATCTTTGTGAAACCCAATTTGACCCTTGGCACATAGCCCATGTTGTTCAGCCCACTTGTTCAACCTTTTGTCAATAATCATAGTGAACAATTTTGCTAGGATAGGCCCAACCATTATCCCCTTGTAGTTGTCAAATTCGAAGGCATTGCCCCTTTTAAAAATCATGTGGACCACCCTAGAGGAAAAGGCTTCTGAAAAACCCTTCACTAGAAAGCACTTGAATGTTGTCAATAATGGCATGTGTAATAGCTCTCCTGCATCCAAAATGAATTCAACTTTATATCATCCAAACCAACAGCCTTGTTCCTTTTTAGTTTTTTCAACACTTGAAGTAGCTCAGCAAATGTTATATCTGTGTTCAGGGTGTGGTTAGGTGGAGGTTTTGTCGCTTAAGTTAAATGATTAGCTCGCAGCCATACGGGTGGCAAAGATTGGCCAATTAACTTGTGGAAGCTTTCTAGAAGCATAGCTGCATTAATCTTCTCCATGATAGGTGCCTTTGGTTGGTATTTTTTCCAGAATGAAAGCACATCCACCTTGGTAAGCGCACACATATGTTGAACTCTTATAATTTTCCAATTTCTTTTTTCTTTTTTAATAAATTTTTAAGTTTACTTTCCTAATGTTTAATAGCATGTGAGTTGGGGTTGGCTTTCAACTAAAGCCTTAGCTCATGTTTCGTTGTATGGTAGTCGGCATCAAACCAAGGTTTATGGTAATGTCTCTTTTTGTAGCTCCCTCCTAAAGGCTTGTTGCCAAAAGTAGACTCTGCTACAGCACCCACACACTGTTGCAACGTGTCAGCTAACTCATTTGCCCCCAAATGCTAATCGAGTCAACAACCCATAGGTTTCCAAGATTCGCTCTTAGGGCAAGTTGATATTCTTCAACTTTTGATTTATCATATTTGAACCTAAGTAAGAATTTTTTTGTTTCAATAGTATGTTGTGGCTCAACAAAGCTACAATCAATGCTCAACCATAGGCGCAACAGCCTTGGTCAGAGTCTCCCCCCACCATGTTGTAGCAGGTGTCATCTATTATCACCTCGAAGTGTAGTAGCTTTCTAAACTACAAATGAGCCAACAATATAATCGACATACTATGCCCTTCATTTGCCAAGCAGGTGAACTCCCCTGATTCGTCACCAGGCGTCTAACCATTGAGGATGAGCATAGGTCTAGGAGCTCGCGGCCCCAACCACTAACACTATCATCACGGTTCTGGCATTTAGCCATAGTGCATGGTTGCTCAGTTTCAACGAACTCAAATGTTCGTAACAATTCACAAAAGTCGTCAATGATATCTAATAGCGTTGCAATACGCGCATTAAAATCCCGTCCCAATAGTACTATGCCCCCTAGAGTTTGAACTTCAGCAATATCTACTACCAAGTTGATCACAATTTTTTCGTGATGTTTATTCATTTTCTAGAATTTTGTTTTGCCAAGTTGCAAAATTTCACCACCAAAAAAAAAGAAGACTCCAACTAAGTACACTAAAAAATAGTCTAGCTAGGTCTTTACATGTAGGGTAATGCACCAGGGCTGGGGTGTTCCCCAAAAGAAATAATAGGCACTCCACTGATCAAGGGCCCATTATTTCAGGAACACCTTGGCTGAACGGTGTAAAAATCAATGGATTTTCATCTTATTTATTTATTCATTCACATCATACCTCTTGGGTACTTGTAGGGTACCCATTGTGTATCACGGAAAAAGAAAAAGAAAAAAAAATGCAGGGCATTTTGAAAAACAAAATGCTCGCACAAACATTTTGGGGTGGGGGCAGGGGCTGATTTTTGGGGGCAGGCCACCGTCGTCGGGAAATGCGTAGAAGCAGACTCCAGAGTGAGTGGCTATTTTCTTCACACGGGAAAGAAGAAATTGCCATACAGCTCTTTTCAAAGCGCGCCTTCCTCCCTTCCTCGCTCGCTCCCTCGTCGTCACGGCGCTGTCGCTGCTGTCGTTTGCGATTTTTGTGCGTTTGGACTTTTTAGTGCGCCCTTGGATTCTTCTTCTTCTTCACTTTGCCGCTGTTCTCGTTATTGTAGTGACAACACTGGAGAGTAAGTGAGTGAGGACGAAAAAATTAACAAAGTCTGGTGGTAAAGGTTTTGAAAGGGAGTCGTGAAAGGAGAACAGAAGACGGTTGCGGAGTGCAGTTGCTGCTTGCTGGCGCGAGATCCTTACTTGCGGGTGAGCCAGCGCTTGCTCTGCTTGCTCCTGCCGCTTGCATTATTGAGTTCGCAGCAGGAGCGACGACCGATACACTCTCGGCATCGTTTGAAGAAGAAGACCTAGAAGGAGAAGGAAGGTATATGTGAAGGGACTGAGTTTTCTTGTCCTTTGGAGGTCGGGGAACTGGGGGAGGGCCAGGGGGAAAATACGACAATGGACAGTCGAGAAACCTAGAGTAGAAACATTGTGCATTTTGTCTGCCTTCTTCCTCTGGCTACGGATATTGAAAGGTTTCTGGGCTTGTTTTTATTGTTGTTTTTCCGGTGCTTGCTTGCCTGTTTTGGAGTAAGCAAGAACCATAATTGAGTGTCTAGAGTTATAATAATGGCATTTGAAGTGGCCAGAGTACATGGTCTCATCTGTTCCAACATCGAAGATAGTCTCCTCTTGAACAATGCGATGATGATGATGAGACCAGGAGAAGAACCACTAGTAGTCGGAGCCGCCGCCGGCGGGGAGGAGTTGCAGGAGATGCATCGACGTTTAGGACGAGGAGTTTGGAGCTGCTTGCCATCTCCTATCCGCATCGCATATGAGCCCTCTCTCTATGGTCAGTCGCCTGACGCTTCTTCCTCTCTTTCGTCGCCACTGGATTCCTCCGCTTCTTCAACGGAGACAGAAAGCGATGATGATGATAATGAACTCTTTGCAAGTCTCGCTGAGGAGATTGCGCACTCCATCATGTTAACTGACGATGATAAAAGCCACCCGGCCGAAAAGGAGAAGAACGCAGCAGCTGGAGAATTCAAGTGTACGCAAGACCTCGCAAGCAGGATAGTGGGAGGGAGCTGGTTGTCAGCAGCAGGAGGAGCAGCAAACGCCCAGAACGGCTCCAAGGAATCTTCTCGTGTTTCGTCGCAAATGTCTTCCCCTACTACAACCCCCTTGTCAGAACAAAGCGATGCCTGGGACTTGCTATACCCAGCCGCAGGTGAAGTTGTGAGTTTGAAGACAAATGACCGAAGAAGAGCACTGACGATACCACAGGCGCGGATGGTGCAGCAACAGGCTCATCAGGTGCAAGAACAGGCTCAAGCACAGTGGAAGCTTGAGTCTGTTCGAATGCCAGTGTCTGGAATGCCTTTCATTGACGTTAAGGGCTCTGAAAGTAGTGAATGTTTACGAAGCACCACCGCCCATGTAGTGGCCAGTATGCCTAAAGTTCTGAGCGCCAGGGACAGGCCTGCTGCTGCAGGACGACATCGGCAGCGCATTTGGAGTTCTCTGGGAAGAGATGAGCACCGGAAGCCCTGTTGGAACCAGGTGTGTGAAACTGAAGTCTTTCAGATCTCTTTTACTTGAAATATTTCCTCGTTTGCAGCATTGTGTTATCTCCCTGGCTACAAGCAGATTGTCAATCCTGCTTCACTTCACAAACCTTTGTTTTTTCCCCTACTTCCTGCCTTTGTCTTGACCTGCTTTGTGTGCTTGCATGACTGTTCACCTCTCAATGTTGTTTAATAGCCTGATTTTTGTGCTTGCAACTTTGGGAGCAGTTTCAAGCAGGCAAGACTCACTCACCAACAAGCTGGGCACAGCAGAGCAGGCAGCCATCACAACAGCTGCAGCAGCAGAGTTATCTTGGAAGTCAAAATGGCAGTAGCTATGACCCAAGCTGTAACTCAGTACAACAGAGTGCAGCAGCCGCCGGTTATGGGGTACCAGCAGTCTTCTTTGGAACTGGTCGAATTGGTCGGGAGTCCAGTGGCACTGGTGTCTTCCTTCCCCGGTCTCTTGGAAATGCATCAGACAAGTGCAAGCCATGTATGTTTTTCTTTTGGCCGGGACTGAAAAATGTTACATTGTTTTCAAAACTCTGCATTGGATTGCTACATTGGGTCCCTTGTAGAAGTTTCTACATATTCTGAGTTTTTCTTCTGTACTATTGTGGTTCACTGTATCGAAGGGTAAAGCTCTCTGTTCAAATGAGCTCTTGGTCCCCCTGCAGCTTCAACTGTGCTGCTCCCTTTCTGCTCAGTTCAAGTTCATAACTTGAATGTTGGGGATGTACTAGTCCGTTCATTGTTTCCTGCCCACCCTACCAATAACAACATTCTTGTCTGTGCATTTTGCAATCCACTATGAAACTAATAGCTTCTAAGAAACTAGGAGCTTGCGACCACACTAAGTTTAGAGAAGAAAGTTCATTACATGTTTGCCTGCAACCTTACCCAAGTCAATACTTATATCACTGTCTTGGCAGTACAGAGTTGATAATCTGATGAATTTTGTGTGTGTTTTCTCCTCAGGTTATCTTGCATCAAAGCCTTTGTCTCCGACACTGTCCTCACAGCTGGAAATGTCTCAACCTGGATCACTGAGAATACGTCACAATGATCATGTATGGCCTCCACCGGACAGGAAGCTTCGGGCACCTTTGCTACATCAGGCTGCTCCAGCAGAGCTACGCCTTCCAAATGAATGGATTTATTAGATTTGTATCTTCATGATGCTGACACCCATTAATAACATAATACCTGTTCAATTACAGCACTTACTGTTTCTCAAAGGTCTTGAGATTCTTGTCCTGAGATTCTTGCACACTGTGGAAGATTATGTGTGCCAAAATTAAAGCACTCTCATAGGGGCCTACAATTATGATTAGCTGCACTCAGTCCTGGGCTGAGTACATCTATTGTAATATATGCTAACATAATCCACAGGTGTACAACTAAAAAATAAGTTGCATCCTTTCCTCTCTTAGATCTGAACTAACTGATTATATAGTAGTGCTCAGCAGTCTCTAAAAATCTGTTACAACAGAAGTATGACCTTCTGCAGACAGTTGTATGTTTTAGTTACACAAAGTAAAGTATGGTTCAGTAAAATGGCATGATTTTCAAAGATCTTCCTAGAGCACACCAACTTGTTGTCCTGACCAAAGTGGTTTTCGCACCTGCTTGTGTAATGTTTTGTCATTCCTTGTACTTGTTTAATTCTTTGAGCTGATGATCTTGGTGCAATGGTGCAAATCAACTAAGGGATTTCAGAATTGAAGATCCTGAAATCAAGTCTCAAGTTTTTTTGGTTTTCCTTAGGATTTGGACTTTATCTTGTGTCAGTGGTGGCCCGGTGAAGATACAAATAATATCTTGACCTTTGAGGACTTTGTCTTGATAATTTCCTCTCTGACCATCTGCTGTCACACTTGTGATTTGAGGACATTTTCAGTTGATTTTGGCCTGAAAGGGGTGGGTGTGGGATTTAGAAGTCAGGTGATGTGTGCTGTTCTGGTCAGTTCATTTTTTATGTTTGATTTGGTTGGAGATCTGGCCATTGGATTAGATCAGACATCATCAGTTGTCGGAAAATTTCAGACAGATTTTGTTGAGCCCATGAGAAGGACCAACTACTGGGTCTTTTGTTGCAGGCTGTTTTTGTGGACAATTTCATTCATGAAGGGTGAAATTGGTTATATGCAATTTTTTGAGGTGTATGCCCAGAAACAAACTTGTGTCTAAATGAAAGCTCAGTTCACTGTTTATGTTTCATTCCATGAAAGTAATTCCATTCAACAAATCAATTTTTTTGTTGCATTTCCTGCAAATAATTCCATTCAACAGATCAGTTTTTGGATTGCATTTCCTGCAAATAATTCCATTCTACAGATCAGCTGTTTTGTTGCATTTCCTGCAAATGCTTCCATTCAACAGAGGGCTGAAAAGAGTAATCAATTGTTGCTATAGGTGTTGAAAGTATTGTTTCATCTGCACAATGACAAGCTTATTCAATTGGTAGAAGAAAAATGCTTAACCCCTTTGTGATTCAAGAGGCCTGAAATTGGCTGATTTTACAAAACAAAGTGATAGTGTAATAAAGTTTTCCAAAATGTTTCTTCCAATCTTTGACCTCTTTCAATTTGGCATTGAAAGTTTTTGGAAGGAAGGTTGCCGCATAACTACAATAGTTTCAAAGGACCTTTTCAACAGATTACATTCCACAGACCTAATAGTGGACATATTTCAAACAAACTACAAATTTTCTTGGTCATAAGATGATTATGGTTAATTGTAGATGTTAATGGATAACCTCAGATGTTTTTTTTTTTCAGTGTACCTGCAAGCACAGTTATCACAGCAACAAGGGATACTGAAAATCGAAATGTTCACCCTGCTCTTTTTTCCCATGACACTTGAAGGACATTAGGTATCATGGGATAAAAAAACACGAAAAAATTGTGCCTGTTATTCTTACATGAGGTATGACACTTGAAGGACATTAGGTCTCGTGGGATAAAAAAACATGAAAAAAAATTGTTCCAGTTATTCTTACATGAGGTAAGGCCTTGGAGGGAGGCTGTTACCAAAACTTGGGCAATGCTTGAGTCTGACTCACATAGACCGTTATTCTTGTAGCACCCTCCCATTAAGACCTTACCCATCACAAAATACTCCTATGAACAATTCCTTATAGTCAAATGTTTATGACAAATGTGTTAATTGGAGAACTACATAGAAAGGTATGTATTCACAAGTGCAGGATAATGACTTAATTTCCTAAGCCCTATTTCTATCTTTTAAAGAATCTATGCAGTTTTATTGGCTTTGGCTACCAAGGCAAGGATATTGTATTTAGACTCATGCTAGAGTATAGTAGCTTAATGGATTTTGGCCCCTATGTAGTAGGTCTATTTTGATACTGAGGACTTTTGAACGATGATATTTTCACATGTGTTGAAACTTGAGATTAGTTATAGAGTTATAATATCTTGAAGGATTTTGGTTTCTTTTAGAGGATTTTTTGGAAGATTATATTTTTGCATGGTGAAATATTTGAATTTTCATAATTCTTGTTTTGCATTAAGATACTTTATAATGTAAATGGCGAGGCCACAGTGTGACACACCCTTTGTTCGTTAATTATGTGTAACAAATCTATGGGAATGCAGAGAAAGCTCCACAAGAATACTCCCAAGTTAAAGCAATGAATGCAAGTGCAATCGTAACCAGTCTTAAGGTGGATTTAGACTTGCCAGTAAGTCATCCATAACTCAATGTTACGAGTTCTTAACATTGAGTTATGGATGACTTATCATCAAGTGTGAATCCACCTTTAGACAGGTACCATTCATGTAATATAGACGGATATTTACTTTGGTATCAAAGAAGCAACTAGATTGATATGACTTGAAGCAATCCTGGGCCTGGCACCAATACCTGCCTAGTATGGATATGAGGCACTGGAGCTCAAAATGGTGTCAACAGAAAGATCTACGTGCAATGAACGGCTCATGACCTAGTGTAAAGCAGATCGATTTCAGGTTCGGGGTATCGCATCAGCTTTCTGTTGCTCTTGGAAAGGAGGTGCATTGAAGACTTGTCCCCTTCATAAAGATCGAAACCCTTTGAACATTGATTTATGGAGTCACTGGAGAGACGGCTGTTTGCTTTGCATGTTGATTGTTGTTTACTTGTTTTTGGTTGTTTTTACAAATGTGATCATTGTTGTCAGAGATGAGGATTGTGGATGGAGAAGGAAGGAAGGAGGGAAGTTGTGTGGAAGAGAAAGCACGACAAGGAAGATAAAGGGGGAAACCGGAAGCATTGGAAGAGGATCTCACTCAGCATGAAAATAAATCTTCTTTTCACTTGCTAAGCACTGAAATGTTGAAAAAGCTTGAGAGAGAGTGGTCAGAGGAGCTTAATTGGCATCCGCGGAGAATCACACAGACAGTGAACGAGCCTTGCTGAAACTTGAAATTAGAAAACTTGAGAATCAATTGCACTGAGGTTTCAGAGAAAAGACAGAAGAGAATTCTGGTGGAAATCTTTTGGAGATACAGCAATCTTCCTTGGGACTCTTTGAGGAAAAGAATAATCTGTAAGAATTGTAGTATTACAAGTGATGATTGACCTTAACAGGGTGCAAGGAGATGCTACTTTTGCATAAGTTCAATGATGGCTTGTTGAGTGCGTCATTCAAGCTTCTTGGGCTTCTTTACAGAGGCAATCTCCATGATAACTGTTTAGCTTAACACTTCAGACATCAGTTTTGCTCATAAATCTTCTGATTTGTCCGGTTTGCTATGCACATTCTGGGAAAAGGAAATCCAAGGGTTGTCAGAATCCTGGGATGAAAATGTTGAGGAAAATAAATAAATAAAACTTGGGCCTTTTAGTTAACCTTGTAGAGTACTCTAGAGGTGTTGTTGTTGCACACTAATGACAAAAAACATGATCTGTCTCTCTTTTGGGGCTTGTCAGTAGTTGCTCAAACTTCCTCAAGACTTGAGTCCTTACTTTACAATTCAACCTTCTCTCAGTTTCAAATCTGTGCAAACACATCAGCTCTGTATCAAAAGCATCACCCCTAAGACCTGATGCAAAACTAGATCACAGTTATGATTAGAGCATTCTCCACTACAATGAGTTAAATGCCCCTGCAATTGCAACCTGAGGAAAGAAGTGGCGCAGCGGTTGGTCCCCACCAAGAATGATCTATTTCATCTTCTCTCCTGGGTCAGAAAGGGAAGGTTGGGATATTGGAACCATGGGCTGAAAAACTGTGACCACCAGGGACTCTAAAATTGCACAGCTTTTCATGGAATAGAAGGCTTGCAAAGATATGACAAGGCTGGGCAACATGAGATGACAATTGAGCTTTTCCAAGAAATGCAAACAAAAGGGCATGAGTCCAACAGATTCACTTTTGTCAAATCGGCATATACTAAATCCATATGCCAATTTATGAGTACTCCAAGAGGACAGGTGCTCTCATGAACAGATCATTCATCAAAGTGGTTCTGAGGGTGATGTCTTTGTGGGATGTAGCCCAGTATGCCAAATGTGAGCATGGAGGATGCTCAGAATGTTCAACAAGATGCCATCTCAAGATGTGGGCACTTGGAATGCAATGATATTGGGATATGTGAAATGTGGACAAGCCCAGAATGCACTGGAACTATGTTGACAAATGCAACATACTGGAAGGTGTGTGGCGAGGCTCTTTTACTTTAGTGGGGGTTAGTGAATGCATACATGTGCTAGTGTAGTTGCACTTGGAGAGGGCGGATGCACTCATATAAGCAGATCATTCAAAGTGGATGGAATTCAGATGCATTATTGTCGGTAACTGCAATTTGAATGATTTTGTTGGCTTTGCCCACAGGTGAGAGACTATGTGTAGGATCTTGGGGTAAACAAATCTCACTCAAGCCTGAACCAATGTGTGGATGACAGGTGGAAACCTACATGTTCTCAAAGGCGGTTTTTTTGGTTTAGCCCTTTGTACATCTGACAGAAGGGCAGGGCAGGGACATTTGGTGCATGCATGTAGAAGAGAAGTTCAAGATCTAATAAGGGAAGTTTGAAGGTGGAATAGAAGGCAGAGCCATTACCTCAGGTACCCACCAGGCTGGTGGTACTGGTGCAAGGCCGGTATTGCCTCAGGTCATACCAGCCTGGTATGGGTCCTTTATACCAGGGCACATACCCGTGCACATACCCAAATAGCAGTCCAACTGAGGAATAAAACCCTAGATGACTTAGGACCTTCAAGATTCATGACTTGGAAAATTGTGGGCATTCTTATAAATGAGCACAATTTAGAACTTTGCGAACAAACCAAACGAGCTAGGGAACAATAGTCAATCAAACAAGCAATGCTCTAGAATAGAGAAACCAGGCTTAGTGGGATGAAAATTGTCAGGTGATTATTCAAATGTTTGAAAAGAATGGCCCTCCACTTGTGAAGTGAACTTGTGAAAGGACTTTGAGATGCTTTAACATGAGTGAAATTGATTGGCATTAGATGTCAAACTAACTTGAGACAGTGATTTCTTTTTGGGTGCAAATTTCACCAAAATGCATAAATAAATATGAAAAGGGAATATTCTATCTCAATATTCTCTTTTTTCTTGAGATTTTTTCACAACATTTGAAGGAAAATAATTTTTTTTCATATTTTTTCATCACATTTGAACTGTGCTTTTAGATCGGTAGCAGTTTTTTAACTAGTTCTTTTATTGTTTACACAGGTCAAAAAATCCTGTAGCCATTTAATGCTAAATCCCTCTTGAGGTGCTTGCCAATGCTGTAGAAAAAACAAACTGACTCAAGAATCTACTCATTGCTCAAGCAAGCTTAAGGAGCAATTATCACATTTTATTGTTCATTTAACAGCGTTTTGGCCAGCTTTTTCTTAATTGTTCTCAGTCAAAGACATGTTAGATGTGTGACGTATGCTACACAATGAGAATGGATATCTAATCTGGATTCTGAAATGTTGCAGCTGGTACTCACCAGTGTTGGCCAGTTATATAGAAAAATCTGGTTAAGCATCCACATAGTAGCTGGATATGTATTCATCCATTTCCAGATTTTTTAAAAACTTCTTGATATCCAGCTCTATATGCAATCATTGGATGCCTTTGTATGTGTGACATTTATATGTAATTGTATTCGGTCATTATGTTTTAAACAAATTGATATCCAGCCTACTAGGGTTTTGAAAATGTTTGACATGCATTTTATTTGGGGTGTATGTCATTTAGGGTTTACGAAGAACCCATCACAATCTTCTTTTGGCACTTTGGTTTGCACTTTTGCACATTTGCATTTGCTTTTCTTTATAAGTCAAGTCAATCTTGGACTTTGCTTTAAGCTACTCACAACATTGGGGGCTTCATACATTCTTGGTTTTGAGCTTTTTTGCAATGACAGGTCCTCTTCTTTTTATTTCTAAGCTTTGCAATAATCGAATGCTTCAATTCTTGTTCCATCGCTTCATTTCTTGTTATGCTTGAAGCTTCACAAGAAATCTATTATTTTTGCAATGCACTTTACATTTTTAATCAAGTAAGTTTTTGGTCCAAAGTTTAGAAATGCTTTTTTTTTTTTTTGGTTGTGATTTGCATTCAAGTTGCTTATTTGTTGTATATTTGTTGTTTTGGTTTTGTTACTTGGCAAATCGGGAGGTTTCCACTTTGGTCTTTTGTTGTTTTACAAATTAGGAGACACCGATTGTCAACTTGGGGTTTGTTGGTTCTAGGTTTGTCGCTCGGCAAATTGGGAGGTGTTGACTTGGTTTTGTTGCTCAATAAATAGTGAGGATTTTGCTTTGGTTTTATGTTTTGCAAATTAAGAAAGATTGGTTGTCAATTTTGAGTTTGTTGCCTCTAGGTTTGTTGCTTAGCAAATTGGGAGGTATTGGCTTGGTTTTGTTGCTTGAAAATTCAAGAGGATTTCACTTTGGTTTTGTGTTTTGTTGTTTTGCAAATTGTGAGAGATCAATTATCAACTTTCGGTTTTTTAGCTTAAGTTTGTTGCTTAATGAGTTGGGAGGTATTGGTTTTGTTTTGTTTCTCAACAAATTGGGAGAATTTCATTTTGGTTTTATGTTTTATTTTGTGTATTATTGTTCGGAAAATTAAGAGATTGATTATCAATTTTGGTTTTGTTGACTTTGGGTTTGTTGTTTAATGAATCAAGAAGGTTTCACGTTGGTTTTGTGTTCTATTGTTTGGTGAATTAAGAAAGATTATTGTCAACTATGGGTTTGTCGGTTGTGGTTTTGTTAACTATGGGTTTTTTGGTTTTGGGTTTGTTCTTCAATGAATTGGAAGGTACTAGCCCAATTTTGTTGCTCAACAAATCAAGAGGCATTTGCTTTGCTTTGTTGTTCAATGAATTGACAAGAGTTGTACAACATTATTGCTTGGAAAATCAACAAAGTTTTGTAACAAAGGTAAATTTTTAATCACTTTGAGGTAAAAGCATGTTAAGGTGGAACAAAAATGGTAGATCATAATAGTCCATATGTTTATTTTAAGGGTAAAATGGTGGGGGAAAGAAAAAAAATTGGGGGGAATAATGGCCACTTACCATTTGCATGTGTCATTGTACATAGTTAACTAGGTAGACTAGTGGTCTATCTTAGTGGTCTAATGGTCTATTTTTCATATCGTCTCTCATCAGATGATCACCACTTTCCATCTTTCAAATGAAATCATAATAATCATGTTTTGGATAAATGCAAGGTAAAGTGGACCACTTTTTGTGTCACATTGCAATTTTATGCAAGGTGTAATGTATTAACATGCCTATAATGAAATGACAAAATCATTAATATGATAATTAACAATTTTTTTAAAGATGTCAACTTGAATAAGTAAACATAAAAATTAATATATTATAGTAGATGTGCATTAAAAAAGTTATTGGATTCTTGAAATCAATAAACATGGATTGGTTTTTTGTTTGTCCTTCTATATAAGTAGAATTTTTTCATCATTTTTGCTCCAAAATTTTTATAGGGACTTAGTATATGGTGTGTTAAAGAAAAATTAACCAAAATATGTAAAAATATATATTCTTCTTGAAACTAGAGTTATAGCCTTTTGAAGCACTTTAGATGGACCATATTTTCAAAAGTCCCTAAAAGTCTCATTTCTTGGGGCACTTGATTAAAACAAGTTTATGACAATATGTTAAGGATAATTCTAGTCAGGTCCTTACTTAAATGGATTTATTTTCATGACTTCCAAATTGTAATCACCAATTTAGGTGACATCACCCCTATATCACTTAGGTCTTTCAAAATAGGGTTCATGGAAGGGAATTTAGGTTTCAACATGCACAAGAAAGACATTTGGTTTTTGTTATTCTAGGGTTTGGCTGAAAATCCTTTAAGTTGTACCACACATGATGAAAAAAGCCTAGTCTTTACTACCCTATATTTTGATCCCAATAAAAAATAATCAATCAAAAGTTGTCAAATTTTTCAGAAGGACTATATTTTAAACTATTACAATTCTAAATTCCATCATAATCATCCATAAATGTGTCTTTACATGGTAAAAAAAGATTAGGTTAAAAAAATAGAAAAGGGTGACATGACAAGATTTTGGTACACCTTTAAGGAATTTGCACCCATGTGTTGTGTTTATCTTGTGTTTCTTCATGTCACATCACACAAGTTCAATGTTCTCATCAAGATCTTGAATTTTTTTATTGGATCACATTTTTATATTAATTTGTTATTATTATGCTTCTATTTTATTTTAATGATTCACTTTGATTAGTGTTGTTTTAAATGGGTCATCGCCAAAATTACAAAAAACATTTTGGGACAAATATAGATGGACCTTAAGTAAAGGCTATAAAGAAGAAGGAAAAGGTTGCAGAATGGCAACATCTTTGTCACATTCAACAAAAAACAAAAAAAAAATAGTAATATAAGCACAAAAGGGTGTTGTTGATGCGCCCCCAAACTCCTAGATAGATTCAACTGTGAGTCCCAAGGTGAAAACAATAGAAGGACAAGGAATTGGGGCACACTCCTTAACTCATAACACTTTAGGGGTAGATGGGCGTGTTGGAGCTCTAGGATGGGGTCTAGGATGAATGACAAGTGGGTCAATTATTCACATGGACTTGCACAAACCAAACAACAAGTTGGTTAGTGCATAGCTGAAGCACTTTTGGTGCACGAACGAACCATGGGCAAAACACAAACTCACCATGGCTTGGACTTGGGGGAAGCCACCACCTTCCCCTTTATAGTATTATCTATGTTTGGTTATGGGACCAGCACCCAAATGTCATTTTGTCCCATACTCCCAAGTTGAAATCCTGAAATTCCCTAAATTGGGATACCCTCGACTTTGGAGGCCCATAACTTTGTGTGCAAATCTTTAATTGAAGTGAGGTTTGAAACAAAGTTGTAGCTTTTATTGAGAGCTTTCCAATGATATGTGGCAAGCCACCTACATGTAAGTAAATCAAGGATGACTTTTAGTGGTCGGGAGTCAAAATGACAATTTGACTCCGGACCTTTCTTTTGGTCATAACTTATGTTTTAAGTACCCAAATGGGTCATGCGAGCCCATTTTAAACATCTAAGTTCTAAGATATTTTCAATGGTGTAAGGAACTTTTCAATCCAATAAGTTTTGACCTTAAAATCGCGCTTTGAAAATTTGGGAATCCATCGAAATTCCAATTCCCAAAGTGGGAGTTCACTTGGGAATGTGGGGGTTCATTCCTTCACACTTTCCTACACTCCCAGGAGCATGAAATGTGACTTTCGGGCTTCAATCTTGGCCCGCACCTTTGCAAGCCTTTGCCTTGGTTGCGAGCCCAAAACTAAGGTTGTGATAGTTGTTGTTTAAATGAAAGGTCGTTGACAATGTTTTAGTGTTTACATGGAATAAAGATATTAAACGAATTACATAATGCATTTGCACAACAACCTATCAACTTTCTATGTTTTCAAAATCTCCTGCTAAAAAAACATTAATCAATGCAAAATCAAAAGTGTTATCAAACTCTTTTGTTATTTCCAATAGTCATAAGTCTTTCAAATTTTCAAAGCAAGTTCTTATTGAACAACATGTTGTATCAAGTCTAATTTAGTATTTAACTAATGTAAAATGTTTTTGCTTTGTGGCCAATTTAACAATGAAAGCATGTCATTTTAACAATTATTGTGAATTTAAATCCAAAATTTTCCTCTTTCAAACAAAAATCTTTTCTACTAAAGGTGCACTATAAGAATGTGTCATTGGTTGTCAAGTGTCAAAAGCTCATGAATCCATCTTTAAAGTCCCTTTAGATTTATCCCTGTGCCAAAAAAAAATTAATGAACTCATTTTGACAACTAAAGTGCCATTTGTTAATGATAACTTTGAACAATAATACTAATGGTTTTCTTATTATTAAATAAATATTTGTATCGTTATAAGGGTTTTGTCACAATTTTTTAACATGTGTACCATGTAATCAAACTAATTGAAACATAACTAGACTCATTTTCGTCCATTAAAGACATTAAACAAGCAAGGGAAAAGGAGTCATATAAGTATTTGTGTCATTGATTTCTCTTGTCCAAAGTCTTTTCCATCACATTTTTGTCCTCTCTATCCTCATAGAGCTTCACTTCTGCTTCTCCATAATATTCCATCAATCTCTTTCTTTCATTGGCAACCATGTTGCATTTATTAATCGGGTGCAAGCAAGGTAAAGTAGATGACTCATTGCTTTATGTAAAAAAATATTACAAGTAGCCATGAATTTTTTTAATGTATTGAAAGTAGAAATTTTATTTGGTCCAATAATTAACAAGATGATAATCTTTCATTTTATATTCATAATATTGAAAACCCCCATCTTGAAAGTAGAATTAAATAGAATTTTTTAAATGTTTTTACTTGCACAAGGTGTTTGATCTTACAAAATGGGCTACATGTAAATGAAATATTGATTAAAAAAAAAAATCAAGTTAGTGAGGCCTTAAAAGATACTTATGTATTGTTAAACTATGCATGTTATAATCATAATATATCATAATTTAAATATGAAGTAGGTTTGAACATCATTTTGACCCAATTAATTCAAATGTATTTTCAACCTACTTTTATGATACCAAAGTTGTTCAAACTTTATATCCAACTTCCCATAAATTAAATGTAATGACCTATGGTTTCATATTTTTACTTCAAAATATTTTGAATTTACTTTCTTGTGTCCATATCACAAATTATTTCATTTTTTAATTGGATTTTAGGTGGACTATTTTTTGTTTGTTTACTTTACCTTGTTGACACCCAATCCCGCCTTTAAGTAATATAGGATAAGTTATAATCATTTTACACTACTAATTTGACTTACTCATCGATTTTGTCAACTTGTCTAACTAGTCTTCCATTGTGTCTACCTAATTTGTCATACCAAGTAGGCTAGTTCTTTTGCTATGTCCTATCAACTTACCCTAACCTATCAACTTCTTTAACTAATCAAGTTGTTAATGCTAATCGTTATGTTTTACTGGTTTATTATACCCAATTACTTCTTTTCATTACACCATCATGTCATGGTGGTCTTTTGAAACACACATGAGTCCAAAAAAGAAATAGATGGTTAGAAAATGAATGGCACCCCATTTTTATGACATATAACCCACACAATATTTGTTGGAAACATTGGAGTTTGTTTCTATAACATGTTTTCTTTTCAAAATCTTGCACATTGATTAATAAGTTTTTTAATTTACATGTGTCCCATATAGCAAAATATTTTATATAGTTTAGAAAGGTGTGTCCTTTAATAACATGTCCTATGTACATATTTTAATTTTAGATAGGTTATGAAAAATTGTTCATACTAAATTTGATGGGCATTGTAAGTGGTACAAATTTGTCTTATTGTTCATATCTTTCAAATCAATGAGCTTATAATATTGTGTATGAACAACCTAAAGAGCAAAGGTGGTTATGTAATCCTTTATTCATTAGGTTTTCCAAATTACACACTCATGTTATTTTAGGTGATTACTTGGGACCTAAGTGTGTTTGAGAGATGAAAAACTTCAAATTTCCCAATTTTGGGAATTGTGGATCTAACTCTTGAGTTTTGATCAACTTTAAAAATATTTTTGATCATTTGTAAGGTTTTGGATACATGTAAATTTGTTGTAATGAGTATTGGATATTATCTTTGAATGCATAAATGTCAGTAGTGAGTCTTGTGCATACTTGTAAATTGGTTAGGACTTCCCTTTAACTTTTATTGAACCTTGTTGATGTGTGGCACTTTCATTGGAGGTTTGTTGTGGTCATAGTGAATTGTTGTGACCTAAAGGAATTCTACATGTATCATAAAGATTTCCCCTTGATTTTTATTGAGCCATGTTGATATACCTAATTCAAAATTGACCTTGCCTTCACCCATCCCCCTTAACAAATCTCAACATGCCGTATCAATGCTACAAATTATTATTTTTAAACATTGTGAAAATCTAGCTCTTGTTTGTGTGATTAAACCCCAAAATTATCAACCTATTTAGCAACCATGAAGAAGTTTTTTAAAGATCCTTGCATCCCAATTATTTAACCAATTTTTTTTTTTTTTTACATGTGAAAAAAGTTTTAATGCCATATTCATTTGTTGTACAATTATCTCATAACAATAATTACAAAATTGAAGATGCAAATCATTTGACAATTTGTAAACCACCTTCAAAGGACCATATGAGTTATTCTAGATTGGTTCAATTATTGAATTCCTATTTGAAAGTAACACATTGCCTTCAAATTTCATCCCATTGTCATTGTAATATAAAATTTACAAGTAATTTATGTGATTAAACCAAGGAAAACAATAGTGCCATGCCAGGAAGATGATTTTTCTTGATTACTTATGGGAAAAAATTGAACAGTGGAGTCCAATATGTGGTGTGGCTATTATGTTGGTGAAGTTTTTTTACCGAGATTCTATCAAACTTTCGTATGACCAAGGACAATTTGGAATAATCAATCTCCTACTTATATGTGAATTCACATTGTTTTAAATAGAACATTCATTGGGAAAATGTGCAAATATTCCAACATTGCCATCACCTACAGTTGGGCCTAATGAAAAGGTTGATAACATTAAGAAAAAACTTCAAAACAACAGTTCACATGTTTTGGGTGGGGTTGGATTGGGTGGGATTGGGAAGAGCACCTTGGTGAAAAAACTTTATCATCAAATACATGATGAGTTCTTGGAAAATGTCAAGTCACTGACACCAAACAAGGTCTAATATGACTCATCTCCTAAATGATTTGTGTCCCATGGAATGGAAGAATAATAAAGATTGTCAACAACATGTTGAAGAGTGTTGGATGGAAAAAAAGGTTCTTGTGGTTATTGATTATATGAATGAGAAGTAATGTAAAAATGAACTATTGGGTATATATATGGAGAACATCAAAAAAAGTATGAAGGGTAGTAAGTGATTGTGACAACCGCAATTGGCAAGATTTGAAAAATGTTATATGTGAGTATGGAAAGGTTGAAATGGAGTTACTTAATAAGAAATAAACAATGGAAGTTTTTTCTTTGAAAGCTTTTCAAGAATCAAAACCTCCCATTGCGTTGAAATCCATTATAAATAAGATGGTAAATGCTTAGAATGGACTGAAGTGAACCAAGTGAGGTCATGGGTTTGTGGTTCTATGGTAATGACTCTTTTGGATTCTAGGAACAAGCTTTAATACAATTATAAGAAATTGAACCATGAGAATGAAAAGAAATGGAGTTAGCTTAAGACTAATGTTAAGGACCTAGGGAAGGTAGAATTAGGATATTGTTTGGTTTTTTTAGAAGGCCTAGTAGAATACCCACCATAAAAGCCTAGGATGAAATCTTTGAAGGAAAATGGGATGCTAGTTTTAACAGTGTTGCATATATGGAATGCAACATCATGAAACTCACCAAAGATCAATTTACAAAATTTGAAAATTCAATCATTCATAAAAGAACTATGATTAAAATTTATTTTAATTTTATGGAATTGCCTAAAACCATATGATGCCTGACCTCATTAGCGCTACTGGACTTGCAATGATGTTTTTCCCTAAAGTTACTCCCAACATGAATTAGTGAATTGAAGCAATTGAAGAAGCAAGTGGAAGAGTGCCACAATCTTAAGGAATTGCATGAGACTATAGGAAACTTGAAAAGGCTTCGAACATTAGATTTAAGAAGATGTAAATCCCTTACAAGCTTAACATAATCCCTTGGGAAAATGAAAAGTTTGGGATTTCTACATGCATCAAGACATGATCAAATCTCAAGGTTAATAAAGTTTATTTGCCAATTGGATGTTTTGGAAGAACTCAATTTCTTAGGTTGTGGAAAATTGACCAAGAATCTTCCAATTGGATCTATTTGGAATCTTGGAAAAATTGTAGAAGTTGGATTTGTCACAATGTCCACTAAATGATGTGGATAAGGGATTAAGCAAAGGTTTTACAAAAGCCATAACCAAAAATTTGATAAAACTAGGAATTATTTTCTTTGATTGTAGAAAAATTATTCTTCCTCAATTCACCTCCCAATTAATTCAACTTGAACACCTTGTTTTCTTATAATAGGATGAACAAATCCCCTAATTGAAGGAAAATTAATAGCTTTAACTTGTTAGCTCCCAATTTCACTAGCTTACCATCATGGATTGGAAAACTTGGAGCTCATTTAAAGATCCTAAACTTAAATTCCAACTGCTATTTTACAAGTTTACCATATACAATTGGCAAGTTGTTAAGCTTGCAATAACGATACCTTAGAACATGGTGTGTGTGATGTTGGAGAGGCTACTCAAGACATTGGGACAATTGATAACATTGAAGTGATTGTGCATGGGATGGTGTCCAAGTTTGAAGGAGTTACCAAAAGGAATGGTGAAGATACTACAAGAGAATGGGTTGGTTTACATGGTAGTAGACCACACCATTGCCTTGCCATCAAACTTTCCCCTAGAAATGTGGGATATAATATTTACAAAGGATGAAAATATTTTAAAATATCAAAATATTTTTAATAATTGTTGTTTTGTCCTATGCAATGAAAGCTTTGAGTCATACTTGGAAGATGGCCAACCTATAACAAAGACAATTGTTGTAGAACATGACAACCACAACAAATTTTCAAGGTTTTGTGAAATTCAACATGGGATGTGTGTTCCATATTAGACACCTCTACCCCAAGCAACTAATGGGGATGGGAATTGACATTACTAGCATATTGGGTTATAATGTACAATTCACTATGGGCCTTTCAAATGTGAAATATGTTTAGAATGGCAAACATTAAAGAGTAATTAATTAAATGCAACACTGATTTCAACACAATTGTAAGACATTGACCAATAAGAAAAAATATTCTCAAAATATTTTGATTGTATTCAAACTACGATTAAAACTTTAATTATATTTCTTACACAATATTTTCAAGGGAAAAATTATCCTTGGGAAAGTCCATTTTTCCCCAAGGAATCTAGTTTGAAAAAGTTGTTTAAATGATCAAATAACATTCAAATTAATCACCCAAGTGAGTGGACACTCTTTAAAACTACATTTTTGTATGTTTGAAAGATCACAAGGGAAGCATAATATTTTGGATTGTCATAATTTTTTTAAATATTTTCCATTAATTGCAAATTTTACATGTTCAAAGCTTGACACAAATCAAAAATAAATTTGCATGGTCAAACATTCAAACCTTGAGGGTGAACAATCCTTGTTTTTTTCAAATGTCCTTTCTTTCTACCAAATGTGCACCATTCCTTTTGAAAATTGAAGAGGATTTTAATATTGATGATTAGAAAGGCAAAAGGACTTGAATTAATGAAAATTGTTTTTATAACCCATTTGAGCACATTTGGTTCAAAAATGTTTTTGACTTTAAAAATTATGGATTTTGAAAGTGTGGCTTTAACAAAAGTTGTTCATATATATATATATGTGTGATAGAGAGCATGAATGCATTCTATTCATGATAGAAAATCAATTTGTGGTCAAAATGTATTTATATCTAAAATGTAGTGTTGAACTGGGTATCCGAAATACAAAATTATAAACCAACGTAATAATGACATGTGTAGTCCTTGGAAAAGGACTTTTACCTTGGTGCCCTTGGTTCCTTTGACTATGACCCAAATGCTATTTTTTTCATGCACTTTTGTAGATGGAAAAAAAAGATAATTTAAAAAAATGATCAAACCTTTATACCCTTTGGCTAAAAAGGGAGATTCTAGCCACTAGATTATTTATTTTTCCTTTAAAAATTAAGTAAGAAAGAAAATTAAAATGTTAGTCATAATTTGGGTACAATTAATGTTTGTTGTTTAAAACACCCCTTAATGCCATTCCACCATGACTAGGACTAGGTTATTATATAGTTTATAGTTGTATGATTCATTGAGGTTCATTTTTTGTTTGTTATTCAAATCATTCTTTGTATTTTTTAGGGAATTGGCATGTAGAACTTCATTAGATGATCTACTCTCAATGAGTTGATTAAGACATGTGTTGTTACATCATTTTTCATCTACTACTGCATGTTAGGTTATAGTCACCCATAATACCCCATTGTGTTCGTCTGCAATAGATGACCAAATAGTGCATGCATTTGCTTCACTTGCAAACTAATTGCTAAGGTTATGGTGTCATTGCTTTTATTATAGCCCAATTTTTTTTGAGGAACAAAATAAGGTTCACTAAACATTCCTCACAATATTCATGGACTAATAAAGCCATGTGCACACAAACTAACTCACCATAGCCACCATCCAAGTTTTTTTATACTAAGCTCTTTGTATGAACACCACAATAATGTACAACTAGTTCAAAATATATTTTAATAGATCACCCCACCTAATTGAACAAATATTCTCATTACTAAATGTCAATTACCAATGCATATGCTAACTTTTGGAAATGCAATACGCACCCATGAAACATGATGTGTCATTGTTACCCATTATTGTGTCCAATACTTAGGGGTCATGTGCGCAATGTGTTGTGTTTCCAACAAGTCATCATCAAAGTTGTACATAACCTTGATTCAACTATAATGGAAAAGTCAAATAGAAGAGGAAATTACGGAGTCATCATTTCATTAACTATGGATGGTAAGACATATAGTTGAAAGGGTGTTGGTAGCCTCTCTTTGCATGATTAACATGCTAGAATCCATACTTGGATTATTTTCAACATGACATATTTGATGGAATCCATGTTCCATGGAACAAAATGTGGTTCATGGTTTCATAGGAGATAAGAAAAATCTTGTTAAAAACTCCCATATAACTAAGGTTGACAATAACTATGTTGCATGGTCATCCCATGTAGAGAAGAAGCCTCCCTTGTATGAACATTTATTCACTATCAACTAAATTGTGTGGCACTCACTTGAACCCTCTTCCTCCACATAGTGTAAAATTCATCTTTCCAACCTTCACCTATACATCATTTGGAATAGTTGTACTTAGTGACATTCTCACAATTGTGATCACACCAATGTGAAGAATTTGAGGATAACTCTTGCAAAACTTTCTCTACAATTCTTTTCAAACCTGCAATTAACCACATGAAATGATTAAAAAGATACAACTACAAAGAAAACTTCTTTTCTTCATGTATGGACCCATGCTTGGTATATGAACCAAGGGAACTTCCACGTTTGTTTTAAAATGGATCATGCCCAAGTATAAGCCAAAATGGAACGAATTGCATTTGAATCAAATTGTCACAATGATGTTTGCTTACACCAATTATTCTTTTATCACAAATTCAAATCCCAAAGCTAGAACAAATATTTCCAAGCTTCACTCCCATCTGCATTACACGTAATTGTAAATGGCACTTCTAGACATGCAAAGGTTGTTCAATGATAACTCAAAAATATTAGTAAGGATCACAATTTTACATGCATTCAGGTGTAGGATAGATTCCTAAAAGCTTTCACATATAACAAAAGAGGGAAAAAAAGATGAAACTTTTAAAATTATCAAAGAAGATATGCATCTAGAATTTTGTTTTGCATGAATTTGGGTGAAAGCAAGAAAAATGGAACCAAGTAATGTGTGGACAACCCTTTTTTTTAAAAATTTGAAAATTTGAAAAATCACCATGGGAACATTATATATATTAAAAAAATTATTTTTGAAATAAGTTATACTTTCGAAGTTGCAACTACAAAATTTTCATGCAAATTCAATATGTTTCAAGAGTCCTTTTATATGTTTAAAACACTCAAGAAAAACATGTGGACAAGTGGTTTTTTTTGTATCAAAAATCATTTTCCCTTATCAAATGTTCACCAAATCATTTCAATTTTTTTGTGAACTTTAATATATTCCATAAGAAGGGATCCACATGTTTAAAACATTAAAAAATATATATATACATATACCATTTTAGATTTTAGTATTCAAATGTCCTTTTACATTATTATGGTTTTGAATTTGTAATCATGCTTCAAAGTAAAGTTATAGATTTGACTATAGTGTAAGGCTTGATGCAAAAAAATTGAGTTTTTATCTTTTTTTATGTCATATTTGGCCTCAAATTTGATATTTAGTTTTAAAAACTATGTGGAAAATGCAATGTAAACCAATAGAAAACTACCACATGGAAAATATAATCCTTGGAAAGGACTTGAACTTGGCACAACCAACTTTTTTTTTCATGTTTTTACCCATTTGTCTACTTGAGAAGCCGAGAAAGAACTAGATTGAAACTCTTTCATATGATCTTGGCACCATGATGATACTATGGTTATAGCAAACTACAAGTAGAAAATTAAAACTCCAAATGACTTCTTCAACACACAACCTACACAATTATAGGTTAAATGAATCAAATAAACGTTTGAATATAAGCAATTGCAAGGAATGCATTACTATTTCTTCTTTTTGAGCATGATCGAAAAAATTCTAGGTATGATCAAGCTTGTGGTACATGGAAGCAAAACTCATCCACATGAATGAAAAGAAAAGTTAATGCACATTTTTAATACTTCCTAGAATACAAATCAATGGAAACACGATAAAAATTATAAGATTGATTAAGTAGGTCTCTTGGGTCTCATTAGTTTATAATTGAATCTTGTAGCTTTGGGTCTAGAGAATAGGGTTCAATTAGGAGAAAAGGAAACTAAAAGAAAAAAAACAATCTCAAAATACAAAACATGTTTATTGTAAATGCATAATACTATATAAGCTCCTAGGAGGAATAATCATAACATGTAAAGGTTGATGTCTAATGTAATCTCTACTCCAATGGAATTCAAATTTTCTTTTAATTGTAGCCCTAACCACTAAGGTAAAACTACATGTCATCAGAAACTACCCTATCATTAAACATTTATTTGGATATTTGTTATTTGTGCTTCATTTTGAGTGATTTAAAATGTTATGGGAGCACTACCTCAAGCCCTAGAAATCAACTTTGAAGTGCAAAGGAAAAGGAATTTTGAAAAAATAGTAAGAAGAAATAAGCTTTCCTACTCACAAAACATTTTTTTTTCCCTTTGGACCCCTCCAACTTTCAAAGCTTTTAACTTTCTCATTTCTTGTTCATTTTGAATGATTTAAATTGCTATAGGAACGCCATCTTCAATTCTAAAAATCATCTTTGGACTTTAATAACAACAAAGCAAGATCAGTGTTTTTTTTTTCAAAATACCAAGATGTCTTGGTAGGCTACATACAAACCCATAAACAATTATTCATGGCAATTTGAAAAGGTGATGAGTAAGTGGCTATGGCTACCATTTAGTTTAATTAGGCAAATTCTCACTCTTTAGGAACTTAAGCACTCAAAATTAGGTGACGATCCAAGGCAACATATGATAAGTGTGTTAGCAAAACATTGTCCCTGATGAATGATTGAATGGTGATCAAGTAAATGGAAATGTAAAAAACATGGCAATCATTTTCATTTTGTAGGTGACTAATTGGAAATCTTGGTTGTCACAACCATACTTTGAGAGAGTGTGAAGATGAGACTCACACTCCCGAAATGGGGACTTGGGAGTCCTCTGGGACTCCTAACACTTCAGAGTTCGATTGTAGGGGTCAAAACACCTCGCATTGGGGTGTTCTTTATATCATTGAAAAGCTATCAAAGTGTAGATGTCGAAAATGGGCTCACATGAGCCATTTAGACATCTACAACATAAGTTATGGCAAAAAGAAAGGTCGGGAATCAAACTAGCAATTTGACTTCCGACCACTAAAAGTCGAGAATCGACCTAACCCTGATGCGTGCAGGAAAATTGCAATACATCGTTGGAAAGCTCCTGACGAGAACTACAATTTTGTTTTAGACCTTGTCCCAATCAGAGGTCTCAGCAAAGAGTTATAGTCTCGCAAAGTTGCGGAAATCTAAACCGTGGCAGTTTCAGGACTCCTCCTTGGGAGTCCCAGGACAAAAAGCCATTCGGATGTGGGTGCTGTGGGGAGGCACAAAAATATTATATGGGGGAAGGTTGTGGCTTCCCCCAAGTCCAGGCCATGGTGAGTCTTGTGAGTCTAGGGTTGCCCGTGGCTTGTCCTAACACTAAGGGTGTTCTAGAAATGGTACTAACCAACTTGTTGGTTGGTTTGGTGCAAGTTTGAGTAAGTAACTAAAGCTTGTCACTCTTCCTAGTCCCATCCCGGAGCTTCAACACGCCTTTCAATCCCTTTTAGTGCTGAGAGTTGGGAACGTGCCCCGAGTTCCTCACAATTCCGTTGTTTGAGTAACTCAAACCCATCTTGGGTCTAACTAGGTACTTGGGAGTGTGTCATTGGTTGTTTAGTATTAGGACACAAAGAAACAAAATGAAATAAATTGCATAAAAACAACAATAAATGGATGGGGGGGGATTTGAACCTTGATCCTTGAGGATCTTGCCCACTACAGCCCAACCCAAATTTGCACAAGCCACACACATTAGAACCATAGATGCGTGCCCACATTAGTAATAAGTTATCAATGCATCACAACAAAACCACTTGTATAACACCCACCCATAATGCAACAATAACATAAACTAAACAACACACATGTAATGTATAGAAATTGAAAGAAACAAAATCTGATTCAATGAAAAAAAAACTAAAGTGGAAATCCAAACCTCCAACAATTTAATAATGTTTAAGAGCTGCATACATCAAATACCAAGCTGAATTATTGATCAACAACTATAATCCTCATGTCAACAACCATAACAAATAGCTTGTTGCCATACAAGTTACAAGTGCAAGAACTAGTAAAACATTTACACCATGAACTTGTAGCAGAACACATCAAAAATCTAACAATCGACTGCATACCTCACTTTATTATCATTCCAATCTTTCATGGCATCCCCAAAAGGAAAACTATATAGAGTGCAGTGATCCTTTGCAAACATCTTGACAACCAAATCTAATGCTTGGTTAGTTAGTTGAACAACTTGGATTTTAAGAAAGACAAGGTGGAGAAATAATATTCATCTTGTATGTTATTTAAAATCATAGCTATAAACGACTTTGCCAATGCAAAATACTCTAATAGTTGGTGTTACAAGATGTTGTTGGATGCTAAAGTAGACCAAAGTCAAATGATAGGGTGCAAATCGATGGTGGTTCTAAAATAACAGTATGGTTGTTGTACATAGTGATCTTAAACAAGGAAGCTTCGAGATCAAAATTGCTTTCATTAAGAAAGGTTAGGATCTTCACCCAATCGGTCATTGGGACAATGACCTTCTCAAAACAAAATTAAGCCTTCAATAAGGTTAAATGTCCCTAAAATGTTTCCTTAGCAAAAGGATTGAACCAATACTAAGGATAAATGATGATTATTGCATTCATCAATTCTTGGTGGGGGAATCGCAACTCCAATTCCAGAATCAAAGATATGGTAACATGTGAACATTGTACCTTAATAGCTTCAAAAGCTATTGTCCAATCATCACGCATAGCTTGAATGAACACCATAATAAGAAGGCATTTTTTATGCAACTGATATTGCTTGCCCATGAAGTAAAAAACCACAAATTGGATGTTTATTGTAAAATCAGTCTACTAAGTAATCAGTAATTGGTAATTGTTGTTTTCATGTAGGTCTAATAACACTTTGAACTATCTTGCACCATATTTCTTTTCAAGATCTAAATACATGTTATATAATTCAACACAACACATTTTCACAACAGTGACAAAATCACACACAAATGTGTCATGGGCATGTGCAAACTTGATAAGCGCATGGGCTGACTCCAACAAAGGCATGATGTAAGCTAGCCCCATCACCACCTCAATGTCACAAAGATATTGGAGGTTGGTTTTTGTTGCTGCCACAATATGTAAGTTATCATGCGTGTTTACCACTAGAGTTTTGTACTTTGCAAGAATTTGTTTGGTAAAAGATAATATGGAAATCCACCTAGTTTTTACATTATGGAGCAGTAAAAAACCCTTGGTTTCAAGGAACTTGTCAAGAGTTCCATGATCCATGTCTTTTAGGTGAATATGAAAAATATGTATACGTAGTCTGCAACAACCCCTTAAGCTTACCAACTAAGGGTTGGGCAAAAAGAGTCTACATTACTAGGTTCATCCAATGTGCCATGTAATGCACTACAGTCACAAAAGTGTAGTAGCTTGGATTTAAGTTGAATGGCAACACCATTTTATAGCCTTGTGAACATTGTAACTCCATTTGATCCAAAACAAATCAAATTGTTGCCAATATAATTAGATGTCAAGCCCCCATACTCCATCAAAGACCTCATAATCAACTGAGTCAAGTTATTAACATTACTTCATCCAATCACCCTTTCCAGATTTAGCAACAATGGACTCATCTTAAAACTACCAACAACATAGGCATGAACATTACACCAAGATTGGTTGTTGATTGTGGTAACTTCATCACAGTTGATAAGAAGGTACCTAGCCTTTTGCACAATAGTTTTGGTGGATTTAATGATAATTTAATGCATGTTTTCAACCATTTGCCAACCAGTGAATTAGGCCAATGTTTATGTGGAGTGTTCTTTACTTTCAAGATATCAAAGAACTTTTTCATGTTCTCAAAATTTGTCAAAGGCCAACCAAGTTTCAAAAGCTAGAAGATGGCCACAAATTGGATGAACTTGCATTTTTTCTCATTAGCTTCACCAAAACTAACCACCATTTCAACAATAGTATTTTTACCCCTACTAGCCCACATATGTTCATTCTTGGCATGCTAAATGTTAGTAGACATAAAATATTGCCCCATATTGAATCCAAGATGTGCAACTTTGCACTTCCTGCTACTTCCATGTTTTTGTGAACTATAATTTTTCCCTCCCATCAAACTCACTGCAAATCTTATAACGCACCATGTTAAACTTCCAATCACACCCAACCATAGCCTCAACCCAAGGTAATTCTGTGGTCGACACCTTTTGAAAAACCTGATTTAATTCCCATTCCTTTTTCTTGCGTTTTTTTTACACAAGTTCGGGAATTGCAACCTGAAGATCAAGATCAAAACTTTGAAGTTGAACTAGAGAATTAGAAGATGATGGTGATAAAGGAGAGACAAGGTTATGGATTTGAGTTTGAATTGATGAAGTTACATTTGTCGAAGATAGAGGCCCAACACTAAATAACATCTTATATTTAAAACCCATCGGTATTTGCAATGGATTCATGATGAGATGAAAATGATAAGACAAGGAAGGTAAGAAGAGAATTTGAAAGAGAAAAGTAGATAGGAAGAAAACCAAAAAAATTAGAAAAAGAAAAAATGAGATAGGTAGAGTTCAAAACCTTAAACCTTGCAATAGTGCAATGGCAACACAATGAATAGAGGGATGAATAAACAAGACTATACCTAGTAGCCAAATTATAGCACAAGGAGCAAATAGAAATTCAAAGCAACGTGATGACAATGTGATGGCAACATAATGGATAAACACAATGAGCACACTAGAAGAACCTCAAACACGATTACAAAAGATGAACAAACGAAAAGAAGTTCAAAAATTCAAGATCCTTAAACCCTAATTCAAAATGATGGCAACATGATGAACATACACATTAAACAATGAACAACATGATGAACACACAATGTAAAACAAAATACAATGCAATGAACATAAAACAAAGTACCTTTAGAGCTTGTAATGTAAAGACTAGAAAATCCTCAAAGTAGAATGCAACTTGAAAATTAAATAGGGAAGTAGTAAGTTTAATTAATTGAATGTTAAAACTCCCTTTGTGCACTTTAGCCTCCTTTCCTTTTGTGCCATCTCCAAGTCCAATGACCTTCTATTCGACACCATGAAAGTAAAGATGTCTATGTTACCTTTTGCCATAGATTTACAAAACAATTGATTTTACAAACTTAATGCTTGCAACTTCAAGTTCCAATGTCACCTTGCTGTTAACATAGGGGATAAAAAATGTAGCAATAACTCACTACAACATAATAAAAACAAAGAGACTTGGAGATTTCTATATAAACATGTAGAGGCAACTCATAGAAGAAATGAGGGAATGCTGGCGATGAAGAAGTATGTCATGTGTAATAAAGTGCGATGTCACTTCACAAAAAATAAATTCAGGTGGCTACTAAGCTTGGAAAAGAGGAGTAGCTATGGTGATGGAGATGGATGGGAGGTAGTTGCTTGTCAAGATTGATGAAACTAGCAACAAACAATGACAACTTTTAGCGGCTTTGGATGGAGACATTGGTGATTTCTAAACCATAATCAATCAAACCCGTAGCTAGCCCTAGATCAAACACTTAGGATCATGGTGAATTTGTTATAAAAAAATTGTTTGATTTTACAAGGGGGGGTAGACTTAGCCATTGGGATATTGCCACTTGGCAAAATTTCATTAAAAAAAACATTGAACAACGTACAAGGAGTTTTTTGGGTGTTCAAGAACCAGTTTTGTAACGTTCGGTGTTTTGTTTTTTTGAGTTCTTGACCCTTTGTATTTTTGGAGGCTGTAACTTTCTCAATTCTAATCCGTTTTTGATGATTTTTAGTGCATTAGATGTGTCAATAGGAGGGGTTCAAGTTTTATTTGATCATAAAAAACAACGGAGCCTTACCCTTGGATCTGGCCTGCCCTAAATGCTTAAGTGTTTGTTCATAGGCCGTTCTATGCTAGGGTAATTCATTGTCCTATAGATCAACATGAGGGAGGAGAAGGGGGTCTACTTGGGATTTGAACTCCCAACTAGCAAACCTACTTTAGCTGCCTAACCCCTCTAACTACTAGGGTAGCTAAATGTGTCTTGTGACTATGAAGTCTCATAATTGTTGGGAAAAGTATTTAAATCAAACATATGAATATATAGGGGTGTTGGCCAGTTATTGAGTCTTGACTTGGTTATCAAACCAATTATTAAAAACCTATCAGTTGGTTACTAATTTTTTTAATAGCCAATTAAATCAATAACCTACTTGGATGACCTGATTATCATACAGGTAGGTTATCAATCTTTAAACAAAAATATTACACAGAAAATAAATTAGAAATATATGTTTATTTTTGAAAAAATCATAATCGGGGTGTAACCAGCAGGTGAACCAGCAATTCTCAATTGGTTATTTGATAACCTACCCAGCACACTTGTTTCAATATTGATATTGATAACATATGATGTCCCCAAAAAAATTCCAAAAAAAAAAAGAAAAACATACCCAGGGTTTATTTTAAGAAGTAATAACCAGCCAACACTGGAATATATCATCTTGTAGTTAGTTCTGCTTGAAATCTTTTTAATGTTGTGTCAATCTCCTCAATTGTCAATTTTGGAATGGCAAATCACATTCTAGTGAATACAAACATACACAATTTTGATATCTGAAACCAATTACTGCACTCACAAACCTAACCTTAAAATGGAGTGTGGACCATTTTGCTTGCTTGCAAGTGATAATGCTAAACTCTAATATGGATTAAAAGCACCACATTGTTCAGCATTTGGAAATCTAATTGATGCCAAGTTTTAATCCCCTAACTGACTGACCATCTAGTCTGTTAGAAGGAAAGGCCACATTCACAAGAAAATGGTAGCTCCAGCATTCAGGGTTCAATCCTCATAAATAGAGACATGTATACTAAGGATGTGTGACTGTTAAACATTCACAATAGTATGTGAATAATGGTGCATTCACACTTGTCAGTGTTAAATGAAAATCTAGGTGGCACCCAATGTTAATTGGGTGATAGCTTAATAGTAAGTGAATGTTAACTTAACTTAAAATATTCATGGTAAGTAGGTGTAAGCCCTAATTCACTAGCATGGTGTTAGGGGACTCAACACTAGAGTCCCTAACGCCAAGTGTGAATGCACCTTTAAAAGAGTGGACATGCAGAGGATCAGGTGTGTAGTTCAATATCTCTCACTGAAGAAGTGGACAGGTTCTTTGACTAGTTTGCTGATTTTCTTGAGAACCACGGTTATTTGATTTTTTGAGAACCATCAGTTCAATTTTCAATTTTTATTTTT